>ERZ780207.1651-NODE-1651-length-18407-cov-2.808795_pt1 | contig 18407 bp, 18 predicted proteins | sample MGYA00510977_ERZ780207 | MGnify/ENA primary metagenome ERZ780207 (study PRJEB29588, sample SAMEA2151383) | human gut metagenome | biome: human gut; feature: human-associated habitat; material: faeces | place: Denmark | collected 2008/2010 ... | reverse complement strand
GGAAAGCAGATAATAAAGCATATTACCGGCTTTTCAAATTCTGAAATTCTTATGAATTACACAAACCGGCTTACCGAGTTTCAAAGCAATAATCTCACTGCAATAATAAAGCAGCGGGCTATAAGATATCCGCTGCAGTACATATTCGGCGAATGGGCATTTTACGGCAGGGAGTTCTTTGTAGGTCCGGGGGTGCTTGTACCGAGAGCCGATACCGAAACGCTGGTTGGGGTATGCTTAAAGTATTTAAAAAATTCCGAAAGCCCCGCGGTGCTCGATTTATGCGCGGGAAGCGGCTGCATAGGCATAACCTTGGCGCTTGAAAAGGCGGACGCGGCGGTCACGCTGGTGGAAAAATTCCCCGAGGCTGCGCGCTATGCCGAGAGGAATATAAAAAGGCACGGGACCGATAATGTAACCCTTATTTGCGGGGATGTTTTAAACGGAGCGGCGAACGACAAGGAATACGAGCTTATAGTGAGCAATCCGCCGTATGTTCCGAAAAACGAAATGGAAACGGTATCGCCCGAGGTGCATTATGAGCCCGAAACGGCGCTTTTCGGCGGCGAGGACGGTTTGGATTTTTACAGAGCTGTCATAACGGAATATAAGAAGGCTTTAAAGGCAGGCGGAATGCTTGCGTTTGAAGTCGGCGCGGGAGAAGCGGCGGCGGTCGAAGCGCTGCTTGAAGATGCGGGACTTAAGGAAATAAATACCGAAAAGGACCTCGGCGGTATTTGCCGCGCGGTTTACGGTATTAAGAAATAAATCAGATTTATAAGCGGAGGGAAACAAAATGGCACAGAAATCCAATAACAACAGTAAATCACACGCCCCGGTAAAGGTGACAGAGGCGGAGGGCAAGGAAAAAGCGCTTAAAACCGCTATGGAGCAGATCGAGAAAAACTTCGGCAAGGGCGCGGTCATGCGCCTCGGAGAAAACGTTGCAATGAACGTGGGCGCAATTCATACAGGTTCGCTCACGCTCGATTTAGCGCTCGGCATAGGCGGCATACCAAAGGGCAGAATAGTTGAAATATACGGGCCTGAATCATCGGGTAAAACCACCGTTGCGCTCCACTGCGTGGCAGAGGCGCAAAAGGCGGGCGGCACCGCCGCATTTATAGATGTTGAGCACGCGCTCGATCCGGTATACGCCAAAAAGCTGGGCGTTGATATTGACAGTCTTTTGGTATCTCAGCCCGATTCGGGCGAGCAGGCGCTTGAAATTGCCGAGGCGCTTGTGCGTTCGGGCGCTATTGACATTATAGTTATCGACTCGGTTGCGGCGCTCGTTACCAAGGCGGAAATTGAGGGCGAAATGGGCGATTCCCATGTCGGTCAGTTGGCACGCCTTATGTCGCAGGCGCTGCGCAAGCTGACGGGCGCGCTTTCAAAAACCGATTGTGCGGCAATATTTATAAACCAGCTGCGCGAGAAGATCGGCGTGACCTACGGCAATCCCGAGGTAACAACCGGCGGCCGCGCGCTCAAGTTCTATTCGAGCGTGCGCATCGATGTGCGCAAGGGCGAGCCGATAAAGGACGGCAGCGAGGTTATAGGCAACCGCACCAGGGTTAAAATAGTTAAAAACAAGGTGGCTCCCCCATTTAAAACGGCGGAATTCGATATCATGTACGGCACGGGCATTTCCCATGTGGGCGAGCTTGTGGACGTAGGCGTTGAAACCGATGTTTTGAAGAAATCCGGCGCATGGTTCTACTACGGTGAGACAAGGCTCGGTCAGGGCAGAGACAATGTTAAGAAGCTGCTTTCGGAAAATAAGGAAATGGCGCAGGAAATTGAGGATAAGATATTTGCGGCAGTTAAAGCGGGTGCCGAAATTACCGGAGCCGGCGAGGATGACGACGAGCCGGGAATCGAGCCTGTGGCGCCCGAAAGCATTCGCCCGCACAAAAGCGTGGATATCGATATAGCGGTTGAAGACTGATGCTTATTGAGGCTTTTAAAAAGCAAAAAAAGCACCTCACGGCGCTTATACTGTCAGATGGCAGAGAAGTCTTGCTCGATAACGAAACCTGCTCGGATTTTTGCCTAAAGCCGGGAACGGAAATTACCGAGGAAAGACTCAGGGAGCTGATATACGATTCGGAATACCGCAGGGCAAAATCCCGCGCGCTGTGGTATTTGGACCGTGCGGACCGCACCGAAAAGGGCTTATACAAAAAGCTCTGTGAGGCGGGATTCGATAAAAAAGCCTCCGCCGCGGTGGTGGCGAGGTTTGCAGAGGTCGGTCTGCTTGACGACCGCCGCTTTGCGGAAAACTTTGCCGAAAGGTGTAAGGACGCGAACATATCTCCACGCGAGACGGTGCGAAAGCTTTACGAAAAGGGTATTTCCTACGATATGGCAAAGGAAATCGTCTCGGAGACCGAAACCGACGAGGAGGCGCAGATACGCGCCCTTATAGAGAAGAAATACGCCCGAAAGCTGGAGCTTGAAAACGGGGCGGAAAAGGTTTACGCCGCGCTTATAAGAAAGGGTTTTTCCTTTTCTGCGGTGAGAAGCGTGCTTAAAAAATACAGCGAAGAGCTTGAATACAGCGAGGAATAGTGTAGCAATGTATAAAATCAGTATGGTGTCGCTCGGATGCCCAAAAAATCAGGTTGACGCGGAAATGATGCTGGCAACCCTTAAAACGGCAGGCTTTGAAATAGGCGCGCCCGAGGCAGAGGCGGACGCAATAATTATTAACACCTGCGGCTTTATCGAGGACGCGAAAAAAGAGGCTATTGAAAATATTTTAGAGGCAGCAGAGTATAAAAAGACGGGCAAATGCAAGGCGCTTATCGTAACCGGCTGCCTTGCAGAGCGCTATAAAAACGACGTTACCGAGGAAATACCAGAGGTCGATGTTTGCGTAGGCATAGGCGCGGACGGCGATATAGCCAAAATAGTGACCGACGCACTGAACGGAAGCAAGGAAAATGTTTTTGCAGATAAATACGAGCTCAACCTGAACAGCGACAGAATTTTGGGCGGCTATCCGTTCAGCACATATCTTAAAATAGGCGACGGGTGCGATAACTGCTGCACCTACTGCGCAATACCGAAAATAAGGGGCAGAATGAGAAGCAGAACTATCGAGGACTGCGTTAAAGAGGCTGAAAAATTGGCTGCGGGCGGGGTAAAGGAGCTTACAGTGGTAGCACAGGACACTACCGCCTACGGCGAGGATATTTACGGCAAGCCAATGTTGGCAAAACTTTTGAGCGAGCTTTGCAAAATAGAAGGCTTGCACTGGATAAGAACCCTTTACACCTACCCCGACAGAATAACCGACGAATTGCTTGAAACGGTGGCGCGGGAAGAAAAGCTTGTAAAATATTTCGATATACCCCTGCAGCATGTGAACGGCGATATTTTAAAGCGGATGAACCGCAAGGGCGATTACGAAAGCCTTTCGGCGCTTATTGATAAAATAAGGGCAAAGGTGCCGGGCGTTACGCTGCGCACCACGCTTATAACGGGCTTTCCCGGGGAGACAGACGGGCAGTTTTGCGAGCTTGCGCAATTTGTTAAGGAAAAGCGGTTCGACAGGCTCGGCTGCTTTACCTACTCTGCCGAGGAGGATACCGTGGCGGCTGCCTTCCCCGACCAGATAGACGAGCAGACAAAGCAGGACAGAATGGAAAACATTATGGAAATGCAGCTTACTATTGCCGCCGAGAAAAACGAGGAAAAGGTCGGCACGGTCACCGAGGTGCTGATTGAGGGCTGGGACGATTATATAAAGTGCTATTTCGGCAGAACGCCCGCCGACGCACCCGAGGTTGACGGCAAAATATTCTTTATGTCCGCGCGCCCGCTTGTTATAGGCGAGTTTGTAAGGGTAAGAATAAACGATACGCTTGATTACGATTTATTGGGGGAGCTTGAAGAATGAACACACCGAATAAGCTGACTGTAGGCAGAATAATAGCAACACCGTTTTTTATGGCGGCGCTTATGATTGATTTTCCATACCACTACACCGTGGCGCTTATTTTGTTTATCGCTGCATCTTTAACCGATATGATAGACGGCAAAATGGCGCGCAAATACAATATGATAACCGATTTCGGCAAATTTTTAGACCCGCTTGCCGATAAAATGCTGACTACCGCGGCGTTTTTGGGTTTTATTAAAATGGATATAGGCTGGCAGGTCACCTGGATTGCCTTTATAGTTTTATTCAGGGAATTTTTAATTTCCTCGCTCCGATTAGTTGTGGTATCAAGCGGCGGCAAGGTAATAGCGGCGAATATATGGGGCAAGTGCAAAACGGTAAGCCAGATGGTCGGTATAATATTTGCGCTGGCAGCCTATGCGCTTATAATCGATTTTCACGCCGGCAACGCGGTATTTGTTACCGGGTGCGATATAATTATCAGTATTCTTTTCTGGATATCCGCCGTATTATGTATTATATCGGGTATCATATATCTGCTTGACAGCAAAGAGTATATCGATCCTACCAAATAGGGGGCTTTCGTTTGTTTGACAGAATAAGAGAGGATGTTCGTGCGGTTAAGGAGCGTGACCCCGCCGCGCGCAGCTTTTTGGAAATTTTACTGCTTTACCCGGGCGTTAAGGCAATAAGAATGTACCGCAGGGCGCATTTTTACTACACCCACGGGTGGCTTTTCTTAGCGCGCTATGTATCGCAGCGGGCAGTAAGAAAAACCGGCATTGAAATTCACCCGGGCGCTAAAATAGGCAGAAGACTGGTTATAGACCACGGAACCGGCATAGTAATAGGCGAAACCGCCGAAATAGGAGACGATGTGCTGATTTACCAGGGCGTGACTTTAGGCGGCACGGGCAAGGACACGGGCAAGCGCCACCCTACTGTGGGGAACAACGTTATGATAAGCGCGGGCGCTAAGGTGTTGGGACCCTTTAAGATAGGCGACAATTCACGCGTTGCGGCGGGCGCGGTTGTGCTTGAAGAGGTGCCGCCGAACTGTACTGTTGTGGGCGTGCCGGCAAGAATAGTCCGTCAGGACGGCAAAAAGATAGGCTGTGCAAGCCTCGACCAGATTCACATTCCCGACCCGGTTAAGCAGAAGATGGAATGTCTTGAAAAACGCATTTCAGAGCTTGAAAAGGCTCTTGAAGAAAAATAAAATATAAAAAGGTGATAAAAATGGATTACGGTATACAGCTTTACAGCGTGCGCGATTTAGCGGAAAAGGATCTTTCGGCGGCGGTAAAACGCGTAGCAGAGCTCGGCTATTCATCGGTTGAATTTGCGGGCTTTTTCGGGCACAGCGCGGATGAAGTAAACGAAATGCTGCGTGAGAATAACTTACGTGTATCAAGCACACATTCGGGGTTTGATGACCTTGTAAATAATTATGATGAAACCGTGGCTTTTCATAAGGCAATAGGCAATAAGCTTTATATTATTCCGGGATATGATTTAGGCTCGCAGGAAAAATTGGACGGTTTTGTAAAGAAAGCCTCTGAAATTTCAAAGCGTTTGGCAGCGGACGGCATAACGCTTGCTTACCATAATCACGCCCACGAATTTAAGCTTAATGCAGACGGCTCTTTAATATATGAGCAGCTGCTTTACCGCACCGATTTAAAGCTTGAAGTGGATACCTACTGGGCATTTGTGGGTATGAAGAACCCGATAGCCCTGCTTGACAGGGTGGGCGACAGGCTTGCCTGCATACATATTAAGGACGGCTCGGCAGACGGTCACGGCACACCGCTCGGAAAGGGCGAGGCACCGGTTGCGGCGGTTTACGATTATGCGGTTAAAAACAATATTCATATGGTGGTTGAAAGCGAAACCTGTAACCCCGACGGTATTACCGAGGCGAAGATATGTATAGATTACCTTCATTCGCTTGAAAACAGATAATATACCGGGAGAGGAAACCAATGAGGATATTTAACACCCTGACAAGGGAAAAGGATGAATTTAAACCGATAACCGAGGGCGAGGTTAAAATTTACGCCTGCGGACCTACGGTTTATAACTACATTCACATAGGCAACGCGCGCCCGCTTTGCGTTTTTGACGTTTTACGCCGCTATTTTGAGTGGCGCGGCTATAAGGTAAGCTTTGTTCAGAATTTTACCGATATTGACGATAAGCTTATAAAGCGCGCGAACGAGGAAGGCTCCACCGTGCCCGAAATTGCCGAGCGCTATATAAAGGAATTTTGGACGGATGCTGACGGGCTTAATGTAAAGCACGCTACTGTTAATCCGCGCGCTACTGAAAATATCGAGCAGATACAGAGCATTATTTCGGCGCTTGTGGAAAAGGGATATGCGTATCAGTCGGGCGGGGACGTTTACTACCGCGCTAAAAAGTTTTCGGGCTACGGCAAGCTTTCACACCAGCCGCTTGAAGACCTTGAGGCGGGCGCGAGAATAGATGTTACCGAGGTTAAGGAAGACCCTATGGATTTCTGCCTGTGGAAGGGCGCCAAACCCGGCGAGCCCTATTGGGATTCACCTTGGGGTAAGGGCAGACCCGGCTGGCACATTGAGTGCTCGGCTATGGCGTGCCGCTATCTCGGTAAGACAATTGATATTCACTGCGGCGGGCTTGATCTTATTTTCCCGCATCACGAAAACGAAATTGCGCAGTCAGAGGCTGCAAACGGCTGCGAATTTGCGCACTACTGGATGCACAACGGCTTTATAAATGTGGATAACCACAAAATGTCGAAATCGCTCGGCAATTTCTTTACCGTGCGCGATGTCGCCGAAAAATACGGCTATGAGCCGATACGCTATATGATGGTATCCTGCCAGTATAGAAGCCCAATAAACTATTCTTATGAAGTAATAGAGCAGGCGAAAAACTCGCTCGAAAGGCTTTACACCTGCCGCGATAATATTGATTTTGCGCTGAAAAACGCAAAAGACGGCGGCGAAGCGCTCGAATTTATAGAAAAACGCAAGCAGGAATTTATTGCCGCTATGGACGACGATCTTAACACCGCCGACGCGCTTGCTGCGATATTTATGCTTGTGCGCGATATCAATACCCTTATAGCCGAGGGAGCGGGCAAAGCGTCGCTTGAAGCCTGCGCTGATATGTTCGACCAATTAACGGGCGTTTTGGGACTTGTTTACAATCGTAAAACCGAGGCGCTTGACAGCGACATTGAGGCTTTAATAGAGCAGCGCACGGCGGCAAGAAAGGCTAAGGACTTTAAAACCGCCGATGAAATACGCGATAAATTAAAGGCGATGGGCATTGTGCTTGAGGATACACCGCAGGGCGTTAAATGGACGAGAGCATAATAAAAAAAGAACCGCTCGGAAACGGTTTTTTCATAAATGTATCAAAGCACCATACTTTCGGAACAGATGCGGTTTTGCTTGCCGATTTTGCTAATGCCAAAAGGGCGGACAGGCTTATAGATCTCGGCACGGGGTGCGGAATAATTCCGTTTTTAATGCTGCGCGACGGTAATTTAAAAACCGCCGTAGGGGTAGATATAAGTGCAGAGGCAATAGGGCTTGCCGCAAAAACCGCCGAGGAAAACGGCGCCTACAGGTTTACCGCCCTAAACGCCGACCTTAACGATTTAAAGGGCAGGGTGGAGTTCGGGTGCCACACGCTTATCACCTGCAACCCGCCCTACAAAGCGCCGGGTGCGGGGCTTAAAAATCCCGACGGCGTAACTGCTGCGGCGCGGCATGAGGTTGCCTGCACTTTGAGCGATATAATTTCGGTATCGGCAAGGCTGCTGCAAACCGCGGGCAGGCTTTGTATGTGCCAGCGCCCCGAAAGGCTTGCCGAAATAATTACGGTAATGCGAGCGAATAAATTAGAACCGAAGCGCCTGCGGCTTGTCTGCAAAAAAGTGGGCGAGGAACCGTGGCTGGTGCTTACAGAGGCGCGAAAATGCGGAAACACGGGGCTTCGCATAGAGCCCACGCTGTATGTTTACGAAAACGGCGAATACTCGCCCGAAATGATAAGAATTTACGGACCGTATAAGGAGGCGTACTTATAATAATGAGCGGAAAACTTTATGTTGTCGGTACGCCGATAGGCAATTTGGAGGATTTCAGCCCCCGCGCCGCGCGAATACTGGGGCAGGCGGATTTTATCGCCGCCGAGGACACGCGCGTTACGCTGAAGCTGCTTAATCATTTTGAAATTAAAAAGGAAATGCTCTCTTATTATGAGCATAACAAAAGCACAAAAGGAAATCTTATAATTGAGCGCATTTTAAAGGGAGAAAGCTGCGCGTTGGTATCCGACGCGGGCATGCCCGCAATATCCGACCCCGGCGAGGATTTAGTGCGGCAGGCGCATGAAAACGGCATAACGGTCGAGTCCGTACCGGGGCCGAGCGCGCTTATAACCGCCCTTGCAATATCGGGTATGGAAAGCGGAAGATTTTGCTTTGAGGGCTTTTTATCGGTGAATAAAATAAGCCGTAAAAAGCATTTGGAGGAAATAAAAGACGAAAAACGGACTATGATTTTTTACGAAGCGCCGCACAAATTACCCGCAACGCTCCGCGATATGCTTACTTACCTCGGGGATAGAAAAATATCCCTTGTGCGGGAGCTTACAAAAATTCACGAAACGGTTATGAATACTACCTTGTCAAAAGCGGCGGAGTATTACGGTGAAAACACGCCGCGCGGTGAATTCGTTTTAATAATTGAGGGAAAAAAGGAAGAGGAGACCGCGGGTTATTCCTTTGAGGACGCGGTCAATTTGGCAAAAAGGCTTATAAAAGACGGAAAATCAACCTCAGCCGCCGCAAAAGAGGCTGCCGAGGTTTCAAAATACAGAAAAAGCGAAATTTACAAAGAATTGATATAATCAGGTGTGGATATGGAAGAAAACAAGGATTTTTTTGATTTTGGAAGTGAAGATATTTTTTCCTCTTCGGCAGGAAATGCGAAGGAATACGAGGACATTGTAAGCAGCAGTAAAATGCGCGGAAAGCACTACGCCAAGAAAAAGCGCGGCAACGCCTTTACCAAATGGTGGCGCGGCTGTAAAAAGTGGCAGCGGGTTTCTATGATAACCGTCACCTCGCTTGTTTTGGTGGTGGCTATTGCCGTGGGTGTTCTGCGGATAGTGTTTAACTACAACTATAATAATATTACGAAAAACCCCGAGGATTTGGGCTTTGAAAGCGTTATAAACGATAAAATAGTTAATATTGCGCTTTTCGGCATTGATACCCGCGAGCCGAAATCATTTAAAGGACTTTCGGACAGTATAATGATATTGAGCCTTAATACCGAAACCAAAAAGGTCAAGCTTATGTCTGTAATGAGGGATACGCTGGTGCCTATAACCTATAACGGCAAAACAACGTATGCCAAAATCAACAGCGCCTATTCAAAGGGAGGACCCGAGCTTGCCATTAAAACGCTCAATACCATATTTAAGCTTGATATTTCCGAGTATGCAACGGTAAACTTCTACGGTATGTCGGATATAATTGAGGCTGTCGGCGGAATCGATGTAGAGCTTGCAAAGGGTGAGCTTGATGTTATCGGCCGTGAAAACGGACACAGAGTAAACTACGGCCTTAATGGGTGCATTTACGAAATATGTGAGCACAAGGGGCTGGACGCAAACAAATATTACATCAGAACGGCAGGCGTGCAGCACCTCAACGGTGTTCAGGCAGTGGCGTACGCGAGAATTCGCCACGCCGCCAATATTGATGGTACTAACGATGACTACGGCAGAACCGACCGCCAGCGCTATGTTATGGAGCAGCTTTTCAATAAGGCAATAAAGCTCGGCAAAAGCCAGTATATAAAGCTTGCAAAATCGCTTATGCCCTGCAGTGAGACATCACTTTCCTATTCCGAAATTTTAAGCCTTGCGGTTAATATCCTTTTGCAGTCGCCTACCTTTGAGCAGACACGAATACCCGATTTTTCGTATCAGATGCCGTCTAAAAGCATACGCGGCGTGGGTTCGTGCGTTTATTACGATCTAAACTATGCCTCAAAGCTTATTCACGCATTTATTTATGACGATATAAAGCCCGAGGATTATATTGCTGCCAACGGCGTTGAGAAAAACGACTGGTACACAGGCTCTTCGGTCAAAAGGCCGTCTTCAAATTCATCAACCGTAAAAAAACCGTCGTCAAGCTCATCGCAGAATTCGTCGTCTGCATCTTCGGATAATACGATTACCGTGCCCGAGCCGTCATCGGATACCGATTCTTCATCGTCTCTGCCGTCTGACGGGAGTAATTCAAGCTCGGAGCCGTCCGTGCCGGATAATCCGGACAGCTCCTCCGATTCGAGCGCCGTTACACCGTCGGAGGACTCAAAGCCTGACGAGAGCTCTTCGCCGGATAAAACGGAATAGGGGGAATATAAATGCCTCAGAATATATATCAGGCGGTATGGATATTTATAATCTACGCATTTTTAGGCTGGTGCTCCGAGGTTGCGTTTGCCGCAGTTAATAAGGGTAAATTTGTAAACCGCGGCTTTTTAAACGGACCTGTCTGCCCCATTTACGGCGTGGGCATGCTTATAGTGGTGCTTTGTCTTTGGAATCTTCGGGACAGACCGCTGCTGCTGTTTTTGGGCTCCGCATTGCTTACCACCGCGCTGGAATTTGTAACAGGCTTTGTGCTTGAAAGGTTTTTCCACGATAAATGGTGGGATTATTCGGATATGCCTTTTAATATAAAGGGCTATGTCTGCCTTAAATTCACTATTCTGTGGGGCTTGGCGGCATCGTTTATAATAGGCGCGATACATCGCTTTATTTATATGCTTATTGAAAAAACGCCGTTTGTTTTGGGTGTTATATTGCTTGCGGTATTTTCGGCGGCGTTTATTGCCGACTTTACTGTAACGCTCACCGCTCTTGTAAAGCTGCCTAAAAAGCTTAAAGCTATGGCGGAGGCGGAAAGGGCGCTGCGCGCGGTGTCGGACAAAATCGGCGAGAACATAAGCGATACCACAATAGCCGCTAAAGAAAAGGGAGAGGCCTTAGCCGAGGAAAACAAGCCGCGGCTTGAAGAATTAAAGGCAGAATATGAAAAGAAGAAAAAAGAGTTTTCGGCAATGCTTGAAAGAAATTTTGTTCAAAGGCGAATTTTCAAGGCGTTCCCGAATCTTAAAAACGGGCGTTATAAAGCGATATTTGACCGCATAAGCGAATTAAAATTAAAGGTGACGGAAAAAGACAATGAAAAAGACGGCGTGTGAAAGCTGCGCTAATTATGTTTACGATCCCGAGAGCGACATAATGTACTGTGATATGGAGCTGGATGAGGACGAAATGCAGCGTTTTTTAACCTCACAGACCTATAATTGTCCGTATTATGATTTTTATGACGAATATAAAATCGTAAGAAAACAGAATTAGGAGCGGCAATATGTTTTATTTATACTTAGTATTAAGCGCGGCGCTTATACCTGTACTTAATAATTTTTTTGAGATTTTGCGGCAGCCCTACTCGTGGTGGCTGGTGCCGGTGCTGTTTATCGCCTTCTTTTTCGGGTTTGTTATTCTGCACCTTATTGTTACCTGTATTTGGATTGCTACAGCGAATGTTAATAAGCCACCGCGCGGCACAAAGGCGTTCAGGGTGCTTGCGAACATAACAATACCGCTGCTTTTAAAGCTTGCAAGGGTAACCGTTAAAACCGAGGGTGCGGAAAAGGTGCCCGAGGGCGCACGAATGCTCTTTGTCTGCAATCACCAGCACGATTTAGATCCCGTAATGCTGCTTTACGCATTTCCGAGCGCTGAAATCGGCTTTATAGGCAAAAAGGATATTTATAAGGATATGCCATTTATAGCAAAGGCAATGCACAGGCTTTATTGCCTGCCTATCGACCGCGAAAACGACCGTGCGGCGGCTAAAACTATTATTGAGGCTTCCCGCCTTTTAAAATCGGGCAAGGTATCGGTTGGTCTTTTCCCCGAGGGGTACACAAGCAAAACCTGTGAGCTGCTGCCTTTCAGAAACGGCGCGTTCAAGGTGGCTTACCGTGCCGAGGCGCCTATTGCGGTCTGCGTGATAAATAATACCCGCTCAATACCCAAAGAGCTTTTTTGGCGTCGAACCGAAATAAAGCTCAATGTGCTTGAGGTTATTCCGTATGAGGATTATAAGGACATGCACACCGTGGAGCTGGGCGATAAAATACACGATATGATGCTTTCCGAGCTTGAAAAATTAAGAGCATAAAAGATTCCCCTGCAGCTATTTTGCAGGGGAATTTCAGTCTTTTGATAAACCTAAAATTTGTATTTGCGGCGGTAACACCGTGGTTTTCGAGCGAGCGGCATTTCCGCCCAAGGTTTTTTATGCGCCGGTTACATATTTCGGGATATCGGAATTCCTTTTAAGCTCTTCAAACGAATTGTATTCCGCAACGGCGAAGCGCGTATGAACGCAAACCGAAGCTATGAAATACGGCATGGCGAAAATAATCGGTATTACGGTAAGGGAAAGCAGGAGCCAGCCTAAGAAGCTGAAAAACAAATATATAAAATCAAGCATAGTTCTTTTATATATCACCGAGGACATATGCACCGCCTCGGCGGCATCCATATCCTCATCGGCAACCGAGAGGATTGGAGCTGCGTAATACCGCAGCATAACAAAGAAAAGCAGCACCGTCGCAACGGTTTTTAAGAAAAGCGAGAGATAATAAAGGTTTGAAGTCCAAAGCGGTATCGGAATATCAAGCAGATCGTAAATTTTGACTCCGCCGAATATATCGACTATAAGTGCGGGGATATAAAGAATTATACCGAAGAACACCAGCCGCAGGCAGAGCGCGGTTATAATATGCATTGCGCGGAGATATTCTGCCTTGCCCGAGAAAAAGTAAAATACCGAGAGCGGGCTGTCGTCCGCTCCGAAGAGCAGGCGCCAAAAAAATCTTATGAGCCCGTGGCAAAGCGGCAAAAGCAGCAAAAAGCCGAGAACAGCCTCGCAGATATACGCGGCAATATCGCCGCCCACAAAGCTTACGAGCGACGCTATGCCGGAAATTATTATAAATACGGAGATGACCGACATACAGGCGGCAATTGCCTTTAGCCAATTGTTTTTAAGTGCCGTCCGTGCGGTCAGCTTAACGACCGAGCTTGACGCTGTCATTATAAACACATCCTTTACCTATACTATACCGCTGAAAAATGAAGATTTAATTACAAAACTGTTAATTTGGCATATGCCGCCATAAGTTTTTTTGTGCCCACAGTGTTAAATGCCACCTCAAGCAGCATATCGCCGCCCATAGGCTTTACGGAAAGTATAAGCCCCTCGCCAAAAACCTTATGTGAGACCTTCTGACCCGCCGCATATTTCACAGCGTCGGCTTTGGGTGCGGCGGGCGCTTTGCTGTAAGCGTTAATATCTAAATATGATGTGCGCCCTGAGCTGTATTCGGATTTTGCGGGTGCGCGCCGATACCCCTCAAAGCTGCAAAGCTCCTCGGGAATCTCCTTTAAAAAGCGGGATGGCATATTGCGGTTGGTAGAACCGAAAAGCATACGCATATAGGCGTTTGTGACGGTAAGGGTCTTCTTTGCGCGGGTAATCGCAACATATGCAAGGCGGCGTTCCTCCTCCATTTCCTCTGCTCCCGAATAAATCGACTGATTGCCGGGGAAAATGCCTTCCTCCATACCTATAAGGAAAACATTGTTAAATTCAAGACCCTTTGCGGAATGTATAGTCATAAGCACTACGCGGTCTTCCGACTCATCAAGCGAATCGATATCGCTTACAAGCGCGGTCTGCTCAAGGAAATCCGAAAGGCTCGGCTCTTGCGCGTCCTGCTCATACTGGGCTATTGTAGAGGCAAACTCCGCCACGTTTTGCAGCCGTTCCTCCTGCTTTTCGGGTTCTTCGCCGCTTTCGGTCAAATATTGGCGGTACCCTGTTTTTTCAAGAATCTCGGCAAGCAGCTCCGATACCGAAATATCCGCCGACATTTCGGTGAGCTCGTCAATAATATCGCAAAAGCTGCGTAGCCGCACCGCGGCGCGGGACAAGGCGGCGAATTCATCCGCCCGTTTTATAACCTCAAAAAGAGATATGCCGAGCTCTGCCGCTATCTGTGCGGCGTTTGACATGGTCGTCTCGCCTATTCCGCGCTTCGGCTCGTTTATAATTCTGCGCAGGCGTAAATCGTCGTTATTATTGTTTACAAGTTGCAAATAGGCGATTACATCCTTAATTTCCTTACGGTCAAAGAAGCGCAGACCGCCTATAACGCGGTAGGCAATGCCGCTGCGGGCAAAAACATTTTCAACAGAACCCGATTGCGCGTTCATTCTGTAAAGCACGGCATGATCGGAAAATTTGGCGCCGTTTTTCACATTTTCAAGAATACGGTCGGCTATGTATCTTGCTTCTCCGCGTTCGTCATCTGCTGTGAATACGCTTATTTTTTCGCCTGTGCCGTTATCTGTCCAAAGGGTCTTGCCTTTTCTGCCGCGGTTGTTTTTTATAACCGCGTTTGCGGCGTCAAGAATATTTGAGGTGGAGCGGTAGTTCTGCTCAAGACGGATGACGCGGGCATTCCCGTATTCGTCCTCAAAATTCAGTATGTTTTCAATAGTAGCGCCGCGGAAACGGTAAATGCTCTGGTCATCGTCTCCCACAACACAGATATTGTTTTCGCCCGAGGACAATAGCCTTACAAGCTCATACTGCGCGTGGTTTGTATCCTGGTATTCATCCACCATTACATAGCGGAATTTATTAGTCCAGTATTGTAAAACGTCATCATAGTTTTGCAAAAGCCGCACGGTGTTGAATATCATATCGTCAAAATCCATAGCGTCGGCTTCCATCAGCCGCTTTTGATATATTCTGTAAAGCTCGGCTACGGTTTTAAGACGCAGATCGTTCCCTGCCTGCTCCTTGAATTCGACGGGAGATATAAGCTTTTCCTTTGCGTCGGATATAATCGAAAGTACACGCTTGTGCGGTAAAAGCTTTTCGTCTATTTCGTGCGCTTTCATAATTTGTTTCATTAAGCGGCGCTGGTCGTCGGTATCGTATATGGTAAAATGCGAGGTATAGCCTATGCTTTCGGCATAGCGCCTTAAAATTCTGCCGCAGACCGAGTGAAAGGTGCCCGCCCATATATCGCTTGCGTCTTCACCCAAGCGCGCGGCTATTCGCTCCTTTAGCTCACCCGCTGCCTTGTTTGTAAAGGTGATGGCTAAAATCTGCCACGGGCGAACCTGTCGCACCGAAAAAACGCCGTCCGGAACAAAATCCGTAACGCCGTTTAAATAGTCCTCGCCCGCTTTAATATCATCCTCGGTAACGGTGGGGCAGTAGGTGCTTCTGTATCCGTCCCCGAATTTTACGAGATTTGCAATTCGGTTGACAAGCACGGTGGTTTTTCCGCTGCCCGCGCCCGCAAGTATCAAAAGCGGGCCGTTAACGGTTGTGACCGCCTCGAACTGCATATCGTTCATATGTGTAAAATATTTTTTTATAACTTCTTTTCTTAAATTTATAAAATCCATTATTTTCTCCGGTCAGGCGGTTTCCTCGGCGGGCTTGCGTTTTTTAATGCGGTCGGGCAGAATATACGCAAATGGGAAGGCTGCGGTGCATACCGCCAAAGCCGCTATTATATCAATTACGGAATGCTGCTTTAAAAAGACGGTGGAAATGCTTATAAGCACCGTTAAAATAATAAGGACGGTCTGCCACAGGGGAGTTCGCAGGGGTTTGCAGTAAAGGGTGGTGAAATAAACCGCAAACGAGCCTATAACATGTAGCGAAGGGCAGACATTTGTATTTGTATCAAAATTATACAGTGCCTTAACAATATCCACGCAGAAATTATCCCGAACAAATTCGGTGGGGCGAAGCTCCTGCTTTGTGGGGTAAAAAATATATATAACGGTTGTAATTGTGTAGGTTATAATGATAAAATACATCAGCTTTTTAAAGGCGGGAATGTCAAAAAACAAGGTGTAAAGATGTATCCCCACCAAAAAGACAAACCAAAAATAATACGGAAAAACAAAAAATTCACAAAACGGAATTTTTGCGTCAAGGTCCGCCTCCACGGCGTGATAGTTGAGTTAAAGCCCACGCTCGAGCAGCCAAAATACCGCGCCGTAAATCGGCCAGTAAAGCAGCAAAAGCAGGTGCTTGAATTCCGGGGAATTTAAATTGCCCGGTCGTAATTTTCTATAGTCTACCATATACACAGTCTGCATCCTTAACTATATGTTCTCTGATGATTTCGGCAGCACAGCCGGAAAATTCGTCCTTAAGCGTTTGCGACATTTTGTGGAGCTTTGACGGGATTTCGAGATAATCGCAAACCGCATCGCACAGCTTAATGGCTCCCTCGCGCATATCCGCACAGCCGTTGGAAATGAAGAATTCTATATTCCGCGTTTCGCAGCCGGGAACGGCGTCAATAAATATCATGGGCAGCCCCTTGACCGCCGCCTCGGTGGTGCTCAGTCCCCCCGGCTTTGTTAAAATCAGCTCTGCAGCATCCATATAAAGCGGCATGCGGCTTGTAAAGCCGATTACCCGCACATTTTCGGGCAGGGGATATTTTGTAAGCGAGCGGTAAAGCTTTACATTATTACCGCAGATGATCACAAGCAACGCGTCCTCGGGCAGCTGTTGCGGCAAAAGCTCGGCTAAATCCTTAATGGGGCCGCAGCCCATGCTGCCGCACATTAAAAGCGCAACGCGCTTATCCTGCGGAAGCGAAAGGGTGCGTTTTGCCTTTTGCGGCTCTGTTTTATTATAAAAATCGCGTCGTACTGGAATGCCAGAAGGGATTATGCGCGACATAGGCAGACCGTTATCGGCAAATTCCTTAATAAGCTTTTTGTGCGGAATAAAATATGCGTCCATAGCGGTTTGGTTAACGCCCGGCGAGCAGGTGTAATCGGTTGCGACGAAATATGAGCGGATATTTATTTTACGCCTTTTTTTAAGCTCGGTCATCATCATTGCCGAGAAGACATGGGTGCAGACCACAGCGTCGTATTTTTCGGTCTGCAAAAATTCATAAAGCGAATTGCAGCCCTTGATCACAAGCTCGTAAATAAAGGATTCATCTCCGTCCTTCGGGGGATGATTTTCCTCAAAACGGTAGCTTACGCCGAAAAGCTTCGGGAATTTTCTGTATATCAGAACATGCCCCTTGCTTATCAGCTTGGATTTTTCGGGCGACCAAAAGGCAAGCGCGTCCTTTATATCGCATTCGTCATTATTCGAAAGAAAATACTCTCTTATCGCTTTGGCGGCGGAGTTATGCCCTTCGCCGGTGTTGCAGGATAATATCAGCAATCGCATTGTTTCTTTATTTCTCTCCTTAACATTCTGTCACGCAGCTTTATAAGATGCGGTCTGTTATACCGCTGGATAAGAATAAACGGAATATTGCAGAATATAAATACGAACATTAAAATAATTCCGATATAGTTTTTCCAAATGAGGTAGATGCCGAAAGAGAAAACGCAGAGCCAGCAATGAATAAATTCCGCAACGCAGGTTTCTCTTATAAGCGCGGTGAGGCTTTCGCTTGTGGCGTCGTATGTAACGCGCTTCGGCAGCATATCCCGCATGATGCGGCTCATATCGGGCAGGCGTGTCTTCCATTTCCTGATTCCGATTTTTTCGTAAACCGCACCGCCGTTTTCCCAGTCGCGGGCGCGATAAAAAAAGCCTGTTTCACTGAAACGGCTGCGAGGCAGGGATTCGCCTATATAATGAGCAAGAACGCCTAATACGGCAACATAAACGATGCTCATCACCAATTTCATCTGATCACCCAATTTATTTAGTATTATTAATATAACATAAATTACGCTTTTAAAAACTGGAATTTTAATTATTTTTCCCACAATCCGTGAAGATTGCAGTATTCACGCGCAATCAGATTTTCACTGTACGGAATATTGAATACTGCTTCCGCTGCTTCTCCGGGCTGAAGATATTTGCGGTAGACGTATGCACCGTCTATTACTTCAATCCACATAACATAATGTTCCGCCGTCATCGGATGCGGCGTCGAACCAACTACTACTTTCACCCCACTGCCTTCAGCTGTGATTACCGGAACGTGCTTTTCTGTTTTGAAGTCCGCCGTCTTTTCACTCAACTGTACCAGCGCTTCCCCATTGCAGCTCAATTCCGCCGCTTCTCCTGACAGCACCGATAACAGTACTCCACTCTTTTCGCCTTTATAAATCGCTTTCTTGCCTATTGCATTTCCCATGTCAAGCCTCCTTTGTCATTTATTGCCATGATGATCTATCTTGCACTCAGGACAGATATCCTCAAATTCGATCATCGCACGATTCGCTCCAAGCTCAGGCAACAGCCGCGCTATACATTCATCCAGCTCTTTCAAACTTTCATGATGCAGATCACGAACCGCTCCGCATACCTTGCAGCGAA
>ERZ780207.1638-NODE-1638-length-18526-cov-3.096205_pt1 | contig 18526 bp, 18 predicted proteins | sample MGYA00510977_ERZ780207 | MGnify/ENA primary metagenome ERZ780207 (study PRJEB29588, sample SAMEA2151383) | human gut metagenome | biome: human gut; feature: human-associated habitat; material: faeces | place: Denmark | collected 2008/2010 ... | reverse complement strand
AAAAAGCAGGAGTATAAAATACAGAAGAATTTAGAAAAGGATCAAAAATTCGGGATAGGGCTTAACGGAGAGATTTTTAATATACGGTTCGGGCTGTTTTCAAAAACCGAGCTTACGGTGCTTGACGGCAGCATAATTCCGGCGGACGGGCTAATAGAGATTGCCTCACCCGACGAAGACGGTTCTTTAAGCTTTGCGGCAGATATGCCGTATAACGCCGAGTGCTATATAAAGGAGTTAGAAACCGACGAACATTATATTTTAAGTGGTGAGCAATATTTAAGCGGCGATACTGTCAAGAACAAAATTATACGGGGCAGCATTGAGGGTCTTAAAACCGATCCGAACGGCAGGGTTTTAAGGGGTGCGGTTATAGGGCTGTTTTATCCGTTTGAAACCGAGTTTTCTAAGGATACCGCAATAGAGGTTTTTGAGACCGACGAGGCGGGCAGATTTTTATTTAAAAATGTGCCGTACGGCGAGTGGATCATCCGCGAGCTGAAAGCCCCGGACGGATATATTTTATCCGATGAAAATTATACCGTGACGGTAAGGGGAAACGGCGAAACGGTAAAGCTTAATATTAAAAACAGTAAAATACCCGAGCCGCCGTCAGCTCCCGAAAGCCCCAAAACGGGAGATACGGCAAATCTTTTAATACCGTCGGCAGTGCTGTTTACGGCGCTTGCGGTGATTATATTTTTAAGTAAAAAATTTAAAAAGGAAGGTTATATAAATGAATAATAACGATTTATCTTTAATCAATTTATCCGAGATACGCTTTTTAACAGGAGATACAGGAGAACGGGAAAACGCCGATGCTATGATGCAGGAACACGGACTTTTAACCGACAAGGGAAACCCGTCCGTTTCGGGTATAGCGGAGCAAAACGAACATTATACGCCGCTGCTCTTAAAACGGCTTTCATTTAAGCTTCAATTCCGTGAAAACAGCTTTGAATGTATACGGAATACATACTTAAAAATGTACTCCGAAAAGGATTACACAGGAATGTTTTTGTTCACCGTTTTAATGTACGGGCTTATAGGGTGGCGGACGCCGCTTAATTTAAACCTAATGTCATCCCGCAAAGAAATGCTTAAAATCTTTTTCGGAGAATTTGTACGGACGCTTGAAGACTTTAAACCGAAACGGAGCGCAAGATATGGGGAAAAAGAAGAATAGGCTTTTAGGTTTTCTGTGCTTTGCCGCCGTTTTAATTCCGCTTTTTTCGCTTAATGTTTTTGCCGCAGGTGAAGATATTTTTACTTTGGGCGACAAGATAATCCGTGATGTATACAACCATATAGCCGGAATATCTACGGTATTAGCGGCGCTTATGTCGGCAATAGCCGTAATAACGGTAAAGCTCGGCGGCACACAACAAAAGTCTGACGCCGGCTGGGCTTGGCTTAAAAGAATCTGGGCTTCGTGGGCGGTTATTAACGGAATAGGAGCGTTTATAGCCTACATTCAGCCCCTATTCGCAGGCTATAACCGACTGCCTTGAGGTTTTTTAAGTTATGATTAACCTTATTTTAAAGGATTTGGTGCTTTGGCTTTTCGGGCTGTTCCTTGATTTAATGAATTATTGCGCCGACGCACTTTTGGGGCTTATGAACACGGATCTTTCGTACTTTGAAAGTAATGTGCCGATTATAGTAAAGCTGTACGGCGTATTTGTCGCAATAGGCTGGGGGTTTTTAATAGGCAACTGCGCCTTTCAGTGCCTGAAAGCTATGTTTGCGGGACTCGGTTTTGAAACCGAATCGCCGGCTATACTGCTTGTGCGCACTTTTCTGTTCGGCTTTCTCCTTATAATGTCCAAACAGGTCTGCGAAATAGGGCTGTCAATCGGTAAAACCTTAATGGAGCTGATCGGTTTGCCCGAAAAGGCAAGCATAACCTTTCCCGATGACAGTATGTTCCCCGACCTTACAAGCTCATGGCTTTTAATTGTAATAATCGGGGTGTTGATTGGGTCGCAGCTGATTAAATTATTTTTTGAAATAGGCGAACGTTATGTTGTGGTGGCTATTTTAACCCTTTTCAGCCCGGTTGCTTTTGCAATGGGCGGCAGCCGCTCAACAAAGGATATATGCTCCGGATTTATTCGGACATACGCCTCAATGATACTGCTGCTTGTTTCAAATGTCTTATTTTTAAAGCTTATATATTCCGCGTTATCCTCAATGCCGGACGGCGTGATGATTTTGCCCTGGACGGTGCTTATAGTGGGTATTGCGCGTGTGGCGCGTAAGGCAGATAACCTGCTTGCGAAAATAGGGCTTAATCCTTCCTTTACGGGTGATCCGTTAGGAAACGGAATGGGCAAGGCGGCAGCCTTTATGGCGGCGCGAAGTATTTTAAACTCGGCAGCACATTCTGCTAATAAGCATAGTAATATAGCAGGAAAAAACAGGTCTGAATTTAAAGCTGCTAACACAGGAAATACTCATAACCGCAGCAATGCAAGCAGCAGAAACACGGCGCAAAACAGCAGCAGAGCGAATATGGGATTCAACGGCGGCAGTGTAAATAATTCAAGTAACGCAGGGTTTAACAGCTCTGTACGCAACAGTTCGTCGGTGAATTCGGCAGACTTCGGCAAAGCAACCGTTACAGGCACAAATTCAAACCGTTTCGGGGCAAGCAAGACACCGGGGCAGAAAGGAGAAACGAGGGTTGAGAGTAAAAACACGTCAATCGGCAGAAATGCGGCGAATACTGCACGAAATGCGACGTCTGTCGGCGGAAAGAAGAATAATACGGGCGCTCAGAAATACGGCGGTAAATACACGGGTAACCCAAAATTCGGCACGCAAAAAAGAGGTAAAAATACAGCGTGGAAGCCGGATAAGAGCTTTAGCCATAATCCTGTCGGAAAACGGTTCGGACAGACAGATACCCCGCCGGAGACAAAGCCGGAAAAGGCGGTAGAAAATGAGCCGAAGCAGTAATTTTTTAGTATCCGCCCTGCAGAACGCGCAGGCATTAAGAAAGATATTGCAGGCGTTTTTAAGGGGCGGCTGGAAAGCGGCGGCGCTTGAAGCCGTAAAGCGTTATTGGCCGTATATATTAGGCGCGGCGGTAGGACTTATTTTGTTGCCGACAATAATAATGGCGTCACTGCCGTCGGTTATGCAGAGCAAAGCGCCGGAGCAGGTAACAGACGAGGATATTACGGATATGTATATATCCCGAATGGATGAAATACTCTGCGATTCGGAGGTAGGGTCTGCTAATGAGATAAGGGTTGTCGGTCAGCCGCTTACATACAACGAGCTGTATGCCGTATGCCTTGCGCTGACCGGCAACAATACAGAAATGATTACAAGAGATTTTCTGCTTGGGTGCGTAAACGATTCGCTTACCTACACCGTTGAGCGGGAGGGAAATAATACAGGAATAACGACCGCCGTTATCCGCTATCTGAATTTAGAGGAATTTTCAAGGCTTAAAGGAATTTCGGAGGCGGATATTGAGTGGATAGGGCTTGTGATTAAAGACTTTGAAAACAATAAAAATTCCTCACCGAGCGGTGAGGAATGAGGTCAAATATCTATATCTTCGTCATTATCGTTTTCAGGGGCAGCCTTTGAAATTTCGGCTTCGCAAAATGCTTTTAATTGCGGAATATTTTCGGTGGCGGTGCTCCAAATAACAGATAAATTCATCTGACCGTAATTGTGCGCGAAAAGATTTCGCATAGCCTTTATAGCGGGCCATGGCATATGGCTCTTTGTGCTTTGCCTGTATTCTTCGGAAAGATGACCGGTAAGCTCGCCTATCTGAAGTATATTCATACTGACCGAATCTCTGAAAGCAAGGTCGGCTTTAAAAACCTCTATGTCGTTTCCGAAACGGGAAATAAGCTCAGCTATATTGTTGCAGTATTTAAGAATATGACGAAGAATGTCTATATCCGCATTAGGACAGTTTCTCATAAATCAGCTTTTCATCCTTTCGCATATTCCGTATTAAATTCCGCGTCATAATATCGCTTTTATTCTGGCGCAGCGTATCGGTGGTAACAAGGTCAAGGGATTTTTTAAGCGCTTCTTCAAGATCGGCGTAAAATCCGCCGAGAGCAAACAGGTTGCCGAGCCGTCCGCCGTCTACGCGCAGATCTATGTCGCTTTTTTCATCTGCGTCGCCGCGGGCATACGAGCCGAATAAATATAGCCTTGAAACATCATATTTTGCTGCTATTGGCGCAACAATATCCGCTATTTGCTCTACCGTATAAACCGGATTGCTCATAATACATACCACCTTTCATTTTCAGTATATCACAAACGAAAAAAATCTTCAAGTATAAGTATAGGAGGAAATTTAATGGAAGAAATAACCGTAGTAATACCCGTAAATTTCACCGACGCAGGGCGGCTGTTCGGGCTTTTTGAAATACGCAACGCTGTAGAGGCAGTGCTTATCTGCGTGCCTTTGGCAGCGCTTTTAATGCGCATATTGCCGTTCGGTCTTTTAGTGCGTATAGGAATTGTAAGCGCCGTTACCGTTATTGCAGGCGGGTTTGCGCTTATAGGTATCGGGGATATGAGCCTTTTGGAATTTTTAAAGCGGTATATCCGCTTTAAACGGCAGGCGAAAATTTTAACATATAAAGGTTGTGTAAAAAATGAATCTTAAAAATATTCTGTTTGGGAACGGGGATAAAAATGCAGAGCATGGCACGGAAAGGTTAGTGCCCGTAAAGGAAATATACGGCGGAGTAATTGCGCTTAAAAACGGTAAATTCGTGACGGTATTAGAGGTGCTGCCGCTGAATTTCCACTTAAAGTCCGAGCTTGAGCAGAAGAACATTATATCCGGCTTTGCGGCGTTTCTTAAAACAGCGCCGGATGAGCTGCAAATAATTGTAGAAACCCGACCCGCGGATATATCCGCGTTTTGTGAAAGGCTTGAAAGCTATTACAATTCAGAGAAAAACACTAACTGCCGCCGTATGATATTCGAGGACGCGCAGCTGGTAAACTTTATTGCCGAAACCGAAGGCTTGTCCCGCCGCTTTTATATAGTTCTGCCCTACACGGGTCCATCCTCTGGAATTTCAGAGGTTGCCGCCGAGATAGGCGAAACCGCATTGACCGCAAGGCAGTATCTTGAAGCCTGCGGGCTTGAAACTGTGCGGCATAGCAATGAAGACGGATTTTTAATAAACCTTTTAAGGAATTATTTCCGTCCGTTTTCTGCGGCAGCGGAAGCTCCGGACACGGCTTGGCCGGAAGCCTTAACGCCCGACAGCGCCGACTGTACCGGCAGCGGATATATCTGTATTGAGGGGGAATACCGCTCGTATCTGTATATTTCGGGCGGAGGATATCCCACAACCGCCGGACTTGCCTGGGGCGCGCCGTTTGTTGAGGCGGGAGACGGTATAAATATCTCATTTGTTCTGAAAAAGGAAAGCCGAGATAAAATTTTACCAAAGATAGGCAACACGGCAATGTTTAACCGCTCGCGCCTTAAAGACGTGGGCGATACAAGACAGGATTTTGAACAGCTTGACGACGCGGTGGAATCGGGGCTGTATATGAAGTCACAGATCAACCGTGAGGGTGAAGACTTTTACTATTTAAGCACCGTAATAACGGTTACTGCCGATTCACCCGAAAGCCTTAAAAAGCGTGAAAAGGATATTTTAAACCTTTGCGGAGCTAACGGCTTTTCGGTAAGGAAAGCCTACTATATGCAGGATAAAGCTTTTCTGTCCTCTTTGCCGTTATTACAGACCGATACGGATATTATTAATAAATCCAAACGGAATATTCTAACCTCGTCCGCCGCGGCGCTGTTTCCGTTTTCGTCCTTTGAGATGTGCGACGAAAAAGGAATATTTTACGGGCTTAATCTGCATAACAGCTCGCCTGTAATAATAGATCACTATGATACCTCCCGTTACAGCAACGGCAATATGGCGGTATTCGGAATGTCGGGCGCGGGTAAGACTTTCTTTTTACTGCTGCTTGCAATGAGACTGCGTATGCAGGGCGTAAGGGTATATATTATAGCTCCCGAAAAGGGCTTTGAATACCGAAACGCCTGCGAAGCAATAGGCGGGAAATTTGTGTCAATAGGTGCGGGTTCTTCCGACTGCATTAACCTTATGGAGATACGAAGAACAACATTGGATATTGATTCGGAAATGCAGGGTGATAGAGATAACAGTTCTGTGCTGCTCGATAAAATCCAAAGCATACATATTTTTTTCGATTTATTATATCCCGCCATCACGCCGGACGAAAAATATCTTTTGGACCGCGCTATACTTAACTGTTATAAATCGTTCGGCATAACGCGGGATAACCGCAGCCTAACGGATAAAAACGGAAAACTTAAAAAAATGCCCTGCTTTGCCGACCTTATTCCGTTTATGGAAAAGTTTACGGAATTAAAGGCGGTTACTATGGCTCTTAAACGCTTGGCTGAGGGTTCGGCGTCTGGGCTTGGCGGACAGACGAATATAGATTTAAAGGCGCCGTTTATAGTGCTGGATACCTCGCGTTTAAGTAAGGAGTTTACCGCGCTCGGTACATTTATAGCGACCGAGTTTGTGCGGGACAGAATATCTGTATCGCGGGTCAATAAAAAGGCGGTAATACTCGACGAGGCTTGGAAAATAGCCGGAGAAAACGGAAACGAGCAGGCGGCGGATTTTGTTATTAACCTTATAAAGACCGTCAGGGGCTACGGGGCTATATTTGTTTCGGCAACCCAGAATGTTGTGGATTACTTTGCGCTGAACGACGGTAAATTCGGGGACGCGCTGCTCGGCAACAGCAGACTGAAACTGTTGTTACAGCTTGAAGAAACCGAGGCGGTCAAATTACAGGAAAAGCTGATGCTTACCGAAAGTGAAACGGCGGAGGTTATCCGCGCGGGCAGAGGCGAGGGGCTTTTATGCGCGGGGCGAAACCGTATAGCGGTGGAGATACGCTCATCCGATACTGAATTTGAGCTAATAACCACCGACCGAGAAAGCCTAGCGAAAAGAGTAAAACCGGAATAACGGAAATAATATAAGGGAACGGAGGAATAGAAAATGGGAGTTATATGTTTTGTGTGCGGGGCAATGTTCGGCGGCTTGGTCGGTATGGTGACTATGTGTTTGGTGCAGGTTGGGAAAAGAGAATAAAAAAGACTCATCCCGCTTGGAATAAGTCTTTTTTGAATTATACTATCGAGGTTTCGTTAATAAGAAATAGATTGGGATTTGAATTGCTTATATCAGTCATACGGCTTGTAAATCCGCTTTTTGAAAATACGCCGTAAATTACCGTGTAGCCTTTAAAAGCAGATTTGATTTCGGATGAATTATCGACCTTTTTGACAAGCTCAAAGTACACATCCGCGTCAATCGGTTGATTGTGATATTTACACTCACCGGCAAATAAGCGCTTGTTTACCGTGTCAACAGCCATAACATCAATCTGCGTGTTGCCGCTTTTATCATTCAGCCAGTATGAGCCGATTTTAGATGGCGTAAAGTCGATTGCTTTGTCTGAACAAAGCCTTGCGAATATTTCTTTACAAATATCCTCGTAAGCAAAGGCGACAAACTTTTCCTTGAAATCCTTGTCAAGCTCATCTAAAGAAATCTGCGTATTGTCAAGCTCAAGCTCGCCCTTATACGGATAAACATAACGGAACCAAAAACGGAGAAAATTATCTGAAATAAAGTAAAGCCCCTTGCGTGTCTTTTCCGCATTCTTTTCGGTTACGGGTACTTGCTTTTCTATAAAGCCGAGTTCGGAAAGCGTCTTTAAATACGGCGTCAGCGCTGAGGTTTCAAGACCCAAAATTCCGGCTATCGTTCCTAATTTATGATTTCCGTCGGCTATGACCTTGATTATTGAAAAATAGTTTGTCGGAACCTGTACCTCATCAGTAAGCAGAAAATTAGGTTCTTCATAAAGAAAACCGTTTTTTGAAAGTACATTTTCCTTTATCTGTTCATAGAGAGGCTGTCCGTCGGAGAAAAATTCCATATATTTCGGAACTCCGCCGGTTATTGAGTATTGCTCTGCGGCTTCTTCAAATGAAAGCTTTTGATTTTCATAAACGGTTGTAAACGGCAGCGGCGCTATACGCATTTGTGCGGTTCTGCGCCCGTAAAGAGGGCTTTCATAGGATAACGCGTGTTTTTTCATCATACTTATAAGCGATCCGCAAAGTATGAGCATAACATTGCTGTCCTTGAGAATTTCATCCCAGGCGTTTTGAAGTATCGACGGGAAAGAGTCGTTTACCTTTACAAGATACGGGAATTCATCTATAACCAAAACCTTTTTCTCGTTCGGCTTGTAATCGGCAACGGCTTGAAACAGATCCAGCCAATCCGAAAAAGCGGCTTTTTGCAGTACGGAATTGCCCGTTGTTCTGGCAATTACTCCGGCAAACCGTTTCATACTCTGAGACTCAACCTCTTTCGTGGCAAGGAAATAAAATGCGGTCTTACTCTTTATAAACTGCTTTATAAGCGTTGTTTTTCCTATACGCCTGCGGCCGTATATTACAACAAAGCCACCGTCTCTGGCATATTCCTTTTCAAGGTCAAGGATTTCTTTTTCTCTTCCGAGAAATTTCATTTTATATCACCGTCCATATAATATAATCTAAATTATGATAATCTTAATTATATTATAACCGATTATTTTAAAAAGTCAATAATTATGAAAGGAATAAAACGGGAGGAATAGGAAATGGGAGTTATATGATTTGTGTGCGGAGCAATGTTTGGCGGATTGGTAGGCACTGTAACTATGTGTTTGGTGCAGATGGGGAGCAGGTCGGAGGGAAATAAAAAAGACCTGTCAGATTAAGACAAGTCTTTTAGAGTGGAAAATTAAAATTCGTAATGCGACCACATGCTGATAATCTTAACGGTTTTTTCCTCCGAGTATACCTGATACACCAAACGGTGCTGGATGTTTATACGGCGGGAGTAAAGACCGTTCATATCGCCCGGCAGCTTTTCATAAGGCGGCGGGTTTTGGAACGGTTTTTCGGTTACAAGGTCTACCAGTTTTTTTGCCCGTTTATCCAAATTTGCGGATTTCAGCAGCGTGATGTGCTTTGCGGCAGCCTTTGTATAAACAACAGTATACATTACCACTCAACCTCGGAAGCAGGAATACATTCGGATAACGGCGTATCCTTTCCGGACAGTATTTCACTTCTGACCTGCGGATCGGAGGATAAATACAGTGTTTCCATTATTCCGTTATATTCTTCTTCGCTCATAATAACGGCGTTACCGTTTTTGGTGTTTACATTTATGATGTCGTTGTATTCAATCGCCTGATTGATGTAATCGAAAACATTTTGTCTGAAATTCGTAATGTTTGTATTTGTCATACCGTTCACCTCTTATTCTATTATATGTACATTATAGCGTACAATTCAAAAAGTATCAAGAAAGGATTTTTAAATTGTCTACAAATTTTCAATTACTTAAAGAAATGAAAAAGCGGGTTTTGACAAGCGGGGCTTGCGTGGACTCGCTAATAGGTGTGCCGCCGGAGAGCGAACGCTTTAATAATCTGTGCAGCGGAATGAGAGTGCTTGCCATATCTTTGTACTGCCGGATGATGAAGCCGGAATCCTCACGGATATGCGGATTTCGCCGATTGCGTACCGCGAATGGGCGAAAGCAAAAGCGCCGACGGTAGCCTGACATTGCCGCACCGCACCTGAATTTCCTTTGTTCCGCTGCGTAAATTCAGGTGCGATTATAAATCGATTTTATATTAGGGGATTTTTCGATTGCACTTATATTGACAATTTCGTTTCGATATTTTAACAGTTTACAAACATTAAGGGCTGCCGCTCGCGATTCTTTCGCTCTTGCGACAGCCCTGTTGAATTTTTATTGTTTTCCGGTTTTCAGCGTTACCGTTTCGCCTTTTTTCAGGAAGAAACAGTTATCGGATAATTTACTATCGGTATCGAGCATAACATACGGGATACATGTATCGGCCGTTATTTCGCAGCCGCCGTCTGTTTCGGTTAAAACAAAGGCGTCGTTTTTGCCCCAGGGTACGTTTTTGAAATAATTGGGGCAATAGAAAGAGCGGTCGCTGCATATATCGCTTTCCAAATCACATAAAACTATATTTTCATTTTGTTCTATCTGCGGTATTTTGCTCTTTTCGGCAGTGGCTGCGCAGGTGCTGCCCACCGAAAACTTTCCGTCAAATTCGGCAAGCGTATTTTCCTCCCCCGTCAAAACGTTATACAGATATACCCTGCCCTTTGCCGAAACGCCGTTTTTCCCGTTCACGCATACATAAGCTTTAATTTCCCCGTCTTCTTCATACAAAGAGGTTATAACCGGCTTCGCGCAGCGTCTGAAAACATAATATGCCGGCTTTGGATTACCGTAATAATCAACGACGGACCAGCTGACGGATGTCGGCCAGCAGTCATTAAACATCCAGTAAACAATTCCGGAAGAAAACCATTGATTTCTCTTGAACAGTTCAAAGGAAATGCGCAGCCATTCGCACTGTAAAAGCTGCAGCTTGTATATTCTGTCCTGCGGGCTTTCGTATTTCCCGAAAAATCCCTCCGCCATTTTCTCCGAATACGCAAAAATCGTTTCTTTAAGACACGGGTTATTCTGACAGTGGTATTCCATAATATCCGAATTTTTTCCGAATATATCTTCATCGGTCATAAATTTTTTAAGTGAGGAAACAAATGGCAGCCCGTATGACGGCTGCTCCGCCATGAAGCGTGAAAGATACCGATTGATTTCGTTATAATAATCAAAGGGCGTCTCCCCCGAAACAAAATCGAACCAATCGCCTAAATAAGCGGTATTGTGCGTAGTGCCGCATGCGGCGGATTTAAACGGTACTCCGCCGTAGGGGCTCGAAAGCAGAAATGCTCTTTGCGGGTCAAGTCTTGATAAAACAGGAGCGATTGATTTTGAAACCACCGTTTTTCCCGGGAACGATTTTTTATTGAAATATCCGTCTACGGCGTTTTCGTTGTCACCGCTCCACCAAACAAGGCTCGGATGATTTCTGAGCCTGACTGCGGCAGCGGCGGTCTCGCGGGATAATTTATCAAGAAAATCCTTATCATCCTCCGGGTAGGTTCCGCAAGCCATAAGAAAATCCTGCGTTACCAAAATTCCCAAACGGTCACATTCGCTGTAAAAAGAATCCTTTTCAAAAACTCCTCCGCCCCAAACGCGCAGCATATTACACCCGCATTCGTGCGCGCTTTGCACAAGCAATTTTATCTTTTCGTCGGTTTCCTCCGAAACAAAAGGATCGCACGGCACCCAGTTGCCGCCCTGGCAAAAAATACGAACGCCGTTTATTACCAGCCAAAACGAGGAGGTTTTCTCGTTTCTGTCATTCTCAAGCAAATGTGGGTTCTTTTTTAGTTTCTCCGCCTTTGCCTTATATTCCGGATTGAAATTATCGTCAATTTCCAATATATCGACTTTTCTTATTCCGAACTCTGTAATGCTTTCTTTTCCGTTTACCGTTATTTTAAGTTTATACAAGGGCTGCTCGCCGTAGCCTGTCGGAAACCACAACTGCGCGTTCGGAATATCGGCGGTTATTTTAATAATGCTTTCAAAAATCGCGCGTTTTTCACTGAAAACCGTCTCGCCATGCGGGCTTATAATTTCAAAATCCGCAAAGCCGTCGCCTGTTATATACCTAAAGGCGGCTTCTACGGCTACCGACGCCGCAAACGGGGTAATGCCTTTGGTGTATATGTAAACATTATCAAGGCTGTCCGCCTCTCTTTTTTTAAGAGAAACATCGCCGCATATACCCATCGTTACAAAACGGGTGACCCAATCCCAGCCGTAAGTACACTGCTCTCTGCGGGTATAAAGCCGCTCGGTGGTAAATGCGCCGTCGCGCTTAGGTCTCCCTGCAACCTCTTTAATCGGCGAGCGGAATTTAACCTCCAGTAAATTGGCTCCCGCCCTCAAAACGTTCTCGACAGAAAATTCATACGGAATAAACATATCGTCCGCCGCACCGATTTTTATGTTATTCAAATAAATATCGCAGTAGCAATCAAGACCTTCAAACCGTAAGTATTCGTTGTTCTCCACGCTGTCAACATCAAATTGTTTTTGGTATGTTACATCGCAATTTTCTATCCACCTGATTTTTTCGGCGTTATCGCGGTAAAAATAATCCCCTATCACTCCCGCTCTTTTTAAATCTGTGTGTATACACCCGGGAACCACGGCAGAAAAGGTCTGCGGTACATCCCCTGCTTTAATAAGTATACATTTCCATTCTCCGTTAAGCAGCATTTTTATTCCCCAATCTGAAATTATAAGGCTTATTCTCAAGCCGATAAAAGCATGAGTTTATCGTCTTTCGATATTATAACATAAGTTTATGATCTGTCAATATTATTATTATACACATCGGTGTCAAGCTTGTAGGTTTACAATAGATGTGTTGCAGAATATAAAAAAGAGTAGCGAACGGGACTTTCCGTGTTACAGATAAAGTTGCGACGCTAACCAAGAGAAAGCAGCACTTGTCATAAAAAATGTATTATTTAAAAATTTTATGTTTGATTTTTGAAAGCGAGGTTCTTCGTTTCGCTAAATTCAGAGTGAATCTCGGCTTTTTCGGCCGTTTTTTAACAGCCTCTTTTGATTTGTGCCGAAATTTTAGCGTATGCGTAAATTAAAATTTATATTTGTCGGGGCGATACCCCGTATTTCTTTTTAAAGGCGCGGTAGAATACCGAATAATCGCGGAAGCCGCACTCAGAATATGCCCTTGTTGGGGATATTCCCGAAAGTATAAGCTGCTTTGCCATAACAAGCCTTTTTGCTGTAATATATTCACCCACTGTCATTGCCGTGGCTTTTTTTAATATATGGCAAAGGTGCGATTTGCTTATATAATACCTTTCGCAAATAATGTCCAGACTTAAATCATCGGAAATATGGCGGTTTATGTAGTTTATAATTCTGCTGTCAAGCGTTTGGTCTATCTGAATTTCGGACATTGTTTCAAATGCGGCAGAAATTTCGTTTAAAAGCGGCAAAAGATTTGTGATTATCTGCACGCGTCTGTCTGGGGAATTTTCTGTCATATTATCTATAAACAGTTTATAGGCGTCGGTTTTGAAATTTTCGGCTCGGTACAGGTTGAATGTACCCAATTTTCGATTTATAAACGGCGATAACAAGCGCCCTTTCGGGTCTATGCCTTTAAAAAGCTCGGCTTTAAAGTTTACCGAAAAGCGGGTGTAAGGCCTGTCGGGGCTTATATCAATATAATGTGATTCGGCGGGTCGCATAATTAAAATATCGCCCGCTTTAAGCGGGTAGGGCGTACCTTCAACACGGTAAATGCCCTTGCCGCCCAAAAAGCAATAAAGCTCATAGGTTTCGTGGGTATGGGCTTTGAAATGCTCAGGGACGGGGGTTTCGTCATACTGATAGCCCATATCAATATCATTATCCCGATACAGAAAAAAATCTGACATATTATCACCGTGTATATATTATCATATAAAAACAATATTTGCAATATAAAATAATAATATAAACAATTTAATTGTTGTGATTGACGATATATAATTAAGGTGGGGGGAGAATATATGACTGATAACTATTTACTCAAAACCGCAGATGCGCAGGATATATATTTTAAAATAAAGGACTTGCCTATTGTTGATTACCACTGCCACCTATCCCCGAAAGAGATTTATGAGGATAAGCCGTTTGATAATATCGGCGAAATGTGGCTTGGCGGCGACCATTACAAATGGCGGCTTATGCGAACGGCGGGCATAGACGAAAGGTACATTACAGGCAACACCGACTGGCGCGAAAAATTTATTAAATACGCCGCCGCGTTGGAGCTTGCCGCGGGGAATCCGCTTTACCATTGGTCGCATATGGAATTATCAATGTTTTTTGACATTGATAAGCCGCTTAAAAGCGATAACGCCGCCGAAATATATGACGAGGCAAACGCCTTTATTGCTGAAAATCGACTGTCACCGAGAAAGCTCATAGAGCAATCGAAAGTAGAAACCCTTTGCACCACCGACGATATTATTGATACGCTTGAATACCATAAAAAAATAAAGGAAGACAAAAGCTTTAAAACAAGGGTTCTGCCCTCGTTCAGAACGGATAATCTGCTGCTTGTACGGCGCACAGGCTACCCCCATTACATAAAAAAATTAGCCGAGGTATCGGACGCCGAAATAACAGACCTTGAAGGTCTTAAAGCCGCGGTTATTAAAAGGCTTGATTTCTTTTGCCTTAACGGCTGCCGTTTTACCGACGTGGGTATTCCGCATTTTCCCGATAGAATTGCAGATGAGCCTTCGGCGGACGATACATTTAAAAAGGCGCTTGCGGGCGCAGAAATTTCCGATGCCGAATATTTAGGGTTTATAGGTAATATGTACCTTTTCTTGGCGGCGGAATATAAAAAGCGAAACCTTGTTATGCAAATGCACTTAGCCGTTTACCGCAACGCAAACAGCAATTTGTTCGCCGCCTTGGGTGCGGATTGCGGCGTAGACTGCGTGGGAGACGAAATAAGCGGCACGGCGCTTATACATATGCTTGACGCGATAAATAAAAACAGCGGTATGCCGCAAACGGTTATTTACATTCTTAATCCCTCGAACGCGGCGCAGATAGCATCTATTGCGGGGGCGTTCCCGAACGTACGCTGCGGCGCGGCTTGGTGGTTCTGCGACCACAAGCGCGGCATACGCGAGGAAATGGAAATTATAGCCGAAAATTCGTCGCTCGGCTCGTTCCTCGGTATGCTTACCGATTCGCGCAGCTTTCTATCCTACGCGCGGCACGATTATTTCCGCAGAATTGCGGCGGATATTTTGGGCGAGTGGGTAAACGGCGGAGAGTACGATAAGGAAAGCGCCGTAAGGCTTGCCGAAAAAATCAGTTATTACAATATAAAGGAGCTGACAGAGCAATGAAAATGTCCTTCAGGTGGTACGGGGAAACCGACCCGGTACCGCTTAAATATATACGGCAGATACCGAATATGCGCTCGGTAGTAACCGCGGTTTACGATGTAAAGCCGGGCAAGGTTTGGCCCGAAGAAAGCCTTAAAAAATTAAAGGAGCAGGCAGAGGAAAACGGGCTTATATTTGATATTGTAGAGTCAGTGCCCATGCCCGAAGAAATAAAGCTCGGCACCGAAAAGGCGGACGAATACACCGAGGTTTACTGCGAGAACATTCGCCGCTGCGCGAAATACGGCGTAAAGTGCATTACATATAATTTTATGCCTGTGTTCGACTGGACAAGGACCCAGCTTGACAAAGAGGCAGCGGACGGCTCAACAAGCCTTGTTATGTATATGGATCAGCTTAAAAGCCTTGACCCGCTTAAAGACGATATACACCTGCCCGGCTGGGACGCAAGCTACACTCAGGCAGAGGTGCGCGATTTAATAAAAGCCTACTCCGCTTTAGGCGAGGAGGGGCTGTGGCACAACCTTGAAAAATTCCTTAAAAAGATAATTCCCGTGGCGGAAGACTGCGGAGTTACCATGGCGATACATCCGGACGATCCGCCGTACCCTATCTTCGGTATTCCGAGAATTATAACAAACGAGCGAAATATCGACCGAATGTTAAATATAGTTGACAGCCCCGCAAACAGCCTTTGCTTCTGCACGGGCAGTCTCGGCTGTGCAGCGTTTAACGATATTCCGAAAATGGTTCGCAAATACAGCAAAATGGGCAGGATTGCGTTTATGCATATCCGACAGGTAAAGCTGTTAGAGGACGGCAGCTTTGAAGAACGCGGGCATTTATCGAAAGACGGCAGTCTTGATATGTACGAAACAGTAAAGGCGCTGGTAGATACGGGCTTTGACGGATACGTTCGCCCCGACCACGGCAGAATGATATGGGGAGAGAGCGGAAAACCGGGCTACGGGCTTTTTGACAGAGCGCTGGGAGCAGCATATATAAACGGACTTTTTGAGGCCGCAGAAAAGGAGAAAAAATAATGGAAAAGGTAATTGTAATAACAGGCGCGGGCGGCGTGCTGTGCTCGGGCTTTGCCGAGTTTTTGGCAGGCAAGGGCAATAAGGCGGCGCTGCTTGATTTAAACGAAGAGGCGGCGCAAAGGGTAGCCGATAAAATTACCGCGGCGGGCGGAGTAGCCAAAGCTTATAAGTGCAACGTGCTTGATAAGGCAAATATAGAGGAAGTACACGGCAAGGTGCTTGAAGACCTCGGAAAATGCGATATACTTATAAACGGCGCGGGCGGAAATAATCCGAAATGCACCACGGCGCACGAGGAATACGAAAAGGGCGATGAGCAGGCAAGCGATTTCTTAACATTCTTCAACATTGACGAAAAAGGCTTTGACTTTGTGTTTGACCTTAATATTAAGGGCGTGCTTTTGCCGAGCCAGGTATTTATGGCGGATATGATAGGCAGAAAGGGCTGCTCGGTGCTTAATATTTCCTCAATGAACGCATACCGTCCGCTTACCAAGATACCCGCGTATTCAGCGGCAAAGGCGGCGGTTACAAACTTTACCGAATGGCTTGCGGTGCATTTTGCAAAGGAGAATATACGCGTAAACGCCATAGCTCCGGGATTTTTTGTTACAAACCAGAACCGCGCGCTGCTGTTTAACGAGGACGGCACCGCAACGCCGAGGACAGACAAAATACTTCGTTCAACGCCTATGGGCAGATTCGGCGAGGCAGAGGAGCTTTTGGGAGCGGTTGAATGGCTGCTTGATGAAAGCAAGGCAGGCTTTGTAACGGGAGTGACTATACCGATAGACGGCGGTTTCTCGGCTTATTCGGGGGTATAAGAAATGAAAATTTACGCATTTGCAGACGAGGCAAGTCCGATTATAGACGAACAGATAAAGGCAATGAAGGAAAACGGGGTTGACGGGCTTGAAATAAGAAACGTTGACAGCGTGAATATTGCCGAAATATCCGACAGCAAGGCAAAAGAAGTGCGGAAAAAGCTTGACAATGCCTGCCTTCGAGTGTGGACAATCGGCTCGCCGATAGGCAAAATCGATATAGAAAAGGACGATTTTACACTTCATACCGAAAAATTCAAGCGCACGCTTGAATTAGCCGATATTTTAGGCGCTGAAAATATAAGGTTGTTTTCTTTCTTTACGCCGGCAGAAAACCGCGATAGCTATAAGGATAAGGTAATAGAGCGTTTAGGCACTTTTTTCGAAATTGCAAAGGGCAGCGGCATAACCCTTTGCCACGAAAACGAAAAGGGGATTTACGGCGATATACCTGAGCGCTGCCTTGAAATTCATAAGGCACTCCCTGAAATGAAAGCGATATTTGACCCCGCGAATTACGTTCAGTGCGGAGTGGATACGCTGCAAGCGTGGGAATTGCTTAAAGGTTATGTTAAATATCTGCATATTAAGGACGCGCTTGCGGACGGCAGCGTAGTTCCTGCAGGCAAGGGAATAGGAAATGTTGAATTTGTATTAGATGAATTTAAAAAAATCGGCGGCAACAGCGTAACGGTAGAACCGCACCTTACGGTATTTGACGGGCTTAAAGGTCTTGAAAAAGAGGGAGACGCAAGCGTTGTGGGGGAGGTTTACAAATATGCAACTGCCGAAGAGGCGTTCTCAGCGGCGGTAAGCGCCCTGCGCGGGCTTATATGAGGTGAAAAATATGGAAATTGGCGCACAGTTTTATACAGTAAGAGAGCTTTGCAAGGATATAAACGGCTTTGCGGACACGCTTAAAAGGGTGGCTGATATAGGCTATAAAACCGTTCAAATTTCGGGCACCTGCGAATTTGACCCCGAATGGCTTAAAGCGGAGCTTAATAAAAACGGGCTTAAATGCGTTCTTACGCACACTCCCGCAGATAAGCTTAAAGCCGATCCGGCAGGTGTTGCGCGCGACCACGATATTTTCGGCTGCAAATATGTAGGGCTTGGCTGGTTCGGCTTTAACGACAGCGATAAAAAGACCTGTGATGATTTTACCGCAGAGTACGGACCCGTAATTAAGGAATTAAAGAAAAACGGCAAGTATTTTATGTACCATAACCATGATCAGGAGTTTAAAAAAGAAAACGGTAAGCTTATAATCGAGCGTCTTGCCGAAATAACCGCGCCTGACGAAATGGGCTTTACGCTTGACACTTACTGGGTAAAGGCTGCCGGTCATGATCCTGTCGAATGGTTAAAGAAATTATCCGGCAGAATTCCCTGCATACATTTAAAAGACATGGTAATACTACCCGACGGCGAGAAACGCTTTGCGCCGGTAGGAAGCGGACTGCTTGACTTTGAGTCCATCATCAAGGCTGCCGTTGACAACGGCACGGAATATGCGTTCGTCGAACAGGACAGCTGCTACGGCGAAGATCAGTTCGAGTGCTTAAAGAAGAGCTTTGACTATCTCCATTCCCTGGGACTTTGCTGAAAACGGCAAAGCCGAAAATCATATATGCAAGGCTGCGGCGTAAAAGCCGCAGTCAATTTTT
>ERZ780207.1612-NODE-1612-length-18679-cov-29.874302_pt1 | contig 18679 bp, 14 predicted proteins | sample MGYA00510977_ERZ780207 | MGnify/ENA primary metagenome ERZ780207 (study PRJEB29588, sample SAMEA2151383) | human gut metagenome | biome: human gut; feature: human-associated habitat; material: faeces | place: Denmark | collected 2008/2010 ... | reverse complement strand
GACGTCCACGCTTTTCTGCATACAAACATCCGGACAGGTCGTCGTCCGGGCCAAAACCGCAAAGTGGCATTATGACACTACTCAAACACCTCAACAATGAAAAATCGGCACAAGCCCGGCCCAATCCGCCAACTGGCGCTCCTCCTTGCCCTATTACTCTTCTCCTCTTCCTCAGCTCTCGCCTACGACTGCTGCATCGACGGCATCTACTATAACCTTAACACGACCGATAAAACAGCAAGTGTGACCGACAACGATAACAACAGGTATAGCGGCGATGTTGTTATCCCCGAAACTATAGCATACAACAATGCAATATATTCCGTCACCTCTATTGGCGAAAGCGCATTCGACTACTGCTCCAGGCTCACTTCCGTGGTCATCCCCAACTCAGTCACAACGATTGACTATAAAGCCTTCGCCAACTGCTCCGGACTAACTTCCGTGACCATTCCCAACTCCGTTACCGCCATCGGCGGTTGGGCCTTCATAAATTGCACCAGGCTCTCTTCCGTGTCATTCAACGCAGAAAAATGTATCAAAATGGGGTATCGCAAAGATGTGCAAGGTGTATATTTTGTATTTGCGGGCTGTACAAGTCTCACGACTCTCACTATTGGAGATAAGGTCACGACAATTCCCTCAAACGCGTTCCGCAAATGCTCCGCGCTCACTTCCGTGACCATCGGCAACTCCGTCACTTCAATCGGCGACTACGCCTTCGGCGGCTGCTCCGGGCTCACATCTGTGACCATACCCAACTCCGTTACTTCAATCGGCGAATTTGCCTTCCAAAGTTGCTCAGGCCTTACCTCCGTGTCCATACCCAACTTCGTTACTTCAATCGGCGAATATGCCTTCTCCCACTGCCCCGGGCTGACTTCAGTGACCATCGGCAATTCCGTTACTTCTATCGGCGACCGTGCCTTCTCCGGCTGCTCCGGGCTGACAAAGCTGGTCTCTCTGGCCGTTGAACCACCCACCTGTGACAATGGTACATTTAAAGAAGTTGATAAAACGACTTGTCAGTTGCTTGTCCCGGAAGAATCTATCAATAAGTACAAGACAGCCGACCAATGGAAGGAATTCTTGTATATATCCGGAGTATGACGGAGTGGATGATGTGAGCGTGGACACGCCGGACGCGCTATATGAGGTGTATAACCTGCAAGGCGTACGCGTGGGTAGCGGCATGCGCGAGGCGGAAGTCACCGCCGACGCCCTGCCCCACGGCGTCTACATCCTCGTATCGCCGCAGGGTCGCAAAAAGCTGAAAATCTAAGCTCCGGCCTCATAACCAAGGCTACAGTAAGCCATAAGACAACAAGCCCCTCAGGCGAGCCGCAAGCACAGCACACTTGAGGGGCGTTCTTTTTATCCTGACTGACGTATAAATGAACAAACAGACACATAGGCAGTTAGAATATTTTAAGAGTGCGAGGGGCGGCACAGTTGCGGTTTTTCGAGCGAAAAAGTGTAACTTTGCACAAATGTAGCCGCACGGGGTGACAGGGCACAGGACATCCTGCCATCCGGATTAGGTGGCTTAATTGGTACACGCTGATGAACAAGGCACTGACATACTGCGCATTGCTTGCTATGGCAACCGCTGTCTGCGGTTGCGGACACGGTGAAAGCGCGGACACGCCGTCACAAGACAGCGCGGAGGCTACTGTTGCACCCACCGAGGAAGACAGCGAGTCGGAAGACTACGTGGAGGCCGCCGAGATGCTGCTTGGCGGCGACTACCGCGACAGCGTACCGGCGCAATGGACCGATAGTATGCCCGATGACGAATGTGTCAAGATGAAGGTGCGGACGCTGCCCGGCGGCCCGCTGGCACGCGTATTCAACGACAGCAATTATGTGCATTACGCCGAGGCTCAGGCTTTCGGAATAGTTCCGGTGATGAAACCGTCCGATGTCCTGTCCATCGACCGCCCTATCGTGGCCGTGCACTCGTGCAACGAATTCATCATCGACAGTCTCAAGTACTCGTACCCCTACCTCATTCCCGAAGCTGCGAAACTGCTGCACGACATAGGTGCCCGTTTCAATACCGAGCAAAAGGCACGCGGCGGAGGCCATTACCGGCTCAAAGTCACCAGCTTGCTGCGCACCCAGCAGGTTGTGCGCCGGCTGCGCCGCGTCAACCGTATAGCCGTCGACTCGTCCGCCCATCGCTTCGGGACAACCTTCGATATCAGCTACGTAAACTTCTACACCGACAGCCGCGGAGGCGTCAACCGCACACAGGAAGACCTCAAGAACCTCCTTGCCGAAATTCTGTACGATATGTGCCAAGACGGCCGTTGCTACATTAAATACGAAAGAAAACAGGGATGCTTCCACATCACCACGCGCGACATCGCGGCTCGGCGTCCGCGCCCCACCCCGCCACCGGAGTTGCAGAAAAAGCATAACAAGTGATTACGCAAGACGTCCCCGGAACAAAGACATCCGCATAGACATTCCCAGATATGAATATCAATACAACCTCCACCGCCAATTCGGCAGCGCCCACACGCCGTCCGACATGGCGTCGTGTCCTCAAAGTTTCCGCATGGGTCCTGATGGCCATAGTGTTGTACGCCTTCGGGATGGTTGCCGCCACCCTAAGTCTGCTACACCCCCAGAGACTGACACCGCTGCTGGAACATGTAGCCAATCACACCTTACGTGCCGATGTGACTTTGGGATACGCCGAACTGAATATACGCGGATCATTCCCCTATCTCGGCATCGAAATGCGTGACCTCACCGTGGTATCACGCGACATCAAGACCATGGACGCCGCCGAACGCGAAATGCTGCCCGAATGGGCGGATACACTGCTGACGGTCAAGAGCTTCGAAGGCTCGATAAAACTCACCGACCTACTCGCCGGCGCCATCACCGTAGACAGCGTCATCATCGACCGTCCACAGGCCAATATCGTCATCGTGGACGATGAGACCAACAATTACGACATCTTCCCGCCGAGCGAGGAGGAGGACACCACGGCCTTCAATATCGCCGACCTTCCCAAAATTACGCTCACGCGCTTTGCGCTGACCAACCCCGGTCCGGTACGCTTCTATAGCGACGGAGCCATGGCCACAGCCTCCTTCAGTGCTATCTCGCTCTCGGGCAAAGACAAACCGATGTACCGCATAGACTTTGACGGCGATGCCGACTGCCCGGCTATATCCGAGATTTTCGGTATCGAAGACCTCGGTTTCGGGCTTAACGGCAACATCCGCTGGGACCAGGCCAAGCCCGAAGAAATAGCCCTCGAAGGCTTTGCCTTCAAGATGTCGCTGATACAAGGCAATATAGACACCCGTTTCAATATCGGAGACAGCGCACGCATCGATGCCCTGCGGCTGCACCTCGACCCCCTGCCCGTGGGCGAGCTATTGGCCGCCGTGCCCGAAGATATGGCCGAATTCTATGGCATACCAGTCGGCATCAGCACCGATGCACGCATACGCGTGGACGCCAAATTGCTGAAGCCCTACTCCTTAGGGACGGACGGCGATGCACTGCCCACCATGGATGTCAATGTATCCGTAGCTGACTCATACCTCAAGTGGCAGCAAGTCGACTTCCGACACTTCAGCACCGACATGTCGCTACACATCGATGGCAACAACCTCAACGCCAGCATCCTGACCATCCACCAACTGAATATCGCCGGGCCGGCGACAGACCTGCACCTCACCGGCACCGTCACCGAGATGCTCGGCGACCCGCTGTTTGATGGTAAAGTTAACGGCGTCAGCCACCTGGGGGCACTCCCGCCGCAGCTCAAGCGACTGCTGGGCGGAGCAAGCATCAGCGGCGATTTGACGGCCAACGCCCGCATAAAAGGGCGGCCGTCAATGCTCAGCCCCGGCGGATTTCAGCGGCTTCTGGTGAAAGGCGACATCGGACTGCGAAATTTCAGATGGGAAAGCGACACGGTCAACAGCATGTACGTTGACCGTGCTTTATTTAAATTCGGCACGCAAGAGACCTTCAAACGAGCCGATGTCACCGCCACCGGGCTGCTGACAGCTCATCTCACCGTCGATTCGGTATACATATCCTCCCCCGAGGCTCGCATGCACCTCACCGGGCTGGAAATGGGCATCGGAACACGCAACAGCCACAGCCATCACTGCGACCACGACATCCGGCCCATGGGAGGAGCTCTCAGCTTTGCCCGTTACGAAATGTTCTCCGTGGCCGATTCGGCACGCGTACGCCTACGCAACGTCAAGGGCTATGCCATAGCCAAAGCCTACGAAGGCGACGAGCATCGTCCTCACTTGATTCTCGACCTGGAAATGCACCGCTTTAGCGCCGGCGACCGCAGCACACGCGCCGTACTGCGCGGCGCCAAGACACACCTCGAGGCAATATTACGCCCCGAGACCGACCGTTCGCGCGCCATTCGCGCCATAGGCGACTCGATACACCGCGCCAATCCCACTCTCGACCGTGACAGCATCTACGGAATAGCCACTGCCGAATACCGCCGTCGCCGCGGACGCCCGCACCGCACCACAGTCAAGGATTCCGAGACCGAAACCATAGACTTCGGCACGACCACTGCCATGCGCCGGTTTCTGCGTTCATGGGATATCAACGGCACAATTGCCGGAAAACGCGCACGCCTGTACACCCCATACTTTCCGCTGCGCAACAATCTGCGAGACATCGATATAACCTTCAACAACGACAGCCTCGACATACACAGCATGCGCTACACCGTAGGCTCAAGCAACTTTACCATCACCGGCAAGATTTCCAACATCAAAAAGGCGCTGACGTCTCGTCGCAAGTCGCAACCCCTTGGGATACTCCTTGATGTATCCAGCGACACCATAGACGTCAACCAGCTGGCACGAGCCGTGTTTGCCGGTGCGGCATACAGCTCGGCAGCCGCAGCCGGCAACGGCATCAGCCTCGGTGACAGCGACAACGAAATAGACCTGGAATGCGCCATGAAACAGCAGGGCGCAACTGCGGCAGACACCATAGTACCCATACTGGTACCCACCAATATCGACGCCAACATCCACATCGATGCGGCCAATGTCCGCTATGCCGACCTGATGCTGCACGGCCTGCACGGCCACGCCATGATGTATAACGGAGCCGTGAACCTGCACGAGCTCAACGCCACCAGCGACGTAGGCGACATTAACATCTCGGCGCTATATATGGGACGCCGCGTAGACGAGCTCAGTTTCGGCTTCGGAATGCAGCTGTCACAATTCAACTTAGCCAATTTTCTGTCCCTCGTTCCGGCCATCGACTCTATTATGCCGGTGTTGCGAGACTTCAGCGGAATAATCGATGCCGAAATTGCCGCTACCACGCCTATAAGCCCCTCCATGGACTTTGTCCTGCCCGAGTTCAATGCGGCAGTCAAACTTGACGGCAAGCAACTTGTTCTTATCGACCCGGATACCTTCAAGACACTATCCAAATGGCTGTTCTTCAAGAACAAGAAGCGCAATATTATCGACCAAATGTCCATACAGATGACTGTCGAAAACAACCAATTACATATCTATCCTTTCATCTTCGACATTGATCGCTACCGCCTCGGCGTGCAAGGGTACAACGACTTCGCTCTCAATTTCAAATACCATATTGCAGTGCTCAAGTCGCCTCTGCCCTTCAAATTCGGCATAAACATCAGCGGCAATCCCGACAAGATGAAGATACGCCTGGGACGCGCACGTCTCAAACCCGGTGATGCTCTGGCGGTCAACATCGTAGACACCACGCGCGTCAACCTCATGCGTCAGATTTCGAACATCTTCCGCCGCGGCATCCGCGAAGGCGACCGCGCACACCTGCGCCTTGAAGCACTACGCCACCACGGCGCCACACCGGCCGATGATATTCCGGACAACGACACCCTAAGCCCCGTCGATTCTACCGAATTCATCTACGAAAGACAAATTGAAGCACCGGTCCACGCGGCAACGGCCAAAAACAAAAAAGTCAAAAAAGATAAAAAAGACAAGAGCAAAAACAGCAAGCAAGACACCCAAGCCTCACGAGACATCAAAGACGACGAAAAGACGCACAAAAACCACATATGACCGATTTCACAGCTGACATACAGGCATTCATACGCCGTCACGGATACACACACCTCACACCGCGAGCCGCCCTCTTCGATATGGATGGCACCCTCTACGACTCTATGCCGCGCCACGCCCGTGCATGGATGAACATGTGCGCCGAAGAAGGGCTGAACGCACACTACGACGAATTCTTCGCCTTCGAGGGTCGCACCGGCGCCGACACCATCAATATCCTTTTCAACCGTCAATATGGCCAAGACGCCTCACCCGAGGACGTTAAGCGCCTGTACGGACGCAAAACCGAATTGTTTGCCGCACAGCCGGCACCACCGGTCATCGAAGGCGCCGATGCCGTCACCCGGTACTGCCGTGATGCCGCAATGACAACGGTGCTGGTCACCGGATCGGGCCAAAGCTCGCTGCTCAACCGTCTCGATGCCGATTTCCCCGGCGTATTCGATGCGGAACGCCGCGTGACCTCGCACGACGTCACACATGGCAAACCACATCCCGAGCCCTACCTGCGCGCGCTCCAAATTGCCGGAGTGGACGCCACGGATGCCGTCACGTTTGAAAATGCACCTCTTGGCGTCAGATCCTCGGATGCCGCCGGAGTGTTCACAATAGCCGTCATCACAGGGCCCATCCCGCGGCGGGACATGGAACAAGCCGGCGCCGCCGTAGTCTTCGACAGCATGGCACAATGTGCCGAAATGCTTCCCCGATTGTTATCTCAATTGAAGGTTACAACACTGCAACCGACAATCTTGACACACAACCGCACATGACACAGAAAATCCACTACACCAACAACGTGGGCGCCACCCTCGACAGCATCATAAAACGCATGGCGCCATCTTCGGTATTCGTCATCACCGACTCCAACACCGCGACATTTGTCCTGCCAAGGCTGGCGGAACAAAGTCAAATCGTGCGCACGTCCACGCAGATATGCATCCCCGCCGGCGATGCGTCCAAAAACACAGACACACTGCAACGCGTATGGCACGCGCTGTCCTTAGCTCGCGCCTCACGCCATGCACTCATCATAAATGTAGGCGGCGGCGTAGTCTCAGACTTAGGAGGATTTGCCGCAGCAACATACAAACGCGGCATATCGTGCATCAACATCCCCACCACCCTGCTCGGCGCAGTCGATGCTGCCGTTGGCGGCAAAACGGGCATCAATTTTGACGGTTACAAAAACCAGGTGGGAGCCTTTTACCTTGCAACGGACGTGATTGTGTCGTCCACCTTCTTTGACACGCTGTCCAAAAGCGAGAAACTCTCCGGATATGCCGAGATGCTCAAACACGGACTACTTGACAGCGACAAAGCCCTTCGCCGGCTCATGGCCTTCGACATCACGGACACGAACCACGACCCGGAGGAACTGCTCGAACTGCTGCGACGGTCGGTTGCCGTCAAGGAAAAAATTGTAAAGCAAGACCCGACGGAGCACGGCATACGCAAGGCGCTAAACTTAGGTCACACCATCGGACACGCCTTCGAGGAAATGGCTCTACGACGCCACGACCCCATCCCGCACGGATACGCGGTCGCTCGCGGCCTTGTGGTCGAATGTGTGCTGTCTTCTATGCTTCAGGGCTTTGACTCGACGCTGCTGCATACATTTGCCAAGTATGTCCGCGACACCTACGGCGTCTTCGCCGTCACATGCGACGACTACCCGGCACTGATCGACCTTATGCGACAGGACAAGAAAAACCTCAACGCCGATGCTATCAACTTCACGCTGTTGCGTGCCCCGGGCGACATCGTCACCGATGCCACCATCGACCCGGAAACCATCGAAAGCGCGTTAGACATCTACCGCGACCTTATGGGCATCTGATACACAGAACCCTATAGGCACACCTCTTGCCGCACCTGGCCAAGCGCCGCCACCACGAACACACAAAGAATAATTGCCACACAATACATCATGACAATAAACGACAAACTGCTTGACCATCTACCCACTATCAATGCGATGCGCCATCGCTACGCCGAGTCGCTACCTGTGCGCGTACTCTTTGTGTGCCTGGGCAATATATGTCGCTCCCCGGCCGCACAAGGCATATTACAAGCTTGTATAAACAAACACGGCGATACGGATGCCTGGATCATAGACAGCGCCGGCACCGGCGGATGGCACGTGGGCGACCTCCCGGACAACCGCATGCGCATACACGCGCAATGGCGCGGATACACTCTTGACCATATATGCCGGCAGGTGCGCGATGTCGATTTCGACAACTTCGACATACTCATCGGCATGGACGCAAACAACGTGGCCAAACTGAAGCACATGGCGCCGACAATCGAAGCACAAGACAAGGTAGTGCCTATGATTGCTTTTGTCCAAATGCCCACGCGGCAAGACTGCATTCCGGATCCGTATTACGATGGTGACGACGGCTTTGAGAACGTCCTCACTCTGCTCGAAGACGGCTGCACAAACCTCGCAAAAATTATCCGCGAATAAACGCCCGGAGCCGATTGGATGTCCGGAAGTCTCGGCACGCAGGCCCTGCCAAATGTTCGTTAATGATGCAAATAATGTTAACGAGGCATCTAAATGATGCCCGTCAAGCAATAAAGCCGTACATTTGCAAGCCAAAAGCCCGCGGAACGCGCCATCAGGCGCCCTCCGCCTCACAACTTTTCGAATTCTACACAATGTCCAATATATTGACACACTTGGCTCTGAGACAGAGCCAAAAACACAGCACAAAAATCGCGGTACACTATACCGACGAACCTGCCACTCTCAAATGGAAGACGCTGTCCTGGCAGCGTTTTGCCGACAATATCTACAACGTCGCATGCGCCTTCTGCTCCCTGGGGCTCGGCCCGGGCGACATGGTGGCAATATTCAGCGAAAACCGAGTGCAAAGTCTCGAAGCCGAGATGGCTGCATTCGCCAACCGCGCCGCCACGGCAAGCATCTACGCCACCTCCTCACCCGAACAAATCCGATACATCCTGCGCGACTCCAAGGCTCGCATCATCATCGTCGGCAATACCAAACAATACGAAGCCGTATGCTCCGTCATTGACGAATGCTCCGAAGTGCGTTGCGCCGTACTCATCGACGGCACCCTGCCTGCAGACGAGCCGTCAAAATACCGCGCATTGACATGGGCCGACCTCGTAACCATAGGCGCCACAGCCGGTGAGAACATACGCCACACCGTGACCTCGCGCCGTGATGCCGCCACCGGCGACGACATCGCCACACTTATATACACTTCCGGCACCACGGGCGAACCCAAAGGAGCCATCCTGACACACAGCTGCTTTGACGCAGCCATGGAAATACATCGCCAACGTCTTACAAGCATCAGCGACCGAGACACTTCGCTGTGCTTCCTGCCGCTAAGCCACATCTTCGAAAAAGCATGGACATACTACTGCCTGTTCATGGGCATGGAGGTGTACATCAATACCGACCCGCACGATGTAGCCCGAGCACTACGCAACGTGCGCCCCACGTGCATGTGCAGCGTTCCACGCTTCTGGGAAAAAGTGTACACCGCCGCTACCGAAAAGATTGCCGCCATGGGATTTTTCAAACGTGCCATGGTGCACCGAGCAATAGCCGTCGGACGCCGTCGTAACCTCGACTACGTACGTCACGGGCTGCGCGTACCACGTTGGCTCGAAGCGCGCTACCGGTTCTACGACCGCCACGTATTGTCCACGATGCGCAAAGCCATAGGCGTTGACCGCGGCAACATCTACCCCACAGCCGGAGCTCCTCTATCACCGGACATCGTCGCCTTTCTGCACGCCATAGGCATCAATATCGTCATCGGCTACGGCCTCTCCGAAACCACCGCAACGGTGACATGCTACCCCGCTACAGACTTTGCCTTAGGATCGGTAGGCACCGTCGTACCCGAAGTAAACGTACGCATAGGCGACAGCGGCGAAATCGAAGTCAGCGGCCCAACGGTAATGAAAGGATACTACAACAAGCCATCCGAGACAGCCGCCGCATTCACATCCGATGGCTGGCTGCGCACCGGCGATGCAGGAAAAGTCGCCCGCGACGGGTCGCTCACGCTCACCGAGCGCATCAAAGACCTTTTCAAAACATCCAACGGCAAATACATCGCCCCGCAGGCCCTCGAAAGCCGTCTGGGCAAAGACCCGTTCATCGAACAGGTAGCAATCATAGGAGACAAACGCAAGTACGTCACAGCCATCATAATACCGGCATTTGAAGCACTCAAGGAATACGCGCGACGTCGTCGCATAGCCTTCCGGAACATCGAGGAGTTGGTACAGAATACCGATATACGCGCCATGATTGCCCAACGCATCGAAAAACTCGAACACGGATTGGCCAACTTCGAGAAAATAAAGCGTTTCACACTGCTACCCAAGAGTTTCACCATCGAAGCCGGCGAGCTCACCAACACCCTCAAGCTGCGCCGCGCCATCATTGCTCGCCGCTACGCCGTCCAAATCGAAGCCATGTACCGATAATATAGCGCATACCTCGTATTGACGGCTCATTATAGGGACGTCAAGGCGGTGGCATATGGAAAAAAGTTTGTACCTTTGCTGTGCCTAACCACAAATAGAACACAGACAATGGCAGAAATAAAGATTGCGGGCGTGATGCGTGCCGGAGCGTATTCACCCAACCATATAGGCAACGATGCGGCAATATTCAACATCGCTGCCGACCAATTGCGCAAGCGCGGCTGCGAAGTCACCGTGTTTTCGGAGGAACAACTGGCCTCCGGAGCTACAGACGGCTACCACATCATCATGAACATGTGCCGCGAACGCCGCTCTATCGACCTGTTGCAAAAACGCGAAGACGCCGGCGATCTGGTAATCAACAGCGGCTACGGCATCGAAAACTGTACTCGCGAACGCATGACTCGCATACTTATCGGCAACGGAATTCCTTATCCCGAGTCGCTGATGGTCAACACTGACGAAAGCGTCATCGATGCCCTGGAAAAAGCCGGCATCGAACAATGCTGGATAAAGCGCGGCGACTTCCACGCCATGCACAAGGAGGACGTATCCTTTGTACGCCATCCGCAAGAAGCCCAAGAAGTACTGCAAGAATACTTCCTGCGCGGCATCAAGCGTGCAGTCATCAACCGCCACCTCGAAGGCGATTTGCTCAAATTCTACGGCGTGGCCGACACAGGCTTCTTTTACTGGTTCTATCCCTTCGAAGCCGGACACAGCAAATACGGATACGAGGCCATCAACGGCGCCGCACGCGGCTTGACCTTTGACGAAGCATACCTGCGCGACATCTGCGCACGCGCCGCCAAGGAATTGGATGTCCGCATCTACGGCGGCGACTGCATAGTTGACGAGGACGGCACCATACGCATCATCGACTTCAACGACTGGCCTTCGTTTGCCCCCTGCCGCGACGAGGCCGGGCCGCACATTGCCAAGTGCGTGATGCAGGCCATCAAGGAACACCGCGCACACTGAGCACGCGCCGATGCCCGGCGGATCGACGGACGTTGGCGCCGCCAAGTGTTTGTTCCCAATATTTTAGCAACACAACCAAAGCAAGACTCATGACTGATAACTCAGCATATCGCGCCACGCTCAAAAGCGCGGACACAGAAGAACACATAGACCTGGCTTTTTACCGACCCATAGGCTACGCATGGGCGTGTCTGGCCCGACGTCTCGGCGTCACGCCCAACGCCATCACCATCGCTTCCATATTCCTGGGTATAGGTGCCGGCGTGGCATTCTATTTCAACGACTTAGTCATCAACGTCATAGGAATGTTGCTGCTCATTTGGGCCAATTCCTTTGACAGCGCCGACGGGCAACTGGCACGCATGACGCACAATTACAGTCGCATAGGTCGCATCCTGGACGGCATGGCCGGAGATATATGGTTTGCCACAATATACGTAGCCATCTGCCTGCGCGAGGTGGTAACCTCCGATTTTTTCATGCAGCACAACTGGGTGATATGGGTAGTGGCCGTTGTCACCGGATTGTGCCACGCCAAACAGGCCGCCATGGCTGACTACTATCGTCAGTTCCACCTATACTTCCTCAAAGGCGAGGACGGCAGCGAGTTGGAACAGGCCTCACACCTACGCAAACGCCTGGCCGAGATGTCTTGGGGCCGTAACTTCTGGAGCAAGCTCGTGCTGACTTTCTACACACGGTATACAGAGAACCAAGAAGCTTGGACTCCGGCGATGCAGCGCCTGCGTACCGCACTATCTGACAAATGGGGCAACAGCAAAATACCGCAGGCCTTCCGCGATGACTTCCGCGTATTGTCATTGCCGCTGATGAAGTATACCAATATCCTGTCCTTCAATTGGCGCACCATCGCACTCTTCGCCTCGCTCTTTGCCCAAATGCCATGGCTGTACTTCGCCTTCGAGCTGATAGTTCTCAATTCTTTACTTGTCTATATGATGTGCCGCCACGAGTCTCTGTGCCGGCGTCTCACCGCCGACCTCGCCGCCGGCAAATACGATGATGCACTATGAGCAATGCGCTACTGACGGGCATACGCGGTGTCATCTTTGACTACGGAGGCACTCTCGACACTCGCGGCGACCATTGGAGTCATATCCTGCGCCAAGGATGGGAACACTGCGGCATCAAAGCCGACGAGCAACAATTTCGCCATGCCTACGTCTACGCCGAGCGGGCCCTGGCTGCACATCGCATCATTACACCCGAAGACGACTTTCCGGCGCTACTGCGCAAAAAGGTCCTCATCGAATTATGCTGCAACGCCGAGCTATTACCCGAAGACCCCAAAGAATCAAGCGTATACAATCGCGCTCTTGAAGCATCCGGTGACACAATCAAAGACACGGCCGAACATATAGCCTCTTACTGCAACGACTATGCTCGCGCATGCATAGATGAAGTGCGGCCCGTACTCGAAGCATTGGCCGCACGCTACCCTATGGTGCTGGTCAGCAATTTCTACGGCAACGTAGATGCAGTCCTGCGAGGCATGGACATCCGGCAGTATTTTGCCGGCATCATCGAGAGCGCCGTCGTAGGCATACGCAAACCGGATGCACGCATATACGCCCTGGGGGTGATGGCTCTGCCGGTGACCGAACAGGCTCGCACCGCAGGCGACACCTGCGACATCTTCGGGCACGGAAGTGGAGCATGGCTACGCCCCGAGAGCGTCCTCGTAGTAGGCGATTCGCTATCCAAGGACATATACCCGGCACGCTCGATAGGCTGCCGCACCGCATGGATCAAAGGCCGAGGATGGACCGCCGCCGAAGACGAAGCTTCGGATCCGGCATTCATTCCGTCGCTCAGCGCACTGATGCCTTAGCCAACCTAACGCCGGGCACATTCGTATCCGCGTTGACATACACACACGAATAATCGAGAGCCGCAGCTGTCAATGACAACTGCGGCTCTCAATTATTTATTACAAATGCAGGAGGATATTACTCCTCGCCTTCATCGTCAAGTTCGCGCATGTTGTGGAAGACATTCTGCACGTCTTCGTCCTCTTCGAGCTTGTCAAGAAGCTTCTCGATTTTTTCGCGCTGCTCGGGCGTAACATCCTTGACATCATTGGGTATACGCTCGAATTCGGTGGAAATAATCTCGTAGCCGTTGTCTTCGAGGTATTTCTGCACATTGGAGGACTCCTCGAAGGCTGCATAGAGAATTATGTGCCCTTCATCGTCATGTTCCAGCTCGTCCACGCCGTAATCAATGAGCTCCAGTTCGAGGTCCTCAAGCGACACCCCATCCTTGGGTACTACCTTGAAAACAGCCTTATGGTCAAACAGAAACGTGAGCGAACCTTGCGTACCCAGGCTGCCGCCATGTTTGGTGAAATAAGACCGAACATTGGCCACAGTGCGCGTATTGTTGTCTGTGGCTGCCTCAACAAAGATGGCTATTCCGTAAGGGCCATAGCCTTCATACGAGATTTCCTTATAGTCGCCGGCGTCTTTATCCGTAGCCTTTTTGATGGCACGTTCTACCGTGTCTTTGGGCATATTGGCAGCCTTGGCATTCTGCATCAGCTGGCGCAAACGCGGGTTAGTGTCCGGATCGGGGCCGCCGGCCTTGGCGGCTATGGTGATTTCCTTACCTATACGTGTAAAGGTGCGGGACATATTGCCCCAGCGTTTCAGTTTGCGGGCTTTGCGGTATTCAAAAGCTCTTCCCATGGGTGTGCTGTTTTTTTAGTTATATCGTTGTTGTTATGTTGATTGTCAAATAGATCGTTTATCGCAATTCGGCGCCGAGACGATTACGCAAGTTGGCGATGATGCGGTTCATCACATTGTCGATGTACTTGTCCTGCAATGTCTTTTCGTCATCACGCAAAGTTAGGGTGATGGCGTAAGACTTCTTGCCCTCGGGCAACTTGTCGCCCTCGTAGACATCAAAGAGTGTCACGTCACGCAGTATCTTCTTCTCACTATCTTTTACTACTTTTTCGATGTCTGCCATAGTGACGGACGTGTCGATGAGCAGTGCGAGATCGCGCTTGACGGCCTGCGTCTTGGGTAGATCGTAATATGTAATTCCGAGTTTCTGTGCAGCATTTGTCAAGGCGTCCCAATCTAATTCGGCAAAGAATACCGGAACTTTGAGATCGCATTTGCCACATGCGGCGCGGCTGACGATGCCGAGGATACCGAGGTTTTTGCCTTTACGCGTAGCGACATTCATCGCGGCGGCAAAGAGCTTGGACGGTTCGGCAACAGCATATACGATGTCGCGAGCAACATCAAATCCGAGATGACGCAGAATATTGTCTACGTATGCACGCAGGTCATAGAACGAAGCCTCGAGTGCCGGAGCCTGCCACGATGCAACGCGGCTGTCGCCGGTAAGCCATAAGGCCAAGCGAGCGCCCTGGCTGAAAGGACGCAGGGGAGCCTCAACGGTGCTTTCGCGGCTTCCGTCGTAGAAGTATACGTTGCCAAACTCGTACATTGCCAAGTCCTTGGACTTGCGATTGACATTGTGCTCAATGCTTTCGAGGCCCCCATAGAGCAAGGTTCGGCGCATTACAGCCAAATCCTGACTCAGGGGATTGAGCAGACGCACGCAACGCTCGGGTTCATCGTCCTGATAGTACGATACGGCAGTAAGCGAATTATTGAGGATTTCACGGAAACCGGCACCGCTCAATTGATTGGCAACTACACGTTGCATATCGGCAGCAGCGTCCGTGGTGCTCTTATACGATAGGGACGAGCGCACCTGCAGCGGCATCTCTATCTTGTTGTATCCATATATGCGTAGAATGTCTTCGACCACATCGCACGGACGGGTAACATCAACGCGGTAGGTAGGTACTGCCAATAGGCGCGATGTCGGATTTGACGCATCGCCGTGACGCTCAAGCGTTTCGACTTCGAGTGCTTCGAGTATGGCATCCACAGCAGTCGAAGGCACTTTTTGGCCGATGAGGCTGTCCATATATTCCGTTTCAAGAAGCACACGAGGACGATGTACCTTTTCGGGATACACGTCTTGGATTTCACCAACGATGGTACCTCCGGCAAGAGTCTTGACCATCAGCGCAGCTACTTTGAGTATATAGATGCAACCGTTAGCGTCAAGTCCGCGCTCGTAGCGGAAGGATGCATCGGTGCTCAGGCCGTGACGGCGAGCCGTACGACGAACACTGGTGGCATTGAAGCATGCACTTTCGAGAAATACCGAAGTGGTTTGCTCGGTGACACCGCTATCAAGGCCGCCAAAGACTCCGGCAATGCACATGGGGCGCTTATTGCCGTCGCAAATCATCAGGTCGGCTGCATCCAAGGTGCGCTCCACACCGTCCAAAGTCATAAACTTGGTGCCCGCCTCGCAGGTGCGCACAATTATGGCATCACCATCAATATGTGCACGGTCGAAGCAGTGCAACGGCTGGCCTAATCCGTGAAGAATATAATTGGTGATATCCACAATATTGTTGATGGGATGCAGGCCGATAAGGCGAAGGCGCTTCTGCAACCATTCGGGACTGGGAGCCACCTTGACACCTTCGATAGTAACGCCGCAATAGCGCGGACAGGCCTGCGGTGCATCGACACGAACGCTCACGCACTTGGCCGACGGATCGTCTATGGTGAAATCATCCACCGCCGGACGACGAGCTCGTACCGGAGCAAAGCCCTCGCAATTGGCTGTCAAATATGCCGCCAAGTCACGAGCCACGCCATAATGCGAGGCCGCATCTATGCGGTTGGGCGTAATATCGACTTCTACTACATCCTCGTCCTGCACGCCATAATACTCGGCAGCGGGAGTACCCGGAGCCGGAAGATTGTCGCCGGTGATGACGATAATGCCATCATGCGATGTTCCGACACCTATCTCGTCTTCGGCGCAAATCATACCCATGGATTCGACACCGCGAATCTTGGATTTCTTTATGACAAATTCCTTGTCGCCATCATAAAGCACAGTGCCCACGGTGGCTACAACAACTGTCTGTCCGGCTGCAACATTGGGCGCACCGCAAACTATTTGTTCGGGATTTTCACCTCCAAGGTCAACGGTGGTGATGTGCAAGTGGTCGCTATTGGGGTGCTCGACACACGTCAGCACCTTGCCTATAACGATACCACGGAGGCCGCCACGTATAGTCTCCACAGTATGAATGCCTTCACATTCAAGCCCTATGGAGGTCAGCGCAGCTGCCAATTGTTCGGCTGACAAGTCAAAATCGACATAGTCTTTCAGCCAAGAGTACGATATATTCATGGATGTAAATATGTTTGCTTTCTTATGACTTGCAAAGTTACAAACTTTTTTTCAATTAGCGCCTTCGCCGAAGCCTTTATACATTGTTATAAAGAAGGAATGAAACGAGAATGAAACGAGGCCGGCACTGGCGTACTACCACCAACACCCTCATCCACAGGGTATTAAGGGCAATAATTATTTAAGTCCCCTAAGGCTCTTAGATAACACCACCAACCGAAAGGCAAAAATCTAACGTCTCTTCAAGCCAACGCGCAATACAATCCCACATTCGACACTTCGCATTATTTCGGGTATACTCGCGAGATAATGCCGCCAACCACACGGTCGAAATCGCGCTCGGCGTCCAGTCCGTCCGTGGCCATAATCATCAAGCGAACATGCTCGCCGCCGGGACGATACGGGGGCTGCATGTAGTCGCGGCCGCGCCAAAGTCGCAGGCCGTGGCGCTCGTAAAACCCGATGCGCCTACACGCCATCTCTCCATAACTCTCAGGCTCAACCTCCAATACTATAGGTTCATCCGGCGCCATAGCCGCAACGGCATCAACCATAGCACCGCCTATACCGCCGTTGCGCACGCTTTCGGAGGTCGCAAGATGTTCCAAATAGCGATAACCATCAAATGTCCAAACGGTTACGAACCCGGCAAATTCGCCGGTCGCCTTGCAATACGCGGCATAACAAGTCATCGGGACTCTATCGCTGTCTACATTATACGCCTGGGCATCCAGGTCACGGCGCTCGTTCTCGGGAAACGCCCGCACAAACAGCGCCTCTATAGCTGCATAATCCCGGCTGTCAGTAGTGACAGGTTGTAAAGTAATTTGTCGCTGCATAGTTTCTCTGTCAAATGTTTTGTTCCGCGAAGGTACGAACATTTGGTCTAACGGCCAAGGTACCCACGTCTCTCGACCTCGCCAAAGCCTTTTATGCCACCACCAATCGGTGCGCGGCGTTGGCGACACAATATTCATTCATCGAAAGCTGCCTCGAACAACCTTTTTTGGCACGCTGTTTGCACATACAAAAGTATGGCAACCAACACCATTGCATAACACGTATGCCACATTAAGATTATTTAATACGGAAAAATTTCCATAATCCATAGCGGCATACACCGCATAACAAAAAAAGTTGCTAACTTTGCATATGAAAAACAAGGCCAAACAAAGGCTAATGCACTGAAACTAAGGTAAAACAAGATTAATAATAACAACAATGAGCAAACTCGAAGAAATCAAACAGCAACGTCTGCCCGAGATTAAGGCCGCTCTTGCCAAATATGGCATAAACGGCACTACCGAAGTCGTGTACAACCCCACCTATGACGAGCTCTTCAACGAAGAGACCCAAACCTCGCTCGAAGGCTACGAAAAAGGCAAGGTCACCGAACTCGGCGCGGTAGACGTAATGACAGGCGTCTACACCGGCCGCTCGCCCAAAGACAAATTCATCGTAATGGACGAGAACTCCAAAGACACCGTTTGGTGGACAACCGAGGGATATAAAAACGACAACAAGCCCGCAAGCCAAGAAGCTTGGAAGGCTGTCAAAGAACTCGCTGTCAACGAACTCGGTCACAAGAAGCTCTACGTTGTCGATGGCTTCTGCGGCGCAAACAAAGACACCCGTATGGCTGTGCGCTTCATCATGGAAGTAGCATGGCAAGCTCACTTCGTAACCAATATGTTCATCCGCCCCACCGCTGACGAACTCGCCGACTTCACCCCCGATTTCATCGTCTACAACGCATCCAAGGCCAAAGTTACAAACTACAAGGAACTGGGTCTGAACAGCGAAACAGCCGTTGTATTCAACATCACCAGCCGCGAGCAGGTAATCATCAACACCTGGTACGGCGGCGA
>ERZ780207.1607-NODE-1607-length-18740-cov-17.666470_pt1 | contig 18740 bp, 15 predicted proteins | sample MGYA00510977_ERZ780207 | MGnify/ENA primary metagenome ERZ780207 (study PRJEB29588, sample SAMEA2151383) | human gut metagenome | biome: human gut; feature: human-associated habitat; material: faeces | place: Denmark | collected 2008/2010 ... | reverse complement strand
TTCCTAACGGAATTTCATCGCATCTTCTTCGGGACAACATGTATATCATTTCCTTATTTTATTTGCCCCCAGTTTTGGCAAGTTATTTTCAAAATTATCTGCCAAAATCAAGGAAAATATCAGGTTTTGGCAAGGTATTCCAAAAATTACCTGCCAAAATCGAGAAAAATATGGAGTTTTGGCAAGTTATTTACAAAATTGTTTGCCAAAACCCAAGAAAAAAGGTATCTTTGTGTATATTTAATGATGTGAATGATATGGCACAATTAATTGGTAGAGAGAAAGAAATACAAGAGTTGGATCGCTGTATGACTTCGGGGCAATCGGAATTTGTGACGATATGCGGTCGTAGGCGTGTTGGCAAAACTTTTCTTGTAGAACAATATTTTGAAGGCAAATATGCTTTCAGTTATGTTGGCGGTCATAAACTGACCAATTCGGAACAGTTGCAAAACTTTGCATGGGCACTTCAAAAATATAGCGGATCTGCCTATGCTCCCAAATTGTCGTCGTGGTTTGAGGCTTTCCACGCACTTGAACTACTACTTGAAAACTCACCGGAATCGCGAAAGGTGGTTTTCTTTGACGAAATGCCCTGGATCGACACCCCGAAATCGAAATTTGTGAATGCACTGGAAAATTTTTGGAATGGTTGGGCTGTAAGACGCTCCGACATCGTGTTCATAGCCACAGGTTCCGCCACTTCGTGGATGTCGGATAATCTTGAAGCCAATCAGGGAGGACTCCACAACCGTATCACCCGAATGCTCTATATCAATTCGTTCACATTGAGAGAAACGGAACTGTATTTGCAGTCAAGAGGCTTTAGTTGGGACCGCTATGCGATTGTACAAACCTATATGATACTGGGTGGCGTGCCTTTTTATCTAAGTCTTTTGCAACCAGAATATGGACTGCCTGCAAATATCGACCGTCTGTTTTTTGCTGGTGGTGCACGTTTGAGAAACGAGTTTCAGGAACTTTACAGTGCGCTTTTCAAAAACGCCGACCGTTATTTAGAAGTGGTGAAAGCCCTTTTTGCCCACAAAGGCGGTATGACACGAAATGAAATCATCAAAGCCACAGCCATACAGGGGGGCGGACTTACTACAGTGCTCACAAATTTGGAAAAATGTGGATTTATCGCCTCGTTTGCCCAATTCAACCGTGCTGCAAGCAAAAGCGTGTACCGATTGGTGGACCATTACACATTGTTCTATTTGAAATTCATTGAATCCGACAAGTCGAAAGACAAACAATATTGGACACACTCCATAGGGTTGCCCAAACTCAACTCGTGGCAAGGGCTGACATTCGAGACTGTATGCTTATCGCACACCGACCAAATTAAGCAAGCACTACACATCGATGGCATTGCCACCGAAATCAGCACTTGGAATATGCCCGACGCTCAAATCGACTTGCTTATAAAGCGTGCCGACCGCTTAATCAATGTATGTGAAATAAAATTCTCTACCGACAAATATAACATCACGCCTGATTATGCCGAGCGTGTGCGTCAGAGTATGGCTGCTTTCCGTGAGGCTTCGCACACCCGCTATGGTTTGATAGGCACATTTATCACCACCTACGGCGTGGGCACTGGCAGCGGGTCGTCGGTTTGCCAAGCAGAAGTGACCATCGATGCCCTCTTTGCATCTTAATGTGTGTGAAAATAAATGTGTGTTTAAGGGAAAATTTGTAAATTCGCAATTTAATGGGCGTGGTGTCCGTTAATATTAATGTACGTTTTTAAATAATACGTTTGGATATGGAAACAATTAATGTGAAGATAGTGAATAAGAGCCCGAATCAGTTGCCTGCCTATGGCACGCCGCTGAGTGCTGGTATGGACCTCCGTGCTTGGCTCGATGAGCCTGTTACGCTCCAGCCGCTCGAACGCCGACTGATTCCCACTGGCGTGTCGATTGCGCTGCCTGAAGGATTTGAGTGCCAGTTGCGCCCTCGCAGCGGTTTGGCGCTGAAGCGTGGACTCACTTTGCTCAACACTCCCGGCACCATCGACGCCGACTATCGTGGCGACATTGGCGTGATTATGGTGAATCTGAGCAACGAGCCACAAACAATTGAGCATGGCGAGCGCATCTGCCAAATGGTGATTGCACGCCACGAGACGGTGGTTTGGCAAGCCGTGGAGGCTCTTGACGAAACTGAACGTGGAGCAGGTGGCTTTGGCCACACTGGCACAAAATAATCCAAAACGATGAACCTACGATACACACAATCGCTTTGCGCCGCCATTCTGCTGCTGCTCACGATGTTGCCCTTTGCCGATAAACTGATGGCTTCCGACCGTAAAGCCATATCGGAAGACGACCGTGTGAAGGCGGAATACATATTTTTGGAGGCGGAAAAGCAACGCAATATGGGGCGTGATGATGCGTTTCACCACTTGCTCCAGTATGCCCATTCGCTCGACCCCGAAAATTCGGCGATAGCATATTATTTGGGCTACAGCCGATTGATGAAATCGAATTTGAGCGTGTCCGACAGCCTGTTTTCGTCATCGCTGCGCATGATGCGCAAGCATGTGGACGCGCACCCCGAAGACAAATACGAGGCGATGCTCTACGCCAACGGCAATATGATTGCCAATCAGGTGCAGGAGGGGCTTCGTGTGCTGAAAATTCAAGCCGAGCGCAATCCTCACAACGTGGAGGTGCAACTGAGCATTGCCGATGCCTATGCCCGACTGGAGGACTACCGCAACGCCATTGCCGCCTACGACAGCGTGCAGCAGTGGCAAGGGCAGTCGGTGCAACTCTCGGCAAGGAAAGTGCGTGCCTACCAGGCGCTCAACGACACCGTGGGGGCTATCGGCGAAATGCGTTCGCTCTTGGCTACCGCGCCACGCAATGTGGACTATAATTTGGCTATGGGCAATATGATGCTGATGTTTGGCGAACGCGACAGTGCGCTCACCTATTACGACAAGGCACAGCAATACGAGCCGGAAAATGGTGCCACCTATCTCGCCAAGGCGCAATTCTACAACGCCATCGGCGACTCGGTGAACTACGACCAGCAGACCTATCAGGCTCTGGTGTCGAAAGACCTCGATGTGGCGAGCAAGGTGGAAGTGCTTGCCGACTACGCACGCCATTTGCTGGTGGCAAAGGATTCGTCGGCACGCACCGAAAATCTGTTCAAGGTGCTGATTGAGCAACACCCCAACGAGCCACAAATCCGTATGCTTTTCAGCGATTATCTCGCCGCTAAAGACGATATGAAGGGTGCCGCCGAGCAGATGGACTACGCCGTGAACCTCGACCCTACCGATGCGCAGGCGTGGAACAGGCTACTGGTGCTCAACATCATTTCAGAAAACTACGAAGCAGCCATCGCAGCCGGCGACCGTGCCATAGAGTTGAATCCCAACAACATTGAACTTTACGGCTACATCGCCCCAGCCTACTACAACATCAAGCAATACGACAAAGCCATAGAGGTATATAAAAAGGCTCTTGCGGCGGTGGACAGCACCGACACGGAGCACCGCTCTATGTTTTTGGGCGGCATGGGCGATGCCAAATTCTCGATGGGCGACACCATCGGGGCTTTTGCGCTCTACGACCAAGCCATAGAAATTGACCCCAACAATGTGAGCATTCTGAACAATTACGCCTACTTCCTCACGCTCTGCAATCGCGACCTCGACAAGGCGGAGCGAATGAGCGCGAAAACCGTTCAGGCGGAGCCACAGAATGCCACTTTCCTCGACACCTACGCATGGGTGTTCTACAAGCGCAAGGAATACACTATGGCGCAACTCTATATTGAAATGGCGATTAAAAACGAGCGCCGACCTTCATCGGACATCTACGACCACTACGGCGACATTCTTTTGGCGGTGGGCAACAAGCAGGAGGCACTCAAGCAGTGGAAAAAAGCCCTCGAACTCGATGCCGGCAACAAGGAATTGCTCGAAAAGGTGGAAAAGTTGGCTTTGGAACTCCAGCCCGCCGACACGAAAGAAAACACAGACGACAAATAACAACATAGCAATATGAAAATAGCAAAACATATTCTTCCGATAATAGCCCTCGCAGCCATTACGACTTCGTGCGGCTCACAAAAAGTGGCGGTACCTGAAACTCAAAAAGTGACCACCACAACCACAACCACCAAAACAACAACTACCACAACGACTACAACCACAGCAGCCCCCACCACAGCACAAGTGAGTCATGTGGCAAAAATTGCCAACTCATTCGGCGCGTGGACCACGCTGAAAGCAGGCGGCAGCGTGTCGATTGGCGGTTCAAAACCACTTTCATCGTCGATGCAGATTCGCATGGAGCGTGGCAAGAGCATCTACATTTCCGTTCGTCCAATGGGCATTATGGAGGTGGCGCGATTGGTGATTGTGGGCGACACGCTTTTGGTGATCGACAAACTGCACAAACGCTACATTCTGGAATCAGCCAAACTGCTCACTTCGGGCATTCCCATTGATGTGAGCACATTGCAAGACATTTTCTTGGGTCGTGCGTTCATTCTTGGCAACGGCACGCTCAACAGCGGCATGGCAAGCCTGGTGACCCTCGCTAATATCGACGGCACCTACATGGTTCGCCCCAAAGAGCAATACAAGGGATTTGAATATGATTTCAAGTTCGACAAGAACTACCACATCAAGTCGCTCGAAGTGACTCCTGTGGTGAAGTCGGAGAAAGTTGCCACCTATTCGGTGGATTACTCTGGCGTGAAAACCTCGCTCGCCGGCTACATTGCCACAAAAGTGAACATGGCGACCAAAATTGGAAAATCGCCCATGTCGCTTGCGCTCGATTACAGTGGCTTCACTTGGAACGAACGTGTGACCATCGATGCCAAAATCCCTTCCAACTACACAAGGGTTTCGGGCAGTAGTCTTTTGGGTATATTTTCTGAAGAATGATTGAGATAAAAACATACACCCCTGAGCAACAAGCCGTGTGGGACGAGTTTGTGGCTTCGTGCTGCAACGCCACATTCTTGCACCAGCGTGCGTATATGGACTACCACAGCGACCGCTTTACCGACCATTCGCTAATGGCGTACAGCGATGAGCGACTGGTGGCGGTGCTGCCTGCCAATGTGGTAGGCAAAACGCTCTTTAGCCACCAAGGGCTCACCTACGGCGGCTGGCTTCACCAGGTCAAGCACTTCGATGCCACGGTGATGATGGCTGTGATGCAAAGTGCGGCTGAATGGTTGAAAAACGAGGGTTTTGAGACTGTGGTTTACAAGCCGGTGCCACACATCTACCACCGCTACCCGGCGGAGGAAGACCTGTATGCGCTTTTCCGTGCAGGAGCGGTGCTCACCGAGTGCAATATCTCCACTTCGGTGCTGCTCTCCAATCCTTTCGATTTCGACCGTGGCAACAAGCGCGCCGTGAACTCCGCCAGAAGGGCTGGAGTGGAAGTGGGCGAAAGCACCGACTGGGAAGGCTATTGGCATGTGCTGGAAGAGGTGCTTGCCTCGCGCCACGAGACCAAGCCCGTGCACTCGGTGGAGGAAATCAAGTTGCTCCACAGCCGTTTTCCCGAAAATATCAAACTCTACACCGCCACTTGCGATGGGCGGATTGTGGCTGGCGTGGTGATGTTTTTCACCCACACCGTGGCGCACAGTCAGTATATCGCCTCGTCGGCTGAAGGGCGCGAGCGCAAGGCGTTGGCATTGCTGTTCCGCCATCTGATCGACCAGTCGAAAGATTCGGGATATGCCTATTTCGATTTTGGAATCTCAAACGAGGACCACGGTCAGTGGCTCAACGAAGGGCTGGTGCAGCAGAAGTCGCGTTTGGGTGGCAGGGGCATCGTGTACAACTCGTATAAATTCAAACTGTAAACTCCATTTTTTCAAGCATAGGAATGTATGGCAGAGCGTAATTCTATCTCTCGCATGGCAATGAAGGCGATGGGCATCTTCGGAGGTGTTCAGATGATAGGCATTATCTGCTCTATCGTGCGCACCAAGCTCGTGGCTCTGTGGATTGGTCCGGTGGGCGTGGGGCTTTTTGGACTGTTTAACCAGGCTCTCGACATGCTCAACACCGCCACCAACCTGGGTATTCGCCAAAGCAGCGTGCGCGACATTTCGCAAGCCCACGAAAACGCAGCCGAGCAAGGGCACATTTCGCGCGTGATTACTGCCGTGCGGCGATGGTCGCTGTGGCTGGGCATGGCAGGGGTGGTTTTCACCATCGCCATGTCGCCGCTGTTGAGCGAATGGACCTTTGGCAATTCCGACCACATTTGGGGCTTCGTGGCGCTGTCAGCGGCATTGCTGTTTGTGGCACTGACCAATGGCGAACATGCCGTGCTGCAAGGTTTGGCAAAACTCAAACGCCTTGCCCACGCCACCATGTGGGGCACCATTTTCGGTTTGGTGCTGAGTGTGCCTATGTTCTATTATCTTGGCGAAGACAGCGTGGTGCCGTCGATTATCGCCTACGCCGCCGGCTGCCTGATTTTCGCATGGATTTTCCGTGACAAAGACCACGCCGCTGCCCCACTCACCCACCGGCAGACTTTCGCCATAGGAAAAGACTTCGTGAAACTGGGCATCTACATGACCGCCGGATTGTTCATCACCACGCTCATGGGCTATGTGTTTAATGCGTGGCTCAACAATGTGGCTGGCACGGCTGAGGTAGGCTATTATCAGGCTGGCTACACGCTTGTGAACAAATACACCGGACTTGTGCTCACCGCCCTCGGTATGGAGTATTATCCACGCTTAGCGCGGGTGGCTACGAGCCGACTTCGCCTCACCGCCTTTGTGTCGCAGGAACTCAAGGTGTCGATGCTGGTGATGGCTCCCATTGTGGCGCTGTTCATCCTCCTGCGTGGCACTATTGTGTGGATTCTGTATGCGCCCAGTTTCGAAGTGATTTATTCGCTCATCTCATGGGGCATGATTGGCATTGTGTGGCGCACGCTGTCGTGGTGCATGGCATTTGTGATTCTGGCAAAGGGCGACGGCAAGATGTTCCTCATCACCGAAGCTGTGAGCGATGTCATCGGCTTCGGGCTGAATGTGTGGTTCTACCAGTTGTGGGGACTCACAGGACTTGGCATCTCATTCATGGTGTGGTATATCATCTACACCGCTATGATATATGTGGTGTATCGCTGGTACTATGGTTTGCAACTCACTCCGTCGAGCCTGCTCACCACCATTTTCGCCCTTTGCGGCGCTTCGGCTGTGATGATGGCTATGCAGTATAATCTGACCGCGGTGGCGGTGGCTGTGACCGTGGTGGTGACGCTTGTGAGCGCAGTGCTGATAAAGCGCCAATGGACACGATAAAAGGTTAATAAAGTAGAAAATAAGTCAGTTTAATTTGATACTGTGGAAAATAGTTGTTACCTTTGCATAGTAATTAATAATGAACGAATATGTGACGAGGAATCTCATCTTAATATGAGATTCTTTCGTTTCTTTTACTAACTATTTTATAACACATTTTTTACCATGGCTATCAGCTACATGACCCAAGAAGGGTACGACAAAAAGATGCAGGAGCTCAAGCACCTCGAAAGTGTAGAGCGCCCCGATGTCGTGCGTGCTATCCAAGAGGCACGTGAAAAAGGCGATCTCTCTGAGAATGCCGAATACGATGCCGCTAAGGAGCGTCAAGGTATGCTTGAGGCTAAAATCGCTGAGCTTAAAACTCTCGTGGCCACAGCACGCATCATCGACCAGTCAAAACTTCAGACCGAGGAAGTCGCTCTTATGAATAAAGTGACTATTAAGAACCTTAAGAACGGTGCTTCAATGACATACACTATCGTAAGTGAAACTGAAGCGAATCTGAAGGAAGGCAAAATCTCTATCACCACTCCTATTGCCAAGGGACTTCTTGGCCACAAGGTGGGCGATATTGTGGAAGTGCAAGCCCCTGTAGGCAAAATGCAGTTCCAAATCGTGGAAATCGGAGTATAAAATTTTAAAACTATATAAAGCAATGGCATCAATTTTTAGCAAAATCGTGGCTGGCGAAATACCCAGCTACAAGTGTGCCGAAGACGAGAACTACTATGCGTTTCTCGACATCAATCCTGTGAACGAAGGTCACACGCTCGTCATTCCTAAGCACGAAGTGAACTATATCTTCGACCTCGAAAACGAGGAATATGCCGGACTTTGGCAATTCGCAAAAAAGGTGGCAAAGGCGTTGAAGGCCGCTGTGCCTTGCGAGCGCATTGGCGTGGCTGTGCTTGGACTGGAAGTGCCACACTGCCATATCCATCTCGTGCCTATCAACACTGAAGGCGACATGAACTTCAAAAACAAGAAGGATGTGCCAGCCGAGCAGATGGCAGCCATTGCAGAAAAAGTGTTTGAGCAATTCTCTAAGCTCTAAACCGCAATAATGCTTTTTGATATATAGACAAAACTCTTCACAAGCGCACCCTTGGCTGGTTTTTCAGCCACAGGTTGCGCTTTTCTTATTCAGAATATAAATAAAAATGCTGAAATCACTCTACACTATCATCATTCTCGCCCTCGCTGTGCTGCCTTGTGCCGCGCAGGAAGCGGTGGTGGATAGCATGGCGGTGGATTCGGCTTTCTCGGCCTCTAATGCCGAATTTTCTGCCAAGAAAGCAGTGGTGGCAGCATCGCCAAAGAAACGCTCATACTGGGACCACGGCTTCGGCAAATTCCTGGTGAAAATCGACCGATTTCTTGAAGAAGGACAACTTTCGGGCATCGACACCACCTATCAAACCATTCCGAAACTCAACCGTCAAGTGTATTTGGGCGCATACGGATACTGGCAAAACTACAGCAACCTCATTCCTTTCTATTTCCCGGAGTCTATCAACAAGCGAATTCCTGGTTTGCGCGATGGTGCCTACTACAAAATCAATGCCCATACGCAGCAAGCGGAAATGGAGTTGGGCATCGACTGGAAAGGCTTCGCTTTGGAAATACCCATTCCTATCCGCAACAATTACAGTGCCAGTTACGGACTGGCGAAAAACGGCTCGGTATGGGGATTCCGCTTGCGCTACAAGAGCATCAATTCGGTGGCTGGTAGTAAGCGTTTTGGTATGCAGGACGTGCTTCAGCAGTATGTGCACGACCACCCCGATGAGGCAGAGGAAATATCAAAGGTAATCGACTTCGTGAAAGACGAGCGCATAGAATCGGGCAAGCACCACATCAACATATTCTTTGGTGAAGGCTATTATGTGTTCAACCATCGCAAATTTTCGCTCTCGGCTGGCTTGTTTGCCGACATGGTGCAGAAGCGCAGCGCGGGAAGTATGATGGTGTATGCCAACTACTATCAGAGCCGCTACGCCGTGAAAGACATACTGATCTCCGACTTCGATGTTTACCGCACCCAGCAAGTGTCGGTGGGCTTTGGCTACGGCTACAACTACTCGCTGTATGGTGGAAAACTGCTCTTCCACCTCTCGGCAGTGCCCATGTTCTCGCTTTATTCCAATCTGATGCACCGCGCCAAATTCAATTCCGAGGCCGACCGCAAGCAATACGAAGCCATGTATGGCGACGACCCAAAATTCTACGACCCTTCCGACAACGGCCGCCCCGACTTCCGCGTCAACGCCTTCGCACGCTTTGCCGCCAACTACAGCCTCGGCCGCTACGTGCTTTCCCTCCTCGTCAACTACCGCTACTACGGCTTTAGCAACTCCAAAAACCTCCACATCAACAACCAAGAAGCCGACGCCCAATTCAACATAGGCTACCGCTTCTAATCCCCCCTATCCTTTAAAGCGGAATCATAATTCCTCTTCCATCTACTGATAGCAAAGTAATAATTTTTGATTGTAAAGGATTGATAAGCGAATTTTTTGTATAATTTTGTGATTTAGATATTTTATTGTATATTTGCTACGTTTTAATATCGTATTAAAATGATGCAATATGAGTGCAGAAGTTATTATAAATGGACGAAGAATTCCACTCTCAAAACGAGAGGTGAAAGATTTAAAAGGTATCACCATTGGCGATAAGATTGGATTTGAATTCTTTGACGGCGCATTTCAAGAGTTGAATTTGCTTTTCGTTAGACCGAAGAACTCAAATCCCACTCCAAGAAATTGCGCCTTCATGGCAGACCGACTTAAGAAACTATTTGGGCTACCAGTGGTTTTTATCCTCAAGTCAGGACCGACTTACGAGCGCCAACGCTTGGTGGACAAGGGCGTTTATTTTGTGATGTCGGACAAATACGCTTTCCTTCCGACGCTAATCGCATTGGAGTGTGTGGGAAACAGGAAAAGACCTATCCGTTTAACCCCAGTTGCACAATACTTGTTACTCTTCCATCTTCAAGTAGCATCGTTGGAAAATATGAGTGCGATGGCTATTAAAGAAAAAGTGCCATACTCTTACGAAAGCATCACACTGGGCATTACCTGTCTTGCCGACTTGGGCTTATGCACTAAAATCAATGTAGGTTCAAAGAGTAAGGCCATACATTTTCCCCTATCTGGCAAAGCCCTTTGGGAGAAAGCAAAACCATATCTGATTAATCCTGTGGAGAAAATCGTGTATTGCGATGAACTTCGCAATGGAGAATCATTCCCTGTTTGTGGCATAAACGCATTGGCAAAACATTCACATCTCAATCCCGACAGTGAAAATTGGGTAGCAATTACAGCAAAAGAGTTCAGAAAATTGAAATCAGAAGAAGCATTCGTTAATCTCAATCCTTTTGATGGGCAAGTGATTGTGGAGGTATGGAAATATCCCCCTATAAAACAAATTGAAGCGTCGGAGAATTGTGTTGACAAATTGTCGTTAGCCCTTTCTCTTGCAAATGACGACGATCCGAGAGTGGAACAAGAAGTGGAATACCTAATAGAAAATATGAAATGGTAGGATTAGATAAGTTTAGAGAAGCCTTTGCGCACTACTCCGAAAATTATGTGATAATAGGCGGTACTGCATGTGATATAGCAATGACAGGAACTGCCGTGCGAGCACGAGCCACTCACGATATAGACATGATTGTCGTTGTGGAGAATATGAGTGCAGCCTTTGCCGAAAGATTTTGGCAATTCATAAAAGAAGCTGGCTACCGTCCTGAGAAGCGCAAAACAGAGCAAGGCGAACCTGCGAGCTACGAGCTGTATCGTTTCCTTGACGGCAAAGATGGCTATCCGTCGATGATTGAATTGCTGTCGCGTCATTCCGACATATTAGGAGAACCTCAAGGATTGCTGATTGAACCGCTGCCCACTTCCGACGATGTATCAAGTTTGAGTGCTATTATTATGGACGATGATTTTTATCATTTCACCATTGAAAACAGCGTTTTGACCAACGGCATTCGCCACGCTTCCCCTATTGCACTGATAGCTCTTAAAGCAAGAGCATATCTTAATCTCACAAAGGATAAGCAGGAAGGAAAGCACGTCAACACCAAAGATATTAAAAAGCATCGCTCCGATGTGCTAAAGAATGTAGTCATCGCAGAAAATACTAATGTGGCAGCTCCTGAACCTATCAAGCAATGCGTAATGGAATTTGTAGCCGATTTGCGTAAAAATTTTGGCGAAACTGGTCAATCATTAGCCAAGTCACTTGATACCGATTTGGCAACAATAGAGCAATTGTTGGAACAATTAGACACCCTTTTTATTGCATGAAGATGAAAATACAATATGCTTCCGATTTACATTTAGAGTTCTCAGACAATGCGAGTTATATCAAATACAATCCCCTTGAAGTGGTTGGCGACATACTCGTATTAGCTGGCGATATTGGCTATCTTGGTGACGACAATTACAGTCGACATCCATTTTGGGATTGGGCCTCGGAGAATTACCAGCAAGTGATTGTTGCAATGGGAAACCATGAATTTTATAAGTTTTTTGATATTGCGACCTTACACGACGGATATTGTTTGGAAATCAGACACAATGTCAAAGCTTATTACAACGCTTGCGTAACGATAGGCGACACCGACATTATAGTGTCCACATTGTGGTCGTATATTCCGCTGAACGAAGCCGCTTTTACCGAGCGTGCTGTGTCGGATTTTAAAAGAATTATTTATGATAGGCAGTTGCTTACTTTTGCTGACTTCAACCGAGAGCATAGGCGGTGCTTTGAATTTATCAAATGCTCTATCGGCACAAGTATGGCAAAGCACAAGATAGTGGTCACTCACCATGTGCCTTCATTCCAAATGTTGTGCCCTAAATATAAAGGAAGCCCTGTGAACGGAGCATTCACAGTAGAATTAGCCGACTTTATCGAAATGAGCGACATCCAATATTGGATTTACGGACATTCCCACTACAATGTGGATGTGAGAATCGGCAATACACTTTGTGTTTCAAACCAACTGGGATATGTGTTCCATAACGAACACCTCTCATTCAAACACGACAAACACATTGAAGTATAGCCCCACCAACAACATATACTCATCTTCCAAGAGAACTATCTATATCATAGCGTAAGGATATGCCTTTTTAGGGATACCATTCGCTATAGCGTAGTTTGGTTTTCGGGAGGGGTGGATTCGTAGTCGCAGTGGGTTGGGTTGAAGGTGATGGAGGGGTTGGCGAACACTTGGTTCATGGCTTGGCTGCGCACCATTTCGGGGGTGGCGCCGGTGAGCACCTGGCGGTCGCGTGTGATGACCCACAGTTGGTCGGTGAGCATGAGCGAGCGCGAAATGTCGTGGGTGGATAGCAAGATGGCTTTGCCCTGCTCGTGGGCAAGGGCGGCAAGAAGTCGCATGGTCTCGATTCGACTTGCGGCATCGAGGAAGGCGGTAGGTTCGTCGAGCACAATGATGGGCGTGTGCTGCGCTAAGGCTCGTGCAATCATCACCTTTTGGCGCTCGCCATCGCTGAGGTTTGCCACAAAACTCTCCGCCTTGTGACTCATACCCACGCTGCGGATAGCGTCGGCAACGATTGCGCGGTCGTCGTCGCTCAATCGCCCCAAAAAGCCCGTGTAGGGCTGACGGCCGAGCCCCACCAGTTCGCTTACGGTGAGTGCCCCTGCCTGAATGCGCTCGGTGGACACCAGCCCCAAGAGGCGCGCACGCTCCGATTTGGTGATGGTGTCGAAATCCACGCCATGCAGCAGAATTTTGCCTTCGATGGGCTTCGTGGCAAACGTGAGCGCACGAATGAGTGTGGACTTGCCTGCGCCGTTTTGCCCAAGCAACGCCACCAACTGCCCACTATCAAGCGAAAGGTTCAAACCACTGAGCAAGGTGGTGGTTTGCTTTCCGTGGGTATATCCCACTGCGAGATTCTGAGTTTCAAATATTGCCATGATAGTGTCAGTTGAAATATTGTATTTTTCTACGATTCAAAATAATATAGAGAATGATGGGCACGCCAATGATGGGTGTGATGGCGTTGATGGGTATCACACCATGGTCGCCACCCACGCTCAAAAGCGTGCAAAACAAGGCGATGTCGGCTCCTGCAAGGATAGTGACCGGAATGAGACGGCTGTGGTTGCTTGTAGCGAGCATAAGTCGGGCAATGTGTGGCACCACCAGTCCGAGAAAACCAATCGGACCGCAATAGGCAGTAACCACGGCTGTGAGCAGCCCCGTCACCGTGAGCAAGGCGATGCGTGTGAGGTGGGTGTTCACGCCTAAGTTTTCGGCGTAGCGAGTGCCAAGCAGCAGGGCGTTGAGCGGCTTCACCATCATCACCGAGCCAATAAGCCCAACGATGATGAGCGAGGCGAAGAGCGGCATTTGCGCATTAGTCACGCCTGAGAAATTACCGAATCCCCACGCCACATAACTGTGCACGCCCTCTTCAGTAGCTACGGAATTGAGCAGCTGCACCACACTCGATGCCAAATAGCTCACAAGCATACCTATGATGAGCAGCATCGTGCTACTTTTCACAATCGACGAAAACACAATCAGCACCAGCATCACTGCGCCTGCGCCAATGAATGCGCCTATCAGCGTGGCAATGTAGCCGCCTATCGCCACATCGCCCATCATCTTGCCGATAGTGCCACCCATAGCGAGCATCACCACCGCCACACCAAGTCCTGCGCCAGTACTCACACCCAGAATCGACGGGCCAGCCAGCGGATTGTTGAAGGTAGTTTGGAGCAAAAGTCCCGAAATAGCAAGCGCAGCACCGGCAAGCGCAGCGGTGAGAATCATGGGAATGCGAGTTTGAAGCACGATGATGTTCCAAGCCTCGTTGTCGCTCTCGTTGCCCATCACGATGCTCAGCACCGCCGACGCGTCGATATCGACGGAACCAAACACAAGGCAAGCCGCCGCCAGCAGCGCCAGCAGCGCCAGCAGCAGTATCACCGTGAGCGAAAACCTGCGTGATGAAGAATGGCCCATTATTTCAGATTGTAATAAAATTCGGTTTTAACGTCGGGGAAAAGTTCGGGGTGAAGCACTGCCGCAAATTCGCTCAACAGCAAATCGGGGTGGAATGGCACACGCACGAAGAAGTGCGATTTTTCGGTGTCGCACGCCCACACTTTCTTTTGCTTGAACGCCTCAAAACTTTTGTTCAGGTCGTATTGGCTTTGCAAGTCGGCAAGCGAATTGATTCCAGTCCACTTCACGAACCAAAAATCTGCCTTTTGCGCCTTTGCCAGCACTTGGTTGAAGTCGAGCGAGAGCGAACCGGTGCTCTTGTCGGCAGCCCAAGGATAGTCGCCACCGGCATCGGCAATGATTTTCGCCATGTAACTATTGCCGCCAGGCACTGCCCACACACCACTAATCACCATCTCGGTGATAACCGAAGGCTTACTTTTAGCGGTAGCCGCTTTTTCGGCAATGGCACAGTAACGCCCAGCCACGGCTTCATACAGACTGTCGGCTTGAGCCGATTTGCCAAGCAGCGCACCGTAGAATTTCACCCATTCGGCACGCCCCAGCGGAGTGTATTCAAGATAGTCGGCACATTCAATGATAGGGATGTTCATCTTCTCGATTTGCCCATACGAGGCATCTTGATATGGCGAAAGCAGAATGGCATCGGGCTTCATGGCTATCACCTTCTCAATGGTGGGCGACATGGAATTTCCACAGTCGGCAATCGTGCCAGCTTTCACGCCACTGAGCACCTGAGCATCGGTGTAGTAGTTGGCATCGCATACGCCCTTCACCGCACCGAATCCGCCGAGTTCACGCATCAAACTTGCGTGCACCTCGCTATACACCAGCGCATTTTGAATAGGCGTGCGCACCACCGTGCCCTCTGGAAGCTGCTTCGGCATAGCCGAATCACGAGGCACAAGAATGTAGGTGTGGAGCACTTTACCATCATTCCAAGGGTCTTGAATCGTGGCTTTCACATATCCATCACACTGCTCCATCGTGAGCAACTGCGCCTGCTTCTTTTCAGCAGACTCCACCTTTTTGGCCTCACCGCCTCCGCAAGAAGCGAGCACAATCACCAACAAGGCACAAAGAAAATACCGTATCTTCATCATTAATTCCAATTTATCCCACAAAATTAAGAAAAAAACACATATTAAAATCCATCACCCAGTGGAAAAAAATTTACAATTTGCAAAAACGGCTCAATGGAAAAACACAGGGGCAATGATTATACTTTATTGCCGAATCGTGAATGAAGTCACAAAATAAAAACATAAAAAACATCCTTGTGGCAATGTGGAATGCTTCGCATTTGGCTGTGTGACTGTACGCTTAGTGCCATTGGAAACGAGTTTCCATGCCGCTAACCACACACTCCCACTGCCACCCTCTTACGAGGGCCAGCCACATTGCCCCAAGGACAAAAACCGCTTGCCGTTTCACAGCGAAAAACCCCTGATGATGAAATGACTTCTTGGCTGGAAGCTGTTTCAAATTTACATACAAATTGAATCATACCAAAGGGGTGGTTCTTCTAATATATTTCCAATGCGCTGAGAAATACCACAAGCCCTAATGATTTGGGTTATAGGGCCAAGCGGAGCCCAAGGTAGACGCTGTGATAGTCAGGGCTGTCGCAGTTGCGTAAAGAAGAACGACAGCACCACCCATAGTAGCCCCAGCTACCGCCACGATAAACGCGGTTCAACCCATCGTAAGGACCTTTAGGATTGATCTGTGCGCCACTGCAGTAAAATCCATACCAGTCGTTGCACCATTCCCATACATTGCCACTCATATCGTAGATGCCTAACTCGTTGGGCAACTTCTTAGCCACAGGGTGAGTTGTTTCACGAGAATTATCATCGTACCAAGCCACATCGTCAATGTAATCGCTACCGCTGTATCTATAGCCACCGCTGTTGATGCCACCACGGCAGGCGAACTCCCATTCAGCCTCGGTGGGCAGACGGAAGTTCTGACCAGTAAGGTCGTTCAGCTTGCGGATAAACTCCTGACAGTCATTCCACGAAACGTTCTCCACTGGCAAGTTATCGCCTTTGAACCAGCTCGGGTTACTGCCCATCACAGCCTTCCACAGCGCTTGCGTCACCTCGGTTTTGCCAATATAGTATCCGCTCAACGTGACACTGTGAACTGGCAACCCATCTCTTTCTGAGCCAAGACCCTGCTCGGATGTGGCACCCATACAGAATGTGCCACCCTCCACCCAAACCATGTCATAACTTACGCCTTTAATGGTCAAAACGCCATTGGAAAATCCATTTGGGACTTCCTGCAAGGTGATGTTTATGCTGCGTGATGAAGAGTTTACGGCAAACGTGCCAGAATAATCCACATAGTGGTGATCTGCCGTCACTTGAATGCTGTGCCTGCCTGTCTTTAAAAAGCGCGTACCGCTCGCAGTCCCACTTGCCACACCATCAATCGACAACATAGCCGATGGCACATTACAAGAGAATGTGACATCGTAACCTGCAACTTCCTGCAAAGTGACGCTCACGCTGCGTGACGAAGAGTTTACGGCAAACGTGCCAGAATAATCCACATAATTATCTGCCGTCACTTGAATGCTGTGGCTGCCTGTTTTTAAAAAGCGTGTACCGCTCGCAGTCCCACTTGCCACACCATCAATCGACAGCAATGCCGATGGAACATTGCATGTGAATGTAACATCGTAGCCTGCAGCCTCTGCTGAGCCGACAATCACGACAGTGGCATCAGCATTGAGATTGCTGATGAATTCTGCTACGCTTTGGGTGCGGTCGTGGCGGCCCTTCATCGCCATGGCAATAGCGGAAATCACTGGGCGAGAGATGTGCTTTTCCTGCAATTCAGCCACAGGAAGCCCTTCGTCTTGAATATCCATTGCCTCGGGTGGTGTGTTGCCGGTGAGCAGCTTGAACAGCGTGGCGGCAAGGGCATACACATCGCTCTGTGGCGAGAATGCCTGCACACCGTTTTTGCGATACTGCTCCGCAGGCGAATAGCCGCGGCTGATGCCCACAGGCGTGGTGATGATGCCTTCGGAAGTGACTGCGTCGTACTGCTTCGCCACGCAAAAATCAATTACGATCACCTTGCCGTCACTTTTGCGCAGCACCAGATTGCCGGGCTTGATGTCGAGGTGGTTGATGTTCTTGCTGTGGATATACTCCAATGCGCTGGCGGCATCTTTCACATAGCCTAACGCCTCTGCCTCGGGAATGGCACCACGGCGCTTCACCATATCGCCAAGCGACTCGCCCTCGATATAGTCCATCACATAGTAGGCAGTGCCGTTTTCCTCAAACACGTCATGAATGCGCACAATGTTCTGGTGGTTGAGCTTGAAAATGGTACGCGCCTCTTTGATGAACTTCTGCTTGAAGCGCTCCACAATCTCGCGGTTGCCCGAAGTGGAAATGGTCACATGGCGTGTGGCATTATCACGCTCGCAATAATCCTTGAAGAAAAACTCCTTGATTGCCACCTTGCCCTCAAGCAAGGTGTTCTCCGCCAAGTAGGTAATGCCGAAGCCCCCCTGCCCCAATTTTTCAATTATCCTGTATTTTCCGCCCTGAAGCGTGGAATTAGGCTGTAATGCTTGCATAATCATTTATGTTGCTTCGATAATGTTTTCTTTCATTTCTGATTTTCAGGTCATTATAATAGATGGCTTAGTTCACCAAGTCGGGAGAGGAGGTCTTCATTTTCTTGCCCCATTTTCAGTTATCATAATGCTTGAGCGTCAGATTTATGTGATTTATTGTGAATTAATCCCAAAGTTATAAAAAATATTTCACATCATCCAAATTCCCCAAGACAATCAATGAGAATTTAGAAGCCCCACACATAAAACGCCCAATGGAGTTAAAAACACAAAAACACCCTATTCAATCCATCAAAATCCATTAACACAGAAAAATAGGTGATAATAGGATTATGATGGATTACGTTATGATGGATTCACAGATTTGACATGCCTTTCCAAAGAAGCATCATGGACATCTGCTGAGTGACGAACAACATGTTGCAAACTTAGAGGACCAAGCGGAGTCCAACTTCGTCGTCGCGATAGTCCGGACTGGCGTGGCTGCGGTAAGAAGAACGACAGTGTCTCGCTTGGACGTACCAGCTGCCGCCACGAAGCACGCGCCACAGCCCATCGTAACGACCTTTAGGATTGGTCTGTACGCCACTGCTGTAATCTCCATACCAGTCGCAGCACCATTCAAATACATTGCCACTCATATCGTAGACGCCTAACTCGTTGGGTGACATCGAAGCCATAGGGTGAGTTTTATCACCAGAATTATATAGGCACCAAGCCACATTGTAAATGTCGTTACTGCCGCTGTATTTATAGCCACGGCTGTTGATGCCGCCACGGCAGGGG
>ERZ780207.1602-NODE-1602-length-18780-cov-14.246035_pt1 | contig 18780 bp, 19 predicted proteins | sample MGYA00510977_ERZ780207 | MGnify/ENA primary metagenome ERZ780207 (study PRJEB29588, sample SAMEA2151383) | human gut metagenome | biome: human gut; feature: human-associated habitat; material: faeces | place: Denmark | collected 2008/2010 ... | reverse complement strand
CGGAGCATGCGGAGGCTTTCCTGAAAGGCTTCTCGGGCTGGCTGCACGCGGACGGATACCAGGGGCATCATAAGCTGCCGGGTAACATCCGTGTGGTGGGCTGCTGGGCACATGCGCGGCGAAAATTTGACGAGGCGCTGGGCACTCTGCCGCAAGAGAAACGGAAGGATTCTCCCGCGGCCATGGGCGAATGCTATTGTTCGCAGCTTTTCAAGCTGGAGCAGGCATTGGCAGAGTTGACGCCGGAGGAGCGGCATGAGAAGCGGCTGGAACAGGAGAAACCTGTTTTAGACGCGTTGTTGTCGTGGGCAAATGAGATGCAGGCGAAAACAGCGCCAAAATCTGCGCTGGGAAAGGCGATCCATTACCTGCTGGAGCAGTGGCCGTATCTGACAAGGTATCTGGAGGATGGCCGTCTGGAGCTGAGCAACAACCGCGCCGAGCGCAGCATCAAGCCGTTTGTAATGGGCAGGAAGAACTGGCTGTTCGCCAATACGCCGGGCGGTGCACAGGCCAGCAGCGTGATCTACAGCCTGATTGAAACGGCGAAGGAGAACAGCTTGGATCCGTACCGTTATCTGCTATGGCTCCTGCAAAACGCGCCGCAACTGAGCGAAACTGATGAAGCATGGGCTGAAAAGCTGCTTCCCGCAAATGCCCCGGAAGAATGCTATATACCGCAAAAATAAAAGACCTCCATCTCGGTGAGCAGCAGCTCGCTTTGGGATGGCGGCCTTTTTATACGCGGGGTGGTTTGACGCTTACGAGAGGATAGCAAGCATATCCTCTCCGCCGCTCTTTGGACATTTCGCCGTGTGGGTCACGGTGTGGGTCAGGAAAATTCGCCACCTGAAAAACCGAACAAATAAAAGAGAAAACCGGCGAAAATCTCTCGATTTTCACCGGTTTCTGGAGCTAGTGGCCGGACTTGAACCGGCGACCTGCTGATTACGAATAGTAGAAAAGTTGTAAAAATAACGATTTTCAGACGTTTTCAGCACTTTCTGCTCAAAAATCGATGTTCTTTGTCTCTCTTGTCTCCACTGCTTCCATCCGCTCGTTTCTAAACTGCTCCCCAAGTCAAGGACAAAATAAGGTGACCCATTCCGCTAGCATGGATAGCTGCCGGTTGTCAGATACCGGTAATACTCGTTCGGCGAGAGCTTTGCCAGATCCCACTGGTATCTGTCGTTGTTATAGTAGTCCATCCAGTCGTCGATTGACCGCTGCACATCCGCAAAGCACGTCCAATTTGGAATCTTCTCCGCCAACTCGTCCTTCATATGTCCGAAAAAGCTCTCCTGCGGCGCGTTGTCCCAGCAATTTCCCTTCCGCGACATTGACTGCCGCAGGCTACTGTTTTTCACGAGCTGAATGAACTTGATGCAGGTGTAATGGCAGCCCTGGTCGCTGTGCAGGATTGTCTCTTTTTTCAGCGAAATTCCATGCTGATGTACCATTTTCTGTACTGTTTCCAGCACAAAATCCACCTCCAGAGACTCGCTCAGCACATAGGAAAGGACCTGCTTCGTGCATCCGTCCAGGATCGTGGAGAGATAGCAGAACGCGCCGTTCAGCGGAATATAGGTGATATCCGTCAGCAGGACGCTTCGCGGTCCGTGCATCTCAAACTCCCGCTTCACAAGGTTTTCCGCCGTGTTGTTCGTCCGAATCGCCTTCTGCATCCGCCGGTACGGATTTGCTTTGCGGATCGGACAGACAAGACCGAATTTCTTCATCAGCCGCCGGATCTTCTTTCCGTTCATCCGGACGCCGGTATGCAGCAGCCGCATATGGATGCCGCGCACGCCTTTGGCGTAACCACGAAACCGGTAAGCCTCCAGAATCTGCTGGAAGTCCGCCGCATCCTGTGCCTCCCGCGCGGCTCGCTTCTGCTCGGAGGAAAGCCACGCATAATAGCCGGAACGAGAAACACCCGCGATCTCACACAGCTCGGATATTGTGAGAATGTTCGATTTTTCCATGCTTGTGGCCCGGATGACGCCGAATTTGAAGCTGCTATCTTCCATACTCAGGTATCCGAATCCGTTTCTTCCGGCTGCCGCATAAGTTTTTTTAAAAACGCCATCTGCTGCTGAAGATACACGATTTCCTGCTGCATCCGGCGCTCACTCTCCCGGCGGGACATTCTTTCCAGCTCTGCCGCGCCGAACTGCTCCCTGCTGATTCGCATCCGGGATTTTGGCGCAGGCTGGATGCCCTCCGGTGATTTTCCCGCGCGGCGGATGCGCTTTGTGATGTTGTGGACGCGCTCAAAGCCGAGCAGCTCCGGATCGTAGCCAAGCTTCCGCAGCGCCATCTTCCCGGTGCATCCCTCCACACTCAGCCGCCAGAAGGCTTCCTTGAACGCCAGCGTGAACGAAATCTGATTTTCCGTGACCTTCTCCGTGTACGGATTTGCACGCAGAAGCTCCTGCTCCGCCGCGCTGAATTTTTTCCTTGTTCCCATAGCCGTCTCCTTCTTCCTGCCTTCAGTATACCATAGTTCATGCCGCTATGGGTCTTTTCCTTGTCCACTTCCTGGGGTACAGTTTAAATCCCGTTTGGGTCACGTTTGGGTCAAACGGAAAAGTCACAGAATTCTCCATCGGAAAAAGTTCTGAAAACGCAGAAAAATCCGGCTGAAATCAGAAGATTTCAGCCGGATTGGTCGGAGTGTCGGGATTCGAACCCGAGGCCTCTTGGTCCCGAAGGTTGGCCGGATATTTCTCGTGGACATTTCGGGGCATTTCCGCACATTTTCGCTCGGGAAATTTCACAGCGGTATCCTTTCCGGCACGGATAAATCCGCCTGATTTTTCCGCGTTTGGGTCACGGTTTGGGTCAGGGCAGGGAACCGGCAGCGCAAAAACTGCGCCGCTGCAAACAAAGAATAAGCGAAGATAGAAATAAGGAAAATTAGCCTCGCAGGAAGTCAATGGGAATTACATATACATCGTCTGCGTGGAAGTAAGATTTGAAAACGAAGGGGTACGCTCATGGAGCATTTAAGAATAGCACCCAACTTAATCATGTTTCTTTATTTTCTCGTTTGTGAAATTTTCCGCTTTATCGATCTTGCACATCAACAAGCTGGCAAATATGATTCGATGTATGGCATCGTCTTTTCATATCCATTTACGGATTACCATATGGAGAGGAGCAGCGCATATGACAATCCAGCAACTGCGCACCGCAATAGAGACCGCCCGCACAGACTTCATCACACGGGCGGCAAAAAACTGTATCTTTCCAAGCCAAACGCCAGCGGCATGCTCCGGATGCTGGAGCAGGAGCTGGTCTACGAGATCTTTAGCCGTACCAACGCATTTTCCGGACTGAGGCGGGGCTGCGCTTTCTGGAGCATACGAAGATTATCCTCGTGCAGATGCAGGAGCTCTACGCCGTACGCGGGCAGGGGCGCATCTACCGCCTGCGGCTAGGTGTGCAGAGCTATTCTCCCGCAGTAGAGGCTGCTATCCGGCTGACGCAGGAATATCAGGGGCGGCGGAGTTCAAATGCGTCAACATTTCTGGCGGCGGCATCCGCGCGCTTTCCGATATGGGGCTGGATGCACTTGCGGCGCTGATCACACCGTATATGGTGCCAGGCCACCGAGCAGAGTGTGCAGAATCAGAATCTGGAGCTGCATTTTCTCCATCAGGTCTCGGCCTGCCTGAATCTGTGCCGTGCGCATCCGCTGTTTGAAAAGCTGCTGCCGCATGCGCAGACGTTTGATTACCGGCTGCTGGAGGCATATCCCTACGTGGAATAGCAGAAGCTCCCCACGCGCACGGACTGTTACACGACCATCAGCACGGCAGACCAGGTTCGCTGCCGTTACCGGATCGTGGTGGATGAACGCGATGTGCGCTGCCGGATCGTCAGTACGACCGACGCGTATTCTGTGGGATACCGGCTGCCGCAGGTGTCACATGAACGATATCAGCTGGAATGTGTACCGATCCCAGATGAGTTCATGCAGTTGTACTGCATCACCCGCCGCAGAGGAACGCAGGCCCCAGAGATTGCGCGCTATCTGCAGCTTCTGCAGGCGGAGCTGGAAGACGAAGACTCAGATCAGACGGAGGGCGGCCGGTAGACCGGCCCGCTCCCGGCGGCACCGCGCCCGGGGACAGGTCGTAAAAAAGGATTGACCGGACGGAACCGGTCTGCTATCATGAAAAAAGAAAACAGCGCAATAAGGAGGATTCTCTATGCGAACCGTACATATCCAGCCCCTGACGCACGAAGCCTTTGCACCGTTCGGCCGGTTTTATCCCATGGAGCAGCCGCAGGGCTATGCCCTTTGCGGCGAGCTGCACCGCTTTTTCCCCGACCGCCTGAGCGCCGACAGCCAGCACCGCGTCGGCTTTTCGCCGATCCTGGTCAAAAAGCCGGAGCGCATGCTCATCACCCAGCAGGAATATCACACCACGACGTGGGAAATGATTCTGCCGATGAACGACGATATGATCCTGCACTGCGCGCCCGCCTCCGCCGGCACGCCGGTCACGGAGCTTGCGCAGGCATTTCTGGTGCCGAAGCATACGCTCGTCAAGCTGAACGCCGCCATCTGGCACCTCGCGCCGCTCCCGGCGCAGGCGGAGGAACTGGCAGCGATGATCATCCTGCCGGAATGCACTTACGCAAACGACTGCACGGTCGTCGACCTGACGCCGGAGCAGCAGTTTGAGATCGTGACGTAATATGACCGAACGAGAAAAATGCCAGCTCGGGCTGCTGTATGATACAACGTTTCCCGGCCGGGATGAGGACAATCTCCGCTGCCTCGATCTGTGCCACGAATTCAATCAGATGAAGCCGTCCGACCTTGCAGGACGCGAGGCCATCCTCCGTAAGATCCTGCACAGGGTCGGGAAAAACGTCCGCGCAGAGCAGAATATTTACATCAGCTTCGGCTACAACATCGAGGCCGGAGACAATCTGTTCATCAATCACAACTGCGTCTTTCTGGATCCCGGCAAGATCACCTTCGGCGATAATGTGTTCATCGGCCCGTGCTGCGGTTTTTATACCGCGCACCATCCCATCGACACCGACCTGCGGAATCAGATGCTGGAATACGCGTTTCCCATCACGGTCGGCAGCAACGTCTGGTTCGGCGGACACTGCTGCGTCGCGCCGGGCGTGACGATCGGAAGCGATGTCGTCATCGGCGCGGGCAGCGTCGTTGTACACGATATCCCGGATCATGTCGTAGCAGCCGGAAACCCGTGCCGCGTCATCCGCCCCATCACAGAAGCAGACCGCGAGGCAAGACGCGCCGTCAGGAAATAAAACAAATCACAGAAAAGGCCAGCAGCCCATGCTGCTGGCCTTTCATATGTCAAGGAGCTCGATCAAAGGCGGCTCCCCTTGGGCACAAGGGGAGCTGTCAGCAAAGCTGACTGAGGGGAATCAAATGTTGCATGGTTTGGAGCACTTAAAAAATGCAATGTATAATCCCCTCAGGCCCTCCGGGCCAGCTCCCCTTTATTCAAAGGGGAGCCTTTGGCGCGCCAGAGCCAGCGCATCACGGAAAGTTGAGGTTCATGCGCAGCTGCTTCGCCTATTGCGACAGCAGCTCTGTGAGCTCCTGATTGGTCGCGGCGATGGCGGCGGAGATATCCATGTTGTAGATAAGGCATTTATAGGCCCATTTGCATAGCACGTCGTCGATCTGCTTGCTTGGGATCGGCCGTCCGTCGGGGAAGGAGAGCTGATACTGCGGCTGCGTGTTGGGATAGGTCTTGAAATAGAGCGGCAGCCACGGATAGAGCTTGACCATTTCGTCATTTGTATAGGTATTAGAAATGGCCGTCTGTCCGCCCATGATCGTAAAGTAGTTGCTGATGCCCTCGTCACACGTCCAGCGGAGAAAGGCGAGCGCCTGCTCGCGCTGCGCGCTCTGACGGCTGACGCCAAAGCTCCATCCGCCGAGCAGCGGACGCCGCCCCGGCACCAGACTGCATCCGATCGAGGTGCTGCTTCTGCGAAGGTCGGTAGAGTTGGTCAGAAATGCAGGGTAGGTGATCAGCATGGCCGTATCCCCGCGCAGGAAGTCATCGACGATCGACACGTCCGTCGCCTGTAAGTAATCCGGCTTTGCAAGATGGATCGTGCGCCGGAAGTTGATGTAGGCCTTGAGCGTCTGCGGGTTGTCAAAGGCCGGTCTGCCGTCGTCGCCGATGATCTGACTCTGGAACGCATGCAGGCGGAAGTAAAGCTCTGGTGCGAAGCACTCGTTATAGGCTGCCGCGACGGAAACGCCGTAGTCGACCGCGTCGGTGCTCCGGGTGAAAAAGGCGGCGACCGCATTATATTCCTTCAGCGTTGTCGGCGGGCGCAGGCTTGCGCCGGTCTCGCGCTCGAATTCGGCGCGGAGCGCCGAATCGGCGAACAGATCCTTGCGGTAATACAGCATCTGCGGCGCATACATGAACGGGATCCCATAGATCCGGCCGCGGAAAGCGCCAAAATGCTGGAAGCAGTTCGGGAAGAACTGCGACGTATCAAAGCTGTCGAGCTCGTTGGTGAAATCGTCCAGAACGCTGCCTGCCAGCAGCGGCAGCCACGGGATATCGAACATGGTGACGTCGTAATGCGCAGTACCGGTCCGGATCTCATCAAAGATCGCGTGGTGAGGAAGGAACCGGATTTCCGTCTGGATCCCGGTGAGCTGCTCAAAGTTGCGGATCAGACCCTGAAACAGATGGACAGACGGGTTGTCGAGCAGCATGATCCGCAGCTTGTCGCTGCCGGCACAACGCGGCTGCGGGCGGGAATGCGTGAAAAGGCCGGAGCGGAGCAGATTGCTTTGCAGCGCGTTGTCGTGCAGAATGGCCTGCTCCGTATCCCGAAGCGGAGAAACGAGCTGCCCCAGCAGGAGCCGTGCGGCCATATCGCCCGCCTTGATCGCCGGTCTTGACGTGGAAAACGAGGCGAAGGTCTGTGTATAGCGGTTCCAGTGCTCTTCGCCGAGCGTAAGAACAGGGATCTCGTCGGTGGTAAAGCCCAGCAGATGAAGACCCTCAATCACGCCGGTCGCCAGAAGGGAGGACGTGGTGATAATGGCGTCGGGGCGCTGTGTGCGCAGGAGACTGACTGTGCGGGAAAACGCGGCTTCCTTACTCATGGGGGAGCGGATGATCTGCTCAGCGGAAAGCGCTTCACCGGTCTGCGCATGCGCGCCGCGGAAAGCCGCCACGCATCCGTCTTCACAGGTAAAGCCTTCCGCGCCGCAGAAGAGAAACACCGAGCGGAAGCCCTGCTGCAGAAGCGCGGAAGCAAGCTGGCGCACGGAAGTCTCGCTGTCAACGGAAACAAAGTTTGCGTCCAGAGATTTGATGCGCCGGTCAATCATCACGATCGGGCAGCCTCTGGAGGTAAACCGGTCATAATAGTATTTCCATGCGTCCGGCTGGCACGAAACAAGGATCAGTCCGCAGACCTGCTTGCTGGAAAAGCCCTCGAGCGCTGCGCGCTCAAGCTCGGGCGCATCGTCGGAAAAGGCGATGTTCAGGAAGTAATCGCTGTTGGAAAAGGCTTTTTCAATGCCTTGAAAGATCTGTACATAATACGGGTCGTCAAAGTTCGGCAGCAGGATGCCGATCTCGTGGTTTTTCTGCCCGCGCAGGTTTTTTGCGGCAGTGCTGGGGGTATAGTGCAGCTCCTCAACGGCCTGCTTGATCCGTTCAGACACTGCGCGGCTGACCGGCTTGGAGGCGTTCAGATAGTTCGAAACAGTCGCAACGGAAACGCCTGCCTTTTGTGCAACATCGCGTATGGTAGCCATTTTTACCCTCCGGTTTTATAAATAATTGCCAAACGGCGCTGCTTTTGTGGGTTTCATACGATGAGTATACACGAAATCTGGTGAATTGTCACGAAAATCTTGAAATTTAGTGAAACGTTTAAAAGTATTTTCGCCGGAATTTTACCGAAAGAATTGACACTGCGCAGACACCCGGATAGAATGTGCATGTAAAGCCAAATCGGAATTGTGTGCGTACCGCGGACAGAAAAGACACAGACTGATATTGGCGAAAATGAAAGGAGAACAACAACTATGAAAAAAATGATCGCATTGCTGTTGGCTGCGCTGATGGTGTTTGCGCTGGCCGCCTGCGCGGCGAACCAGACGCCGGCGGATGCACAGACCGAAGCCCCGACGCAGCAGACCGAAGCGCCGGCGCAGAGCGAAACGGAAGCCGAACCGGCCTCCGACGAGAAAGAGCCCGTCACGCTGACGATGATGATCCAGGCCAATAACGCGAATCTGACCTACTATCAGAGAATGATCGCCGCGTATGAGGAGCAGACCGGGAACAAGATCGACGTGCTCGGCATCGACAACGATAATTTTGATACCGTCGCAACGAGCAAATTCGCAACCGGCGATATCCCTGATATCTTTGTCCATCACAACAACAGCGCGCTGGCAAACTACGATCCCTCCAATAACTTCTATACGCTCAACGACCAGAGCTGGGTCGGCGAGCTGACCGACGAAGCGTACAAGAACGCGCTGGACGACAATGGCAATCTGCTCGGACTGCCGTTCGGCGAGAACTCCATCTCCGGCTTCTATTACAATAAGACCATTCTGGCCGAGCTCGGTCTGGAGCCTGCGGCAACGCAGGAGGAGTTTGACGCGCTGTGCCAGGCGATCTACGACGCCGGCTATACGCCGCTGTGCTTCCCGATCCAGAACTGCATGTGGATGTACCAGTTCGCAATGGATCCGGTCTTCGCAGATCATCCGGAGCTGCTTGAAAAGATCAACAAGAACGAGATCAAGTATTCTGACATTCCCGAGATCGCCGCTATGTGCCAGTGGGTCAAGGACGCCGCTGACAAGGGCTGGTTCGGCGATACCTACATGAGCGATGGCTGGGACGATCTGAGCCCGATCATGGGAACCGGCGAAGCGGTCATCATCCCCATCTGGGACACCTGGTTCATCACGGACTTTGACGACAGCAACGATTATACCATGGACGACTTCGGCGTGATGCCCGTCTTCATGAACACCGTTGAAAACGGCACCTATGAGGGCGGCAACGTTCTCATGATCATGGCGAACAAGAACAGCGACAAGCTCGACGACGTGCTGGAGTTCATGAGCTTCTGCGCTTCTCCCGAGGTCTACAACGCAGCGTTCGAGGGCGTGCCGACGGTCTCCATCTACAAAAACCAGACCACCAATATCCAGACCCCCATGGTCGTGGAAGCAGCGGACTCGCTCAGTGCCTGCCTGCGCGCCAGCACAACCTCGGCAAAGGTCATCGGCTATACGCAGGCTGATACCGCAACGGCCGTGCAGGAGCTGGTTCTCGGCACGGTCGACGTGGACGGCTGCGTGGCGCTGATGGACGAAAGCCGTATCGCAACGGCAAAGGCATTCGGCACTGAGGGCTTCTAAAGCGCAGCGCACTCCCTTTTGGTGTTACCCGTAGGCGTGATACCCGTTGCTTGACCGCAACGGGTATCACGTGATTTGGAGGGAATATGAATAAGTCAAAAATCTACCCGAAATATATGCTGCTTCTGCCGCTTGTATTTTATGTCGTCTTTTTCCTCGTCCCGTCGACGTTCGGATATGGCCTTGCGTTCACGGACTGGAGCGCGACAAACAGCAAATTCAGCGGCCTCTCCTTTGTCGGCATTCAGAATCTGCTTGACGCGCTGAAAAACCGCGCGATCCCTGTCGCGCTGGTCAACACCCTGATCTACGCAAGCGTCAAGACGGTTTTTGTCACGGTTCTGGGCCTGTTCTTTGCCTATATGCTCAACCGGAAAATTGCAGGACAGAAGGTGCTCCGCACCGTGTTTTTCCTTCCGTCTGTCTTTGCAGCGCTGGTCGTCGGCCTGATTTTCAGCGGCATTTTCAAGACACGCGGCGGTACCGTCAATGAAATTCTCGCCGTGTTCAAGATCCACCGCGTACAATGGCTGGGAAACCGCTGGCTCTCGATCCTCGCGATCAATGTTGCGTCGATCTGGAGCAATGTCGGCTATGCGACGATCATCAGTCTGGCCGGCATGCAGTCGGTCTCCAAGGATTATATTGAGGCAGCCAAAATAGACGGCGCAAACGAGTGGAAGACCTATACGCGCATTACGCTTCCGCTGATCATGCCGATCGTGAATGTGAACATTCTGACCAACATCATCTATGGCCTGAAAATGTTCGACATCATTTACGTCATGACCGGAGGCGGCCCCGGCATCTCCACGGAGAGCTTCGGCACGCTCATCATGAACGAAATGGGCGCAGGGCGCTATGCCTCGTCAGTTGCGATCAATCTGATCTTTACGGTGCTCCTTGTCGTTGTTTCTGTTCTCTATAAGAAATTCAGCCGCAGATGGGAGACAGAGTCATGAAGAAAAAAGAAACACGAACAGATATCTTCTGCAGCGCGCTTCTCTGGCTGCTCAGTCTGACGGTCTTTCTTCCGCTGCTTATGATCGTGTTCACCTCCTTTAAGGATAAGAAGGAGGGCGCGACCTTGAACCTTGTCCTTCCGGCAAAATGGATGTGGGAAAACTACGTTCAGGTACTGAAAACAGGAAATGTGCTCCGGGCGCTTGGAAACAGCGTGTTTGTTTCCGCTGTTACGCTTGTCATCGTGCTGATCACCGCGTCCATGCTGGGCTATATGATCGCCCGGCTCAACACGCGCGGGAGCCGGTTCGTGGACTGGCTGGTCGGCCTTGGGATCATTGTGCCGTTTTCCGCAATGCCGACCATGATGCTGCTGCAGAGCATGAAGATATATGGCGGCGTGTGGGGCCTGATCTGCGTATACTCCGCGCTGTATCTTCCGTTTTCAACCATGATCATCACCAGCTATATCCGGGGGCTTCCAAGAGAGCTGGATGAGGCCGCGGTCATCGACGGTGCGACCGGCATGTGCCTGTTTGTCAGGATCATCGTGCCGCTTCTCAAGCCGATCGCTGCGACTGCTGCGGTGCTGATCTTTATGTGGAGCTGGAATGAACTGCAGGTTCCGCTGTATCTGCTCAATTCCTCGTCCTCCTATACGCTGCCGATGTCGGTATTCAGCTTCTACGGCGCGTATAACAAATGGTGGAATCTGGTTTGCGCGGACGTTGTGCTTGTGACGTTGCCGGTCGTGCTGGTCTATGTATTTGCGCAGAAATTTGTCATTTCCGGCATGACGGCAGGCGCGGTCAAAATGTAAGGAGAGCAGGAATGGAGTTTGATATCAATAACGCCCTGACCTATCCCCGGCGGCAGGTGCATCTGGACTTTCACACGCAGCCGGATCTGAAAAATGTCGGTGCGCACTTTCGAAAGGAGCAGTTCCAGTCGGCGCTTCGGGAGGGAAATGTCTCCAGCATCACCGTCTTTGCCAGATGCTATCACGGCCTGTGCTATTACCCGACAGACGTCGGCCTTCGCCATCCGGGCCTGTCCTTCGACCTGACGCGGGCGATGGTTGACGCGGCGCATGAGATCGGCGTCCGTGCGCCGGTATACGTGAACGCCGGACTTGGTCTTGAGGAGGCACAGCAGCATCCGGAATGGATCGCACGGACAAAATCCGGGCAGATCAGCACCGACAGCTACGTTTCCTCAGAGCCGGAGCTGCGCTGGCCGAACATGTGTCTGAACGACGGCAGCTATTGCGCGCATCTTTACGCCATCCTGGAGGAGATCTGCGCCCGCTTCGAACAGCTGGACGGCCTGTTCCTCGACATATGCTTTAAGGGCAAGCCGTGCTATTGTGATGAATGCAGGCGCGGAATGCGCGCGCTTGGGCTTGACCCGGAGTTGGATGCGGATGCAGCCGCCTATTATCAGCGCAAGCACATTGATTTTATGAAAAAAGCGGGCCAGATCCTGCACAAACGGCATCCGAACGCGACGATCTTTTTCAACTCCGGCGGCGCGGATATCATGGCGCCGGAGTACCACCCATATGAGACGCACTATGAGATCGAGGATCTGCCGACGGTCTGGGGCGGCTATGATAAAATGCCACTCAACGCGACCTTCTTTGGCGGCACCGGCAAGTTCTACCTTGGAATGACGGGGAAGTTCCATCTTGAATGGGGGGAGTTCGGCGGCTTTAAGTGCAAAGAGGCGTTGAAATACGAGGCTGCAACAATGGCGGTCTATGGCGCCGGATGCTCGGTTGGGGATCATCTGCTTTATACCGGCGAAATGGACATGCAGACCTACAAAAATATCGGCTATGCGTACCGCTATCTGGAGCGCATCGAGCCCTATTGCTACGGCGGCATCAGCACGGCGACGATCGGCGTCTGGCTGTCTGAAAGCATGGACGACAATATCGGACTGTCCATGATCCTGTTGGAAAGCCAGATCGATTTTGAGGTGATCCGGGACTGCGGTTTCTCCTGCTTTGACACGGTGATCTTCCCGGGCGGAGCGATCCTGAACGAGAAGGAGCTGGAAAGCCTGCAGGCCTATCTGCAGCATGGCGGAAAGGTTCTGTTCGTTGGGGACAGTCTGATAAAGGACGGGGAATTCCAAATCGACTGCGGCCTGACGGCACCGAAAGCTGTGCCCTTTGGCGGGGATTACATCGACGCGGAGCCCCTCGGAGCAGAGGAGCTGCCGCAATCGCCGTTCTACAGCTATCATTCCGCCATGCAGGTCACCTGCACGGATGCGGAGTGTCTCGCAAGGGTTCTCGCACCATATACAGCAAAGCCGTATGGGCCGCTCGGAAAACGGACAAATCTGCCGTATGACAAGGATGCCGTGCGCGGGGTATGCGCGGTAAAGAAGGGGAACGTTGTATATCTTGCACACAAGATCCCGCTGATCTACAAGACATACGGAAGTCTGTTTCACAAGCGCTATTTTCTGGAGCTGCTGTTCCGGCTAAAGCCGGTGCTCCGCCTGCGGGCAGGCGTTGGTGCGCAGGGACGCTGCCGGATGATCCGGCAGGAGCAGGAGCACCGCTACTGCATCAACCTGACCTACGCCGCGCCGGTCAGGCGCGGGGAAGCGGAGATCATCGAAGACATCCAGCCGCTGTATCAGGTTCCCGTGACGGTACACGTGCCGGAGCCCATTCTTGCGGTTCGGCTGCCGCTTCAAAACCAGAGCCTTCCGTTTTCCTATGCGGAGCAGGAATGCCGGTTTACGCTGCCCGTCCTGAACTGCCATGAAACGGTTGTGCTGGAGTATGCTGCGACAGGCAAGGGGAGAGAGAAATAATATGAGTTACGGAAAAAAAGTCTGGATCTTTCCGGATGCAGAGCTCCCGCCCGAGGGCGTGAACGCGATTCCCGGACACGAATCCATCATCGTCACAAACACCGCCGGTCAGACGGCGCATCTGACGTTCACGCTCCTGTATGAGGATCGGGAGCCGGTATCCTTTCATACGGAGGTCGCGGCAAAGCGTGTGCGCTGCCTGCGCACGAACCGCGAAGCAGACTTCGGTGGATATACTGCGCACGAGGGTGAGCAGTACGCCATCGTGCTGGAAAGCGACGTTCCCGTCGTGGCGCAGTACGGCCGCGCCGAGCCGAGAGCCGTGAGCTTTTACACAACGCCGGGCTACTGCGAGTGAGCCGGTACTTACAGAAATACGAAAAGAGGTACATACCATGGCAAGAATCTGCATTCCCGATCAGGAATATAAAGAAAGAGTCCAGCGCTGCGCGGCCATTCTGCGCCGTGAAAAGCTCGATGCGCTGATCGTCAACGGCAACGAGGCCGACTACGCAAACCCCCGCTACTTCTCCGGCTTCTGGCCGCTGTTCGAGCGAGCGGGCGTGGCCATCTCCGCCGGCGGCGACGCCGCCCTGATGGTCGGCCCCGAATCGCGTGAATTCGGCGCGGACCGCAACAAGCTGGACAAGATCTTCTGCCTGAAAGCCTACCGCGAGGGCGCAGACCCCTCCTATCCCGAGCTACAGGCCGACACGTTCCAGGACGTGTTCAAGGCCATCGGCGTGACCGGCCAGAATCTGCGCATCGGCATTGCGTCCTTCCTCGACACGTCCATGACCATCTATCAGGCCATTTGCGACGCCTTCCCCGGCGCAGAATTCGTCAACGCGGGCTATATCATGACCGAGCTGCGGCAGATCAAGTCTGAAAACGAGCTTGCCTGCCTGCGCGAGGGCTACCGTCTTGCCGACCTCGCCACCAAGCAGGTCATCAAGGAAATTCGTCCGGGCATGACCGAGCTCCAGATGGTCGGCGTTGCCCAGCGCGTGGTCTATGAAAACGGCGCGGAATACGAGGGCCTGCCGATGTACGTCTTCTCCGAGGCCTCTACCCGCCATGCCATCTCCCGCTCCTGCTACCGCGAGTTCCAGAAAGGCGATATTGTCCAGCTGAACCTTTCTGCCAAGATCGACGGCTATTCCGCCGCCATTGGCTACCCGATCTGCCTCGGTAAGCTCGAGGGCGAGCGCCGCGACATCGTCCAGTTCTGCCGTCAGGCGCACCAGTGGACGTGCGAGCAGGTCAAGGCCGGTGTGATGGCTGGCGACATTGCCAAGAAGTTCTATCAGTACTTCGTGGACAACGGCTTCAAGGACAACTTCGTCTACGGCCCGCTGCACTCCACCGGCATCATCGAGGTCGAAGCCCCCTGGGCCGAGACGACCTCCATGTACCCGCTCCAGCCCAACATGACCTATCAGGCCGACACGTTCATCTCCTGCCCGACGTTCGGCGTCCGCTGGGAAAAGGGCCTCGTCGTGACCGAAAACGGCTGCGATATCCTCAGCCCCGAGATCCCCGAGGTCTGCCCGGAGCTGCTGTTCTGATTCTGCACCTGCAACAATCCCGGTGCGCGATGCGCGCCGGGATTGGCGATTTTGATATTATGGAGGTACCATATGCAGCTGATCGATATGTTCTTCGACGAGATCGAAGACGCGAAGAAACGAAAAGTCCCGTTCATTATCCCCATCGGCACGATCGAATATCACGCCCACCACGCCTCCTGCGGCACGGACACCATGGTCATTAACGGCGTAATGCGCGAGCTGGAAAAGGAAAAGGAGATCGTCGTCTGCCCGCCGATCTGGTACGGCGTCGCGTCCTATGCCGTCGGCGGCCCGGAGACCGGCACGATTCAAGTTGATGAAGATGCATACACCAACTATTTATATTGCATCCTCAAGTCGATGATCTACGGCGGCGTGAAGAACATCTACTGCGTTGCGCACCATCAGACCGAGGAAGCGGGCCTCATGCCCATGACCATCGCCTGCCATAAGGCCGCCAAGAAGGTCACCATGGAATACATGGAGGACACCATGGGCCGCGGCTGGTGGGGCAGCAATTCCTACGCCGATTATTATGAGAATCTCGGCACCGGCGACGATCCGTTCTCCTACATCAAGGTCATCCCGCTCATCGGCAAAGAAGCGCAGCACAAGTGCGGCGGCTTCGACCACGCGGGCAAGTGGGAAACGTCCCTCATGTTGGGCACGTACCCCGACCACGTCGACCTCAGCCGCTGCGACCGCAATACCGAATGGTTCGCCAAGAGCGCCGTCGAGGCCAGCGAGGAGTTGGGACATCATATGGTCAGCTGCACGCTCGAGTGGCTGCGCGAGACGATCGTATGAGCGCGGAAAAGCGTGTGATCTTCGGCCAGCTCGGCAGACTGAAGCCGGAGAAGATCGAGGAATATGAGGCACTTCACGCCGCCCCATGGCCGGAGGTGCTGCAGACCATCCACGACTGCAATCTGCGCAATTACTCCATCTTCCGCGAGGGGGCGCAGGTCTTTGCCTATTTTGAATATATCGGCGATGATTATGAAGCCGACATGGAAAAAATGGCGCGGGACGAGGCGACGCGGCGCTGGTGGACGCACACAAAGCCATGCTTCCAAAAATTCGCTGTCCGCGCAGACAGCGAATTCTATGCGGATATGAAGCAGATTTTTTACTTTGCCTGAATCATAAAAATGCACCGGAGGCCAAAGAACGGCCCCGGTGCATTTTCAGGAATGTGGGAAGAGCAAGTGGACTGACCAGTCAGCTTGCCTTTGTAAGACCGTCCCCAGACCTCCATTGCATTCAGGATCGGACGCATGGACTCGCCCAACTCGGAGAGCGCATATTCCACCCGCGGCGATACCTCGGGATATACGGTGCGCGTGATGATGCCGACAGCCTCCATCGAGCGCAGACTGTCCTTCAAGACCTTCTGGATGATCCTCTCCGAGTTCTGTTTCAGCTCATTGAACCGCCACGGCCGGTGCAGCAGATTCCGCATGATCAATAGATTCCATTTAGTCCCAATCAGCACTACGGTCGTTGCGACCGGACAGCCGCACGTTTTCGGATTTCTGCGGCATCAATTCCAGCAATCAGGTTCCGGATGGCGATGCTGATTGACAAAACGGAGGACGTTTGACCGTCCTCCGTCAATTTTTCTGTCCAAGGCAGCACAAAGGCTGCGGCAATAGATAAAGAATAATCAAGCCTGCACCTGCCGCGCCCAAATCATCTGGATTTTCATATCTTCGTATCATCTGTTTCCTCCTTGTTTGCCGTTTTCCTGCGAATTTTGGGCTTTGTCAACTCATAACTCACGTCCAACAGCAGCTCGATCGTTTCTGCGGGCACGCTGCCGTCCAGCGTGGCGGTGATCCAACTGGCTTTGTTCATGTGGTATGCCGGAAAAATGCCGGTCTCGCCGCGCAGCGATGCAATCAGGATCGGATCGCACTTGAAATTGACGATATCAAACTTCTCTGTTCCCGGAAGCCCCAGCTTGTCGCGCGGCACTTCCATGACCAACGCAAACCACTTCCGGTTAGCTACATGACGAAACACGGCGGCGCGCGGCGTGTCTGCCCACGGATAATCCGGTAGGGTAGCGTAGTGATTCTGGATGTATGCTTCTAATTCCTCACGATTCATTACAGACCTCACAGCGCCTCAAAATGATACCTCGGCTGACCAACGCTCTTTTTGCCGTACTCGATCGCGCTGACCGGGCAGTAACAGATGCACGCCATGCAGTGGGTGCAGTTCTTGCCCCAAACCGGATTACCGTCTTTGAGCGTGACGTTATTCATTGGACAGAGTTTCGCGCATTGACCGCAGCCGATGCAGGCGCTTGACGCGGTAAAGGCATCCGCTTTGACGAAGCATTTGTAGAAAATCGGGTTGACCGGGCCGCTCATAAAGCGGTCATAGAGATTGTTCCGCGTCGGCGCGAACGGCTGATTGGCTTGAATCGCGGCGATGGCGCGGTCGATGCGAGGCTCGGCTTGGGCGACGATTTGCCGCGCTTCGTCCGCCTGCGGCGCGGAGAACATCGCAATGTAGTTCTCCGGCATGATGATCTGTGCCGTGCCCATGCAGGAAATCGCCTTTTCCGTGCAGAGTTCGCGATTGTACTTGTCGGCGTTGCCGATCTCGCTGCCGCAGGTCATGACGAACCACACTTGCTTCGCGCCGCGCAGCTCCGTTTTCAGAAGCCAATCGCGCACGACGCGTGGAATGCGCCACGCATACGTCGGCGTGACGATAATCAGCCGCTCGCCGGTTTCGATGGGTGAAGTATCTGAAGCCTTGATGCGGTCATTCAAATTCAAAATCTCATCGCCCAGCGCGTCCGCAATGTGTTTCGCAACGTATTCGCTGTTTCCGGTGCCGGAAAAGTATAAAATCATATGATGATCCCCTCACAATGGTCGATCTCGTGCTGAATGATCTGCGCCGTCCAGCCGGTGAACGTTTTGATGCGCGTCTGGAATTGCTCATTCTGCCTTTTGGGATAAGAAATATCCGTCTTTACAGATTTCACGGATCATGGAAAAACCTCCACTATGTTTTCTTTTATTGTAGCAGAGAAATGGGTAAGGCTCAACTGCATTTATGGTGGATTCGATGAAGACGCTTAATAAATGTTTGTGCATTTGGTACGAATAGCATAGAATTTTCGCGCGCGAAACAGCATGCTTCCTGTGTCTTATGAGATGCAGAATTTGGGCAGTATGAAACAAAGATAAGGATGACTTCAACAAGTGATCTGCGGAATAAAAATTGTTCGATTTTAATTCCACCTGATTATTCCGCGTTTGGGTCAGGGCAGGGAACCGGCAGCGCAAAAACTGCGCCGCTGTAAACAAAGAATAGCTCCGGATTTCTGCCGTTTTCCCGGGCGGTCTGCGCGTTCCAGTGCGCGCTGTCCTTCAGGATCCGTTTTTGCGTCGGATAGTCGACATAGATCAGGCCGATGCGCTCGGCATAGCCGCTGTGCCACTCAAAATTGTCGGTCGGCGACCAGTGGAAAAGCTGTGGACGTCGGCTCGGTCGCATCCTCTGTGAAGCGCGAGCAGATAGCGGTGCAGGAAATCGCTCCGGTCGGTGTCGTGGATCTGTCCGTCTAGGAACATGTGGTCATTACAGCTCAATCCGCACTCAGTCACATAGAACGGCCGCTTGTAGCAGTCAAAGAGAAAGGCGTACGAGCCCAGTTTGCTTCAATAGAAAATCATTTTTTTGATGGGAATTTGCAAAAGAAACAAACAAAAAACATAGTTACTCATCTTTATAATCCTACTTGAATTTGCCGTCTTCTTGCTATATAATCGGTATATACCGAAAACAAAGGAGGCATGCCCATGCCAAGACCGCCGCGGTGCCGTCGGATTTGTGATGTACCACAAGTCGAAAAATTCTGCCCCAACGAGGGCGAGGATGTCGAGCCGATCCTGCTGACGCTGGACGAGTACGAGGTCATTCGGCTGGTTGACTTGGAGCAGCAAACCCACGAGCAGTGTGCCG
>ERZ780207.1601-NODE-1601-length-18800-cov-25.866791_pt1 | contig 18800 bp, 20 predicted proteins | sample MGYA00510977_ERZ780207 | MGnify/ENA primary metagenome ERZ780207 (study PRJEB29588, sample SAMEA2151383) | human gut metagenome | biome: human gut; feature: human-associated habitat; material: faeces | place: Denmark | collected 2008/2010 ... | reverse complement strand
CGCGATAATGCTCACTCTTTTGCTTGTTTGCGCCTTTTTCTCCACGCAAGTACAAAAGTATCTTGCGTGGGCTTGATAATAAGGTAACCCTTCCGGGAGATTGCCACAACACCGCGAAGCGGTGTTTCGCAATGACAAAAGTGCTTTGCACGGAAGTGAACAAAGGGCATTGTCGAGATGGCGTAATATGCGTTGCACTTGAAAGTTTAATTCACCAAAAGCACAAAAAAAATCACCGATTGCTCGGTGATTCTTTTTTGTTAAGCAATAATACTTATCTTGCGTCTTTTACGCCTTGTTCGGTTCCGTAATAAATGATTTTGCCCGTACGTTTAACAACGAGAGAATATTTGCCAATTTTGCCGGTGGGGGCATCCTTTTCAAATTTTTCCGCGTCGTCAGTCGTTTTGAATTTATAAATCGTAACGGCTTCGGTGGTGCTCTTCACAGCGGAAACAGACCAAACGATAGAAGCGTCTTCTTTGTCGGTTTCAGCACTGGAAACGGTGTAGCCTTTCTTTTCGAGTTTCTTCGTGAAAGATTCGGCGTTGCAAGCGCAAAGTATGGTTGCAAGAAGTGCAACTACAAGGATAACGGCAAGAATTTTGCCAATGTTCTTTTTCATAAACAATAAATCCTCCAAATATATTTAGATATGCTTATTATACGCGTGTAAGAAAAATATGTCAACGAATTTTCATTGACCGCGCCCGTTTGTTTTTGTTGTATTTCGCTTTGAAAAAGCGCGCGCTCGGGGTATACTTATAATAAATATCGGTAATCCGATCACAAACAAAAAAGGGCAAAGAAGAATGATTATTCACGGGCTTAACAAACTGACGCTCCTGGACTATCCGGGGCTTACCGCATGCACGCTTTTTACGGGCGGGTGCAATTTCCGTTGTCCGTTTTGTCACAACGCGAGCCTTGTCGAAAATCCGATGGGACAACCCGTCATTCCCGAAGACGAAATATTCGCGTATCTTAAAAAGCGACAGGGCATTCTGGAAGGCGTTTGTATCACCGGCGGCGAGCCTACGCTCAACCCCGACCTTATCGACTTTATGAAAAAGGTAAAGTCGCTTTCGTACAAAGTGAAGCTCGACACCAACGGCACGAACCCCGATATGCTGATCCGCGCGGTCGAAGAAGGGGCGGTGGACTACGTCGCGATGGACATTAAAAACAGCCCTGAAAATTACGGCATGTCCGTCGGCATAAAAAATTACGACACCGCAAAAATAAAACGCTGCGTGAAATACCTTCTTGAAGACCACGTCGATTACGAATTCCGCACGACCGTCGTCCGCGAATTTAACGACAAAAACTCGTTTTACGGCGTCGCCGACCTTATCTCGGGCGCGAAAAAATATTATCTTCAAGCATTTAAGGACAGCGGCGATCTGATTGACGAGACACTTCACGGGCTGACAAGAGAGGAAATGGAAGAAATATTGCCGATTTTCGACGGAAAAGTCGATAAAATTGAAATTCGCGGCATAGATTGATACCACAATATCTTGTGGTGCGGTTAAAAAAACAAATCAATATATTGATATAAAACAATTGACACGTGCTTTTATGCGTGTTATTATGAATGTACTCGCAATAGCGATATGTCAGGGTGTTATCCGCTTGGATTTTTCAAAGAATCTTCACGGGAAACTCCCCTTTTTGTGCCCAAAAACGATAAAACGGAAAAATCTTGCGCCGATTGTAAGGTACAAAATTAAGAACACGCTGCGCTCGCAATGACATAAGTACTTCGTACGGAAGGGACATCGAATAAGAAAACAAAACGACGACGTCGTTAAGTATAAAGAAATCAACAAAAGAAAATATAAAGGAAATGAGGAAAATGTATCAGGTAATTAAAAGAGACGGTAAAATAACCGATTTTGATCTTAACAAAGTCTCTGTCGCCATTACCAAAGCGTTTGAGGCGCAGAACAAGCAGTACGTTCCCGCAATCATCGACATGTTGACGCTCCGCGTTACCGCCGATTTCGAAAACAAGATTGAAAACAATCTCGTCCACGTCGAAGACATCCAGGACAGCGTCGAGCACGTTCTTGAACAATCGGGCTACACCGACGTTGCGAAGGCATACATTCTTTACAGAAAACAACGTGAAAAGATCCGTAATATGAAGTCGACGATACTTGACTACAAGGAAGTCGTCAACAATTACGTCCATCTTGAAGACTGGCGCGTGAAAGAAAACTCCACGGTCACTTATTCCGTCGGCGGACTTATTCTCAGCAACAGCGGCGCAATCACCGCAAACTACTGGCTTTCGGAAGTTTACGACGAAGAAATCGCGCGCGCTCACAAAAACGCCGATATTCACATCCACGATTTGTCGATGCTCACCGGTTACTGCGCCGGTTGGTCGCTGAAACAACTTATTCAGGAAGGTCTTGGCGGAATCCGCGGCAAAATCACGTCAAGCCCCGCGGCGCATCTTTCCACGCTTTGCAACCAGATGGTAAACTTTTTGGGCATCATGCAAAACGAATGGGCGGGCGCACAGGCTTTTTCCTCATTCGACACGTATCTTGCGCCGTTTGTCAAAGTCGATAACCTTTCTTATAAAGAAGTAAAGCAGTGCATACAATCCTTCATTTACGGCGTCAACACGCCCAGCCGTTGGGGTACGCAGGCTCCGTTCACCAACATCACGCTTGACTGGACGGTTCCTAACGATCTGGCGGAACTCAACGCAATCGTCGGCGGCAAAGAATGCGACTTCAAATACAAGGATTGCAAAAAAGAAATGGATATGGTCAATAAGGCCTTTATCGAAATCATGATCGAGGGCGACGCCAACGGCCGCGGTTTCCAATATCCTATCCCCACGTATTCCATTACCCGCGACTTCGACTGGTCGGAAACCGAAAACAACAAACTCCTGTTTGAAATGACCTCGAAATACGGCACCCCGTACTTCTCGAATTACATCAACAGCGATATGGAGCCTTCGGACGTCAGAAGTATGTGTTGCAGACTTCGCCTGGACCTTCGCGAACTTCGCAAGAAATCGGGCGGATTCTTCGGCAGCGGCGAAAGCACGGGCTCTATCGGCGTCGTGACCATCAACCTTCCCAGAATCGCGTATCTCGCAACCGATAAGGCGGACTTCTATCGCCGCCTTGACAAGATGATGGACATCTCCGCGCGCAGCCTGAAAGTCAAACGCGACGTCATCACCAAACTCCTCGAAGAAGGGCTTTATCCTTACACCAAACGTTATCTCGGCACGTTCAGCAACCACTTCTCGACAATCGGTCTTGTCGGCATGAACGAGGCAGGGCTCAACGCAAAATGGCTCAGAAAAGACCTGACGAACGTCGAAACGCAGGAATTCGCAAAAGAAGTCCTCAACCATATGCGCGAAAGACTTTCCGATTATCAGGAACAGTACGGCGATTTGTACAACCTCGAAGCAACCCCGGCGGAATCCACTTCCTATCGTCTTGCAAAACACGATAAGGCACAATTCCCCGACATCATCACCGCTTCCGAAAACGACAATATCCCGTACTACACCAACAGCTCGCACCTTCCCGTCGGATATACCGCGGATATCTTCTCGGCACTCGACGTGCAGGACGAACTCCAAACGCTGTATACTTCGGGCACGGTATTCCACGCGTTCCTCGGCGAAAAACTTCCCGACTGGAAATCCACGGCAAAACTTGTCAGAACCATCGCTGAAAACTACAAACTGCCGTATTACACCATCTCGCCGACGTACAGCATCTGCAAAGAGCACGGCTATATCTCGGGCGAACACTTCAAGTGCCCCAAATGCGGACAACCCGCCGAAGTTTACAGCCGTATCACCGGCTACTATCGCCCCGTACAGAACTGGAACGACGGCAAACTGCAAGAGTTCTCGCAAAGGAAAACTTACGACATCGCAAACTCTTCGTATCACGGCGTAAACCAGCATATCGTCAGCGATACCTGCTGCGGCGAACAGGACGTGAGAGTGCAGGCCGATCCCAACTTCAAAAAGAACGACGGCGAAATCCTGCTGTTCACAACGAAAACCTGCCCCAACTGCAAAATGGCAAAAATGATGCTCGATAAAGCAGGTATCAAATACACCGTCATCGACGCGGAAGATCAGAAAGACCTTACCCAAAAATACGGCGTCAAAAAAGCCCCCACTATGCTCGTCGCGAACGGACAGGGCTACGACCGCTACGAAAACGCGAGCTTCATTAAAAAATTCGTTGAAAACGCAAAATAATTTATGATTTACGATGTAATTATCATAGGCGCGGGGACGGCAGGCATGACTGCCGCCCTCAACGCTTTAAGAAACGGCAAAACAGTCCTTGTGCTGGAAAAAGAAACCGTCGGCGGTCAGATTTCGCTTTCGCCGCGCGTCGAAAACTTCCCCACGATTACCGCAATCTCGGGGGCGGAACTCTCCGACAGACTGTTTGAACAGATTATGCACCACGGCGCGGATTTCGAGCTGGAAAAGGTCACCGGACTTAAAAAGGACGGCGACGTCTTCACCGTTCTCACCGACTACGGCGCGCACGAAGGGAAATCCGTCATCATCGCAACCGGCGCAAGCGCAAGACATATCGGCGTCCCCGGCGAAGACGAACTTATCGGTCACGGCGTGTCGTATTGCGCGCTGTGCGACGGAGCGTTTTACAAGGACGAAGAAGTCGCGCTCATCGGCGACGCGAACACCGCTTTGCAATACGCGCTGTTTTTGACGAATTATTGCAAAAAAGTCCACGTTTGCACGCTTTTCGACAGATTCTTTGCGGACAAAGCCCACGTCGACAACCTTATGACAAAAGATAACGTCGCGATTTATCACAACCTTTCGCTGAAAGAGTTTTTAAGTGACGGCGGCGAACTTTCGGGGCTTGTTTTTGAAAATACCGTCGACAAATCGGAATTCCGTCTGCCCGTAAAAGCCGTGTTTATCGCGATAGGGCAAATCCCCGACAACTCCGCTTTCAAAGACTTCGTCGACATCGACAAAAACGGATATATCGTCGCGGGCGAAGACGGCACGACCAGAACCGACGGATTGTTCGTCGCGGGCGACTGCCGCACCAAACATATCCGCCAACTCGCAACGGCGGCGGCGGACGGCGCGATTGCCGCAACCAACGCGTCCATTTATCTGAAATAAGAAAACGCAAGGGCTTTTTCGCCCGTCGATTCCTTGACAAACAAGTTGCAAAACGATAAAATCTTTTTTGCAACTTATAAAACGCTTCCGTAGTTAAATGGATATAATAAACCCCTCCTAAGGGTTAGTTATGGGTTCGATTCCCGTCGGGAGTACCAAAACGACTGTGAAGACAGTCGTTTTTTACTTCCAACGGAGAATCGAACGGCTGTTAACACAGCCCGCTTCCCGTACGCTCGGCGTGCTCGCTGCTATACGGGAGTACCAAAACGACTGTGAAGACAGTCGTTTTTATATGATGAAGAGAAAGGGCTGACGATTCAGAACGCACAAAAAGGTTTCGGGAATAGATTTTGATAAATAAAAAACAATAAGTTTACGGATGGAAAAATAGGGGATAAAGGCGGGGAAATGAAAAAACAGGCAAAAGGAAACGAGACGCCGCAAAGGGCGTCCCGTTAGGTTGGGGGATTTAGGATTGTTATTTTGCGGGGACGAAGCCTGCGACAACCGCGAAGATCATAAGCGAGCAGCAGATGAGCATGCAGACAATCTGCACGGGTTTGCTGTTCTTGACGCGATTGACAAACTTGTCAAATTTTTCAAAGTAGAAGTTTTGTTCAAACCAGTTTTTGCCGCCGATCTGCAAAATACCGCCGAACGTTAAGGTGCTTGCTCTGAACAGGAGCCAGAGACCGGGGTCGGGAGCCATACCGAATCTGCCCATTCCGACAAGAGGTCCGACGAAAACGGCAAGGATAGGCGCAAGCAGGAATCCGACGTGCATAAGCGCAACTGACGAAGAAAACTCGCCGGTAACGAAAAGCCAGTTCCAGATTGTGTAAGCGATCATCGTGGCGATGGTGATGCCAAGGCCGACGCTTGTCGTGCCGGAGACCGCGCCGTTGAAAAGGTTGGACTGGGCGGTGAAATACGAGGAAGTAAAGGCAACTTCCGTGCCGAGTTTCGAGAAACCGTCGATGAAGTAAATGGGGGAGTTGGCGGTTGTGGTAGTGCCCCAGGTCGAGCCCAGGAAGAGTGCCGACGCGCCGATTGCCATAAAGAGTCCCGAAACGCCGTTGAAATATTGCTTGTTTTTGAAGAAGTCGGTCATCGTTGCTTCCAGAACGTTAATGATATAAAGTCCCAGCACGACGACAACGAAGATATCGCCGGGAAGGAGACCGAAGCAAGCAAACAAGACGATTGTTCTTCCGACGAGCAAAGTGGTAAGTTTCAGCGTCTCGAAGAACACGGGCTTCATCGCGATCAGTACAAGGATACCGAGCACAAGGTTGAAGGGGATATTGCCGTACGCCTGGAATTTCGACGTGATGACGGAAACACCGAGAATCGTCGCCGTAAACATAAACCATTTGAGAATGGTGTCGAGTCCCGGCGTGACCTTGTAGTCAATCGCTTCGGGGCCGGGTGCAAACATTTTTTTGAGTCTTTCGACTCGCGCTGCTTTTTTTTCGCTGTCCATAATTTTGCTCCTGAATGTTTTTTGATTTCTAATCAAAGCATACCCGCCAAAAGTGTATTTGTAAACGAAGATTTTGGGACTAAAAGCCAAAAACGTCCCAAAACAGAACCAAAATAAAGAAAAGACCTGAAAATATTGATAAATAATTAACAATATGATATTATGATTAAAGAAGGAAGACAAAAAACGACAAAACGAGAAGTCTTTTTTCGGGTGGGAAGATGTCCAAGGATACGACCAAACAACACATCACGGATTGTTTCAACGGATTGTCGAGAAAGTACACGCTTGACCAGATAACCGTCAATATGATTGCCGAGGCGGCGGGCGTTTCGAAGTCGACGTTTTATCGGCATTTTCTGGACAAGTACGACGTCATGAATTACAACTACAAGCGGGTTTTGGACGAAATTTTCGCGGTCAACGCCTGCAAGAGTTGGAACGAGCTGTTTTTGAGCATACTTTCGTTTATCGAGAGGGACATAAACAGGGTAAGGCATGCTTTTTTGTATCTCGGTCCGAACTCATACGAGCAGTACGTTTTCGAGTATTCGTTCAACCGTATGAACGAGAAGTGCGTCGAAAAACGCGGAAGCGAGTTGAGAGAAGACGAGATATTCACGGCAAAACTCATAATATACGGTTGCGTATATGCCGTAAAAGACTGGGTTTTCGGCGATAAGCGGGTGTCGCGGCAGGAACTTGCGCGCCAGATCGACAACGCAATCCCCGAAGAATACAAGGCGTTATTATAAGGTCGCGCATAAAAACGCGCATAAAAAGAAATCAATAAAAAATATAAACAAATCAGAAGAGGTACATTATGGCTATGAGAAAAAGCATTCTTCATCTGGTCAAAGTTATGGGCGGTCTCGCCGGAATGATGACCAAAATCACAGAAGACTCCCCCGAGTATTATGCGCTTAATTGTTTGACCGACGAAGAAGCGGACGTTGCCGCAAGTCTCGGTTTGAGAAAGCCCAGAACGCTCGAATACGTCGCCGACAAGTGCGGAAAATCGACGGAAGAAACCAAGAAGATTCTGGACAGACTCGGCCATCTCGGAGTTATCAAAATTTACACCGAAGACGGGCAAACCCTGTATTTCATGCAGATTTTTGCGCCGGGCACGCTTGAAATGATGGTGGGTTGCACCGAAAACGTCAAAGAGCACCCGGAAATCGCAAAGGCGTTCGAGGCGTACACCCGCGGACTTATGGAGTCCATGGGCACGATGTTGCCGTACGGCGCAAGTATGATGAGGGTTATCCCCATCGAGTCCGCGATTGCGGGCGACAGCCAGGCGATCCCTTACGAAAAGATTTCTTATTATCTTGACAAATACGACACTTTCTCGGTGTCTCCCTGCTCGTGCAGACGTTCAAGGCGTATGCTGGACGAAGGCTGCGGACACCTTGAAGACGATATGTGCGTCCAGATGGGTTCGGGCGCGGAATACTTCATCAAAACCGGCAAGGCAAGACAAATCACAAGGGAAGAAGCCGAGGCGATTTTCAAAAAAGCCGAAGAAAACGGACTTATGCACCAGATGCCCAACCTCGAAGGACCGGGCGAATCGGCGGCAATCTGCAACTGCTGCGCGTGCTCGTGCTTTGCAATCCGTATTTCCACGATGTTCAATTGTCCCGACGCGGAACGCAGCAACTACCATGCCGAAATCGATCAGGAAAACTGCGTCGCGTGCGGTCAGTGCGTTGAAAACTGCCCCACGAACGCGGTAAGACTCGGTCAGAAACTTTGCACGGTAACGCCCATCGAAACCCCCAAATACGACAAGGTTCGCAACACTGTCTGGGGCAAAGACAAATGGAACGTCGATTATCGCGAAAACAGACAAGACACCCTTGAAAGCGGCACCGCTCCCTGTAAGACCGCTTGCCCCGCGCACATCGCGGTTCAAGGCTATATAAGGCTTGCGTCTTTGGGCAAATATACCGAAGCGCTGGAACTTATCAAGAAAGAAAACCCGTTCCCCGCAATCTGCGGACGCATCTGCCCGCATAAGTGCGAAGACGCTTGCACGCGCGGACAAATCGACAAGGGCGTCGCAATCGACGAAATCAAAAAGTTTATCGCAGACAAGGATAAAAACAGCGACCACAGATTTATTCCCAACAAAAAACACGATTATTCGATGAAGAAGATGGCAGTCATCGGCTCGGGCCCCGCGGGACTTTCCTGCGCATACTACCTTGCCGTCGACGGATACAACGTGACCGTGTTTGAAAAGGAAAAGAAACTCGGCGGCATGATGACGCTCGGTATCCCCGCGTTCAGGCTTGAAAAAGACGTCGTCGAGGCGGAAATCGATATTCTGCGCGAGCTGGGCGTAAAATTCGTAACCGGCGTGGAAGTCGGCAAGGACAAGACGCTGGACGAACTGAAAAAAGAAGGCTTTGACGGATTCTATCTTGCAATAGGCGCAAGCGCGGGCAGAAAACTCGGCGTAGAAGGCGAAGACGCGAAAGGCGTAATTCTTGGCGTTGATTTCCTGAAAGACGTCGCGCTTGAAAGAAGCGAACCTTTGCACGGAAACGTCATCGTTGTCGGCGGCGGAAACGTTGCAATCGACGTCGCAAGGACGGCTGTCAGATGCGGCGCGCAAACCGTCAATATGTATTCGTTGGAACAAAGAGCGGAAATGCCCGCCCTCGAAGAAGAAATCGAAGAAGCGGAAAGCGAAAACGTCGTCATTAACAACGGATACGGACCGAAACGCATCGTCGTTGAAAACGGCAAAGTCGTCGGCGTAGAGATCAAGAAATGCGTGTCCGTATTCAACGCGGAAGGCAAATTCGCACCCAAGTACGACGAAAACGACACCGTTATCGTTCCCGCGGACTTTGTGCTTGTCTCAATCGGTCAGAAAATCGAGTGGGGTAACCTGCTGGACGGCACCAACGTCAAACTCAACAAAAACAACACCGTTGCGGTTGACGAATTCTACGTTACGGGCGACAAGAATATCATCGCCGGCGGCGACTGCGTGACGGGACCGAAATTCGCAATCGACGCAATCGCAAGCGGCAAAGAAGGCGCAATCTCCCTGCACAGGGCGGTATGGCCGGGACAAACCCAGAAATACGGCAGAGACAGAAGAGTTTTCATCGAGCTCGATAAGGACAATCTGGAACTTAAAGGCTACGACAACGTCAAACGTCAACGCCCGCTGCACATAAAAGAAAACGACGGCACGTTCAAAGACAACCGCGCGACCTTCACCGAAGAACAAATGAAAGCCGAAACGGCAAGATGCCTCGGATGCGGCGCGGCAAAAGTCGATACCTATATGTGCGTAGGTTGCGGACAGTGCACGACGAAATGTAAGTTCGACGCAATCAAACTTGTCAGAAACGACAAGACCGTCGTGGCAAAAGTATACGAAAAACTGCCCCTCGAAATGGCAAAACACGCCATCAAACGCGTCGGCAAAATCATCACTAAACCCATTTCGCCGAAGGAATAAAGTATGCACGAATTAGGAATCGTTTTTGAAGTCGTAAAACTTGTGGAACAGGTGGCGGTCGAGCAGCAGCTCCCCGCCGTCGACACCATAGTCTTGCAGGTGGGCGAACTGTGCGGGGTAATTCCCGTATATCTTGACGAATGTTGGCCCGCCGCAATCGACAAAAAGCCGTTTTTCAAAAACACGAAACTGAAACTCGACGTCGTGCCGGGAATGGCAAAGTGTCGCGCATGCGGGGAAGTATTCAACGTTATCGCAAACGAAGGATATTGCCCGAAGTGCAATTCGTTTGACAAAGATTTGTTGTCGGGAAGAGAATTTATGATCAAAGAAATTCTCGTGCCCGATGACGGTTTCGACGAGACGGAAACCGTCAATAATGACAAAAAAGACAATTAAAGGAACGGAATTTTAACATGATCGACCCGATTAGTACGATTGAACTGAAAAAGAGCATTCTTGAAGATAACGACGCCGACGCCGAAAAACTTCGCGCGGAACTTAACGCGCGGGGCGTTTATTATATCAATCTGATGTCTGCGCCGGGCAGCGGAAAAACCTCGCTTCTCGTTAAGCTTATCGGTGCGCTTAAAGACAGGTGCGCCGTCGGCGTAATGGAAGCGGATATCGACGGCGACGTGGACGCATATACCGTAAGAGAAGCCGGCGCCGAAGCAATCCAGCTGCACACGGGCGGCATGTGCCATCTCGACGCGGATATGTCCAGACAAGGCTTCAAGGAGTTTTGCACAAGCGCGGACGTCGTGTTTCTGGAAAACATCGGAAACCTTGTGTGTCCGGCGGAATTCGACACGGGCGCGCATCTCAAAATGGCGCTTCTTGCGGTTCCCGAGGGCGATGATAAACCGCTGAAATACACCCTTATGTTTTCGACGTGCGACGTTGTCGTCGTCACGAAAACCGACACGGCAAAGTACTTCGACTTCGACCTTGAAAAATGCAAAAAATATATCGCGAAAATCAATCCGAATGCCAAAGTTTTCGCCGTATCGTCCAAGACGGGCGAGGGAGTCGATACGCTTGCGGACTGGATTTTCGACAGTTATAAAAATTGGCGCGAGGGGTTGAAATGAAAGTTATTGCGGTCAAAGAAAGTATTTTTTCCAACAACGACAATGTCGCGGACGAACTGCGCGCGTCGCTTAGAAAAAAAGGCGCGTTCATGATTAACGTTATGTCCTCGCCGGGCAGCGGAAAAACGACGCTTCTCACAAGGCTTATCAACGATATGAAAAGCAAAATCAGGATCGTCGCGATGGACGTCGATATCGAGACCGACGTCGACGCAAGGCGCATTGCGGAAAACACCGGCGTCGAAAGCGTGCAAATCCACAACGGCGGATTGTGCCATATCGACGCGCAGATGGTCACGGACGCGCTGGCACAGGCGGACTTTCCGGAAACAAATCTTATCGTGCTGGAAAACATCGGAAACCTTGTGTGTCCGGCGGAATTCGACACGGGCGCACACCTTAATATGATGCTTTTGTCCGTGCCCGAAGGCGACGATAAGCCGCTGAAATACCCGCTTATGTTTGAAAAGTGCGACGTGGTTGTCGTCACGAAAATAGATACGCTCGAAGCGTTCGACTTCGATATGAAAAAGTTTGAAGAACGCGTCGGAAAGCTCAATAAAAACGCGCGGATTTTTAAGGTCAGCGCAAAAACCGGCGAGGGAATCGAGGCGTTGGAAAATGAACTGTACGAAAGGATAAAACTTCTGAAAAAATAAATATCCATAAAAAGGGACGGCAACTTCAAACGAAACGCCGTCCTTATTTTTTATCATTTTTGGGTATTGATTAAATGTGGGTTTTCTTTTTGATTTCGTTGTATATCGTGCGCCCCGTGAACGCGACAAGGAAAATAAGCGTTATCATGGATATTCCGAACGCCACCATCGGAAGAATTATTTCGGTGCACGCGCCCGCCATGACTGCCGCCGCCGGAACGATTCCAAGAAGACACGTCATCCACATATATCTGAAAAACGACTTGCCTTTTCTTTTGCGGAAAGCCCCGACAAAAACAAGGTGCAGGGCAAGCGACGATATGACGGTTACGGGCATCGCATAGGCAAAGCACCACTCTTTCGTTTTGAAAATATACTGCGCCGTAATGAATATGACGGACAGCATCAGTGTTTGCGAAAACACCTTTGCGCCGTTCGGTCCTTTGTAAAAAACGGTAGTTTTGAGTGTAAAATAGCCGTATAAAGTAAGGATTAGTGTAAAAACGCACCAAAGATACTTTCTTGCAACGGTAAGGTTGACGGCAATGCAGATTACGTTTATTGAAAGCGCGACGATAAGGTATACGCTTGAAAACGTTACCGGGTGTCCGATTTTTCTTATATGCTTTTCGGGATACAGCGGGCGCTCCGCAGGCTCGCCTTCGAGAGGGGATTTGCACAGGGGGCAGACGTCGTAAATACCGTCGACGTGAACGCCGCAATTTTTACAATACATCGTTATTCCTCCCAATAGTTACTTCGCACGGTAACGTCCATACCTTCGCCCGCAAGGAAACGGAAAAATTCCTTTTCGACAGACGTGTCGACGAGTTTTCTTGCAAAAGTAAAGGTGGTTTTGTCGAGTGCGGATATGCTTGTCAGCGCGCGCGGCGACGTTTTTGCCGTCGACGCCATGATGGATATTTGTTCGACCTTGGATTTCATTCCGTCGGGAATCTGCACGACGCCAATGTTTGAAAACGTCATCGTTTTTTTGCTGTTTCCGAAGAAAAGCCCCGACGCCTTGAAAATAAATTGTTTTACGGGCAGGGGAAGTATGCGGAACAAAAACAGACGTTCCGTTTTTGCGGTCACGTTGATTTTGTTTTGCAAAACTTCTTTTTCGGTGTCCTTTTTCAGGCGGGTTTCGACGCGCTTTATTATTTCCTCAAACGACGGCGCGTCGTTGACGTCGACGCCCACGCGTGAGAACAACGAGAAGTTCAGCAAAGTGCGGCTCGGGAAAGGCTTTCTGAGATTTATCGGCACGAAAAGCACGATGGGCGGATTCCCGTCGGGCTTTGTGATTTTTGCCTTGTAAATCGCGTTTATGAGAACTGCCGCCGAATACACCGTTACGGTTGTGTGATATGCGTGCGCGCGTTCAAGGAGTTTCGCCGTGTCAACGGTTCCCTCGATAACGCCGCTTCCCTTGAAGTCGAATCTGGCGTCGGGAAAAGTGTACGCTTTGCTGCCTTGCAGGTCCTTCACGCCTTTAAGGTGGAAAATGCTCACTTTTTGCGCGTATTTCAAAAATCCGTCTTCCGCTTCGTCGGGCAAAGGCTCGCTTTCGGGCAGCCTGATTTTGCCCTCGGGATCCACGTCGTCGCCTGAAAGACGGACGTATTCGAAAAGTATCGTTTTGAAAAATTCCATGCAGCCGTTTCCGTCGCAAAGGGCGTGAAAACAGTCGATTGAGATTTTGTTGTTGAAATAGGACACGCGGAAATTATATCCGTACGTTTCGATGCTGTCGATGTCTTTGATTAAGTAGTCGGAATCGGGCACGACCTCGGGCTTTCCGTCAAGTTCTTCCAAATAATGCCAGAAAATCCCGCGACGCAAACATACGTTGAAATACGGATATCGCTTTATCGAGTTTTGCAGGGCGGTTTGAAGCACGGCGGGATCGACGTCGTCGCGCATAATCGCCGATATTCTGAACAGGTTTTGTATGTTGCTTTTCAGGTTGAACGGATATATCTTTCCGGAGTTATCCAGCCTGTGCCATGACTTGATCTTTTCCATTATGTTATAAAGTATAGACTTAACTATGCAAAAAGTCAATAAACGAACGCCCGTAAAGACCAGCACAAAACAAAACGATAAAAAAGGACCTGTGTTTTCACAAGTCCTTGGTGTACCAAAAGGGATTCGTAGCCGAAAGGCGTAATAGCGAAGTGAACGAGTTTACTCGTATAAACGGAGCGCCAGCCCGCAGGGGTTCAGTTGCAAAGCAACGCGAGCGATAGCACGCAGAATCCCTTGTGCAAATTAAAAAGACTCACAATTTTGTGAGTCTTTTTGGTGTACCATAAGGGATTCGAACCCCTGGCCTTTTGGTCCGTAGCCAAACGCTCTATCCAGCTGAGCTAATGGTACTTACTTTTTAAGCAATGGTAATTATAAGCGGTTATTTTTGATTTGTCAAATCTTTTTGCTTTATTTCAAAAATTATGCAACTGCAATTATGGGGCGAAGCGGATTATATCTTGCAAACGTCAATCCACTCGACAAAGTTTGAGTACTTTTCAAGTTCGGGAATCGTGAGTTCGATTGCGCTGTTACTGCTGCCGCAGGCGGGGAAAACCGTCTTAAATCTTTTCAGCGATTCGTCAAGGTATACCGTGACGCCGTCGTTGATGCCGAAAGGGCAAACGCCGCCGATACCGTGTCCGATAAGGTCGTTCACTTCCTCGGGTTTCAGCATTTTGGCTTTCGCGCCGAAGAAGGACTTATATTTGTGGTTGTCGATTTTCGCGTCGCCCGCCGTAACGATTAAAATTGCTTTGTCGTCCAGTATAAAGGACAACGTTTTCGCAATACGGCACGGCTCTGTACAAAGGGCGTGCGCGGCAAGCTCGACGGTTGCGCTCGACTCGTGAAATTCCTTGATTCTATCGGCGATTCCGAATTGTTCAAAATATGCTCTTACTTTCTCAATTGCCATTTTACACACCTGTTTTAACGACGTAAACTCTTTTTTACGAAACAACTGGATTTTTTATTCAACCCGCTTGGTTCCGCTGTTTGCTGGCATTATACCACCTTTTATTATTATTTGCAATTAAAAAGATATTGCCGCATAAAAATAAAACCCCGTCGCATACGTTTACGCGACGGGGGAAAAGAATGGTTAGTCTAATAATCCGTTTGACACAAAGTTTTTAATGGTCTGATTATAGTGTTTTGAACGAAGGAACGTCTAATTTGCAAGGGGTTTTTGCAATTTGTTCCGGAGACCAAGTGAGCAATAGTTTATTTTCTATATATTTGACAATTCACTCGTATCGCTCACAAAACAGCTGTCATTTTCTATTCATCCTTTGTTATTTCTGCTTCGCCTATATCAAACAATTCTTTTATTTTGGGAACAATCATATTAATAAAAGCTTTACTTCCACGATAAAAAACTATTTTATAGGTTTTTTCTTCTAAATCATACCATACCCTTCCTCGCGGTAATGTATCAAATTGATAAACACTGTATTTGCCCCCGAGTTGTTCTTTCGAAAGCCTTTCCCAAACGTCTTTATGTTGTTTACTGTAAGTTAATAGCGCGTCTTCGAATTGATAATCGTCAGGATATTCTTCAATATCGTAAATAATATCGATATTTATAAGAACCGATACCCAAAAAACTCCTACTTTAATCACCAACAACCTCTCCTACTTTGCCCATTTAATATAAATAACAGTTGAAATCACAAGTGAAATCGCCAACGATAAAATGACCGTCAACCATATAGGAAAACCCCATTCTCTAAAAGCGCTGGCGAACAAAAGCATACTACTTATCCAAATAAGCCCACAAACTCCAAATTTATCATCGTCAGACATCGTGTGCCTCTTTGCTTAAATCGGCTTGTTAAATTTCATCTGATATTTTATCATGGTAGCGAACCAGAGGCGGATTGCTATTTGTTTTGTCGTATTTGTAAACTCCTTTAAAAATATATTTACGAGTATAACCTAAATCAATAATTTGTATTACAATCCTGTCTTTATTTAAATACAGGTTTGATGGTGAAACTTGCCTATTTGGGTCAAGTAATTTTTCTTCAATACGCGTGTCTGAAAGAAAAGTATTTGTAAAACCACCGTCTTTCGCATTAAAACGAACCATCCAGACAACAGTATTCTCGTCATAATAAGGCCACACAGCTTTCATCCAAGCTTTGTAATTTGTGCCAAATGCTTGATTTAAAAAATCAGCGTGCGTTTTTGCATAAATAAATTCTCCGGTTTTCATAATATTATCTCCTTGAATAATTTTTATTCTCTTACGATTTGTTCGATTTTATATCCCAGTTGCTCCGCGCGTTTAATAAAATTGGATATGTTTAAAATCCCCCATTGAGAGCACACCAGCATATTTCCGTCAACCAAATGTAAAATATCATCGTTTTTTATAAAAAACCTGACTTGATAATCTCTGCGCTGTTCTGCGACGTTTTCATTTTCCACGACGCCGATTGAGCCTTGCAGCGATTTATCGAAAACGGTTTTTAATTCATTGCAAGTTATTGAACGGTTGTTTGCAACGTAATCCTTGACGACAGCCAGGACGAGTTTGTTTTTCAGATAAACGTTACCATTAAACAAATATCGTGTTTTATCTCGTTGAGAAGGGCTGTCGGGAGGCAAAATATTTTGCGTGTGGAAACGGGGAGCGTCTTCAAAGGAAGCCCCTCGTTCCTTTTTCAATTGTTCAACTTCCTTTTCAAGTTTTACTATGCGATTAAGCATATCTAAAATCAAATCATTGTATTCCATTTTTAGACTCCATAATTTTGATTATATAACAAGCAAAAACAAAACGCAAGTATTTTTATGATATTTTTTGATATTTTATGTTTTTTAATATTATTCGTCGAATTTCAGGGTAAAGAACAAAACATATTGACCACGGTTCGTATTGTTCTTGTCCGGTTCGAACTCTCGGGGCAAATGCCCGTTGCTATCGCTAAAACAGCGCACCGTGCTGTTTCTTAACGCGGCAACCCCTTCGTGCGCTTTTTGCGTTGCAAAAATGCTGCGGCGTGTCGTCTGTCCGAACCATACCGGTGCAGTATAAAAAAACTGACCGCAAAATGTAGTCAGTTTTTTTGGCTCCCCCTGTCTGGTTCGAACAGACGACCCTTCGGTTAACAGCCGAATGCTCTACCGCTGAGCTAAGGAGGAATATTGTTGCTACCTTGATAGCACGACTATTCTATAATACAAAACCCGACTTGTCAACGATTTTCGCGGTTTATTTTGAAAAAATTCCGTTATTTCCTTTTCGGCGTCGGGATTTTTTCTGCCGCGGCGTAACCTTGACTTAATCGGTCGATATGTTATAATAGATATATTGTTAAAAACGCAAAAGAGAGACAATATGGATAAAATCAAATCGTTTTTCAGGGAAGAAAATGCCGCAAAGATTTTTGAATCTAAGGAATTCGTCTGGGTATGGCTTGCAATCGTATTCATATGCTGGATTACCGGCGGCTGGGTTGCGGGCTTTATAATCGCGGCGGTGCTTGCGGGGATAATCTTATGTTTATGTCGCGACACGTTGCCGGTAACGACGATACTTTGGACGTTCCTGTTCATACTGGGAGCAAACCGACACAAACTTCAAGGCATGGCGGGGCTTATCGCGGCGGTGCTTTTCATAGTTGTCGGTATTATCGTAAACGTTGTGAGATTCCGCCCGAATTTCCGCTTTATGAGTTATAAAACGGTAACGGCGACGACGGTTGCCATACTTGCGTTCTGCGCGACGGCGATGCTGTCGGGGATTGCAAGGGGCGAAAGGTATCTGAACTTTTCCGAGCACGGCTTATATGCGACGGTTGTCGGCGCGTTGTGCGTGATGCTGGCGCTTTGTTACGTCTTTTTCTCGGCGACGATATCGGGCGGCGAAGACGGCAAAAGGGTATTGAATCACCTTTTATTTCTGATGTTTGCGTCAAGCGTCGTCATCGTGCTGCAACTTATCGTATATTATGCGATGCGCGGCGGCGGATTCAAGGCGGTTATCGACGGATTTGTGAATAAAGACGTCGAACTCGGCTGGGGCGGCCCGAACAATTACAGCATAATCCTGGCGATGATGACGCCCGCGACGTTGTATTTCGCCGTGAAAAACGGAAAATATTCGCCGTTGTATCTGATTTATGCCGTCGTGCAATACTTTTTCATATTTGCGTCGGCAAGCCGTGGCGCGATACTTTTCGGCGCGTTCGGACTTATCGCGTCGTTCGGCCTTGCGATTTACAAAAGCGAATTCCGCGGCAGAATGATAATCACGACGGGCGTGCTGATGGCGGTAACGACCATCGTTCTGATGGCGAAAGCCGACGTCATTTACGACTCGATGGGCGTATTTATGGGAAAAGCCCTGGATGAAAACGGACGTATTCCGCTGTGGAAAGACGCCTGGAAAAATTTCAAGGCAAATCCGATTTTCGGCACCGGGTTCGATTACTATCTCGGCGGACACAACGGCGGAAAATCCGACGGATATACGCCGTACTGGTATCATTCCACGTTTTTCCAGGCGCTTGCCGCAACGGGCATCGTCGGCCTTTTGGCGTGGATAAATCTGGAAGTTTCGAGACTTCGCGCGTTCCTTACGAACGCCAGCCTTGAAAAGTGGTTTATGCTTTTCGGATACGCAGTGTTCTGGCTGTACGGCATGGTCGACGTGTTTTATTACACGCCCAACGGGCTGCTTTTCCTGTTCGTCATCACGCTTGCAATCGAAAAGAGCGTCGAAAGCGCAAAACTTCGTCCGTACTCGCTTGTATATATCGAAAGGAAACGCCAGCAAAAATTGCTGACGAAAAATGCGGAAAATGAAAAATAGAAAGCCGTCGTTTTGCGACAAGACGTCGTTTTCGCTTGCGATGGCAGG
>ERZ780207.1594-NODE-1594-length-18898-cov-7.277610_pt1 | contig 18898 bp, 15 predicted proteins | sample MGYA00510977_ERZ780207 | MGnify/ENA primary metagenome ERZ780207 (study PRJEB29588, sample SAMEA2151383) | human gut metagenome | biome: human gut; feature: human-associated habitat; material: faeces | place: Denmark | collected 2008/2010 ... | reverse complement strand
GGCTACGGCCGCCATTGCGGGCAACCCGATCTCGAGGGCCAGTGCGGCCACATCGGCGGCAGATGTCTGCAACGCCTTGTTGTTGACGTAGATTGTCATAGCTTGCAATGTTAATTGTCTTGATGGGGATAAATGCAACGGAGATGCTGCCCGTTCACTTGCCGAAGGCGATATACACAATTCCTACGTCAGCATTAACTGCATCAGGTTCGAGGGTATGATCTCAGCCCGTGCGGGCACCCCTTTGTATTTATCTCTGATGGCAAAGTTACACATTTCTTTCGGACGTGGCGGCAAAATCGATCAAAATATTTTGCCGACGGCCGCTTCTGACGCCGTGGCGTCGGAATCTGTCATATTTGAAGTGCCGGAGATTCAGAATTCCGGTCGGCTCTCGAATCTCATGCGGCGTTGGAGCACGGGGTGGTCGAACTCCAGAAGCGAAGCATGCAGGCAGAGCCTTTGGCTGCCGCGACCGTAGATGTCGTCGCCGACGATGGGGCAGTCGAGGCCTTCGGGCGCCGCGGCGTGTACGCGCAGCTGGTGCGTACGGCCCGTGAGCGGTCGGAAGAGTATGCGTGTGCGGCCGCCTTCGTATCCCATAACCTTATATAACGTCACGGCCGAGCGCCCCTCCGCCGAGATCATCTGTCGCGGGCGGTTTTCGTAGTCGAGCTTCAGCGGCAGGGTGATGCGACCTTCTTCCTGCTTTGGATGCCCTTCGAGAAGTGCCGTGTAGAGTTTCCTGACGGTGCGGTGGATAAATTGTGCTTGGAGCGCGGCGTGCGTCTGCTTCTCCTTGGCCAGAACCATAAGTCCCGACGTCGACTGGTCGAGGCGGTGTACGATGATCGGGCCCGTCGCGTCGGGATAGCGCTCGCGCGCCCATGCCGCTACGGAGCGTACGCCCGACTTGCCGTCGACGGAGAGCATGCCGCTCGGTTTGTCTATGACAACCAGAGTGGCATCCTCCCACACCACATGCGGTTCGGGCGGACGTATCTCAAGCAGCGGGTTGGGCTCCACGTCGAGCCCTTGGAGCATGAACGGGAGTATGGGCTTGCATTTGCCCGTACAGGCGGGGTAGAACTCGCCGTGGCGCCGCACTTCGCCCGCAGGTGAGTCGCCCCACCAGAATTCGGCCATGGCTATCGGGTGCAGAGAGTTCCGATAGGCATATTGCAGCAGTTTCGGGGCGGCGCACTCGCCGGCACCGGCGGGCGGTACGTGTTGCGGCGTCTGTGCGAAGAGCTCGCACAGATCCTTCTCCTCGCCCCGTGCGTTCAGCATCCGGAAACGGGCGAAGAGCTCCATTTGCAGCTCGGCTGAAAGGCGGTGCCGCTCGCTTCGCATAGCTTCGATCTGAGCCTCGAGTTCCGCATAACGCTTTTCGGCCTGCTCGACATCTTCGCGCAGCCGTTGCTTGAGCCGTTGCAGGTCGGCCCGTTCGCGCTGGCTCTCGAGAATAAGCGGCGCAGGATCCTCGCCCGCAGCGCGACGGGCATCGCGACGGGCCTTTGACTGCCGCATCGCCTCCTTCGCCGCGGCGATCTGTTCCTGCTGCCGATGTCGTGCCAGCTCCATCGCGGCTTTTGCTTCGACTGTCCGTTCGCTCTGCTCGGCCTGCTCTATGCGTGCGCTCAGAGCATCGATCTCGGCTTCGCCGCGGCGGAAAAAGTCGTCGGGCCGCAGCATGTCGTAGACGGGCGGGACGAAATACTCGTGACGGTTTGTACCTGCGAGGTTCCCCGAAAATGCGGCAAGAAAACCTCTCTTTCCGTCGGTATCAGTCACCACGAGCACGCCGAACATCTTGCCTCTTTGCAGCTCTTCGCGCCAATCCTCACGCGAGGCGATGTAACGTTGCACCTCGGCCGCCGCTTGAAGGCACAGCGGGTGTGGCACGTAGTGAAAGGGCCACGTGAAGAGTCGGGGCAGTGCTATGCCGCTGATATCATCCTTGAATCGGTGCAACATGTTGCAAAGATACATATAAAAGTGTGGAGTCGCGGTCGGCTGTAATGAAAAGTTAAGATGTGGAAGTCGGTCCGTCGTCAGGTTGCTAAGCCGTCTGTGCGAATGAAAAAAGGCACCGCAACCGTATTTTGGTTGCGATGCCTTCGGTTTTGTGGCAGCGGGCCGTTACATGCCCATGTAGCTCTTGATGTAGTGGTGGTGCGACCCGTAACGCTCGAATGCGGCGCGGTCGAGCTCCTCGCGTGCCGAGGGGTGCGCTACCGATATGAGCAGGCGGGCACGCTCCTGAAGGCTCTTGCCATAGAGGTCGACGGCACCATACTCGGTAACAAACCAGTGGATGTGGTTACGCGTGGTAACGACACCGGCACCCGGCAGCAGCTTGTCGACGATCTTCGAGACACCCTTGTTGGTGATCGAAGGCATGGCGATGATGGCCTTGCCGCCCTTCGAGAGCGAAGCGCCGTAGACGAAGTCTATCTGACCGCCTACGCCCGACCAGAACTTCGTTCCGAGCGAGTCGGCCGAGACCTGTCCCGTGATGTCGACCTGCAGGGCCGAGTTGATGGCCGTCACGCGGTCGTTCTTCGAGATGATGTAGGGGTCGTTGGTGTAACCCACATCCTTCATCAGCACGCCCGGGTTGTCGTCGATGAAGTCGTAAACCTCCTTCGAACCCATCAGGAACGTCGAGACCATCATACCCTTGTCGATATTCTTGGCCTCGCCGTTGATTACGCCCGAACGTACGAGCGGCAGCACGCCGTCGGCGAACATCTCAGTGTGAATACCCAGATTCTTGTGATCCTTGAGCTGTGAGAGTACGGCATTGGGGATGGCGCCGATACCCATCTGCAGGGTTGCACCGTCCTCGATCAGTTCGGCGCAGTATTTACCGATCTTGAGCTCCGTTTCGTTGGGCTCCGAGAAGGGTGCCTCGATAAGCGGCGTATCGTCGTGAACGAACATGTCGATCTTCGACATGGGGATGATGGCGTCACCGAACGAGCGGGGAACATACTTGTTGACCACGGCGATGACCGTCTTTGCCGTCTCGACGGCGGCGAGGGTGGCATCTACCGAGGTGCCGAGCGATACGTATCCGTGCTTGTCAGGCTCCGAGACCTGTATCATGGCCACGTCGCAGGGTACGGCGCCGCAACGGTACAGACGCTGCGTCTCGCTCAGGAAGATGGGAATATAGTCGGCATAACCGCTCTGCGTAACCTTGCGCACGTTGCTGCCCACGAAGAACGAGTCGAGCTGGAACACACCCTCGAACTTGGGATCGGCATAGGGTGCCGGACCTTCGGTGTGGAGGTGGTGTACGTGCACGTCACGCAATTCGTGATTCTCGCCGCGGGCGCACATAGCCTTGATGAGGCATTGCGGAGCCGACGCTACCGAGCTCAGGTGTACGTGATCTCCCGATTTGATTACCTTCACGGCCTCTTCCGCCGTAACGAATTTGATCTGCGTATTCATTTCGAGTTTGTTTGTAGTTTATTTGTTAAACTGTCGTTATTATGTTTTTATGGAGGTCGCGGCGGCGCTACTTCGTACGCTTGACCTCGACCTGATCGTATCCCTCGATTATGTCGCCGACGCGTACGTCGTTGTACGATTCGATGTTCAGACCGCAGTCCTGTCCCATCGAAACCTCCTTCACGTCGTCCTTGAAACGTTTGAGCGAGCCGAGCTTGCCCGTATATATCACGATACCGTCGCGGATGACACGTATGGGCGTGGTACGCGTGAGCTTGCCCTCGCGGACAACGCAGCCGGCAACGGTACCCACCTTCGATATCTTGAATATCTCCATAACCTCGATCGTACATACGATAACCTCCTTCATCACCGGTTCGAGCATACCCTCGATGGCATCCTTGATATCGTTGATGGCGTCGTAGATGATCGAGTAGAGACGTATCTCGATCTCCTCCTTCTCGGCGGTCTTGCGTGCTGCGGCCGACGGACGCACTTGGAAGCCCACGATGATGGCGTTCGAAGCGGCGGCCAACAGTACGTCCGACTCCGAGATCTGACCCACGGCGGCGTGGATGACGTTCACCTGTACGGTCTCCTTCGAGAGCTTGATGAGCGATCCGGCCATGGCCTCGACTGAGCCGTCGACGTCTCCCTTGACGATGATGTTGAGCTCCTTGAACGAACCGATGGCTATGCGGCGGCCGATTTCGTCGAGCGTGATGTGCTTCTGCGTCATGATTCCCTGCATGCGCTGCAGCTGCTCACGCTTGTTGGCTATTTCGCGGGCCGAGCGGTCGTCGTCCATGACGTTGAAGTTGTCGCCCGCCTGCGGTGCGCCGTTCAGACCCAGCACCTGTACCGGTGTCGAGGGCCCTGCCTCGGTCACCTTCTTGCCGTTCTCGTCGAACATGGCCTTCACGCGGCCCGTATATGTTCCCGAGAGGACGACATCGCCTACATGGAGCGTTCCGCTCTGTACCATGACCGTAGCCACGTAGCCGCGGCCCTTGTCGAGCGTCGACTCGATGACGGCACCCTGCGCCTTCTTGTTGGGGTTGGCCTTCAGGTCGAGCATCTCGGCCTCCAGAAGCACCTTCTCCAGCAGCTTGTCCAGATTTATGCCCTTCTTGGCCGATATGTCCTGACTCTGGTATTTTCCGCCCCACTCCTCGACCAGATAGTTCATCTGAGCCAGCTGCTCCTTGATGTGGTCGGGGTTTGCGCCCGGTTTGTCGATCTTGTTTATGGCGAAGACCATGGGCACACCTGCGGCCTGCGCGTGGTTGATGGCCTCGACCGTCTGCGGCATGACGTTGTCGTCGGCCGCAACGATGATGATGGCCACGTCGGTGATCTTGGCACCGCGCGCACGCATCGCCGTGAAGGCCTCGTGACCCGGTGTGTCGAGGAAGGTGATCTTCTGACCGTTGAGGTTTACCGAGTAGGCACCGATGTGCTGCGTGATACCTCCGGCCTCGCCCTCGATGACGTTCGTCTTGCGGATGTTGTCCAGAAGCGAGGTCTTACCGTGGTCGACGTGTCCCATGACCGTCACGATAGGCGGACGCGGCACGAGATCCTCCTCCTTGTCGGTCTCGGTCTCGATGGCCTCCTGTATGTCTACCGACACGAACTCGACCTTGAAGCCGAACTCCTCGGCCACGACAACAAGGGCCTCGGCGTCGAGACGCTGGTTGATCGATACCATGAGTCCGAGGTTCATGCAGGCCGAGATGACCTCCATGGGCGAGACGTTCATCATCGTGGCCAGTTCGCTTACGGTGACGAACTCCGTGACCTTGAGGATCGAACGCTCCTGCTGTTCGCGCTCCATCTCCTCGCTCATCTTCTCGCGTATCTCCTCACGCTTCTCCTTGCGGTACTTGGCACCCTTGTTCTTGGCGCCCTTCGACGTGAGGCGTGCCAGCGTATCCTTTATCTGTTTTGAAACCTCCTCGTCGCTCACTTCAGGGCGTACGATAGGTTTGGGCTGATGCTTCTGGTGCTTGTTCTTGTTGCGGCGGCCCTCACCTGCTTTGGGCTGTGATGCGGCATTTGCGCCGCCTCCCTGCTGCTGTCCCTTGCCCTGTGCCCCGCGGTCCGGACGGTTGTTCTGCTGTCCGTTATTCTTGGCGTTGGCTCTGTTGACGTCGACCTTCTCCTTGTCCAGACGCTTGCGCTTGTGGCGGCCGCCCGGAACGATGTTCGACACGTCCATCGTGCCGAGGATCTGGGGCCCTGCCAGCTGCGTGTGGTTCGGTCGGAAGATGTTGTCATCGCGCTTGGGCGCCTCGGGCGCAGGCTGCGCTGCTGGCTCAGACGCAGGTGCCTCTTTCACCGGCTCGGCCTTGGGCGCTTCGGGGGCCTTGACAGTTTCCGAAACGCTCTTTACGGGCTCCTCTACGCTCTGTGCCGCACTCTTCTGTTCCACTGCCGCAGGCTCCGTCTTCACGGGTTCTGCCGCAGGCGCAGCGGGTGCTGCGGGGGTCTCGGCTGCAGGTGCTGCCGCGGCCTCAGCCTCAGCCTTGGGCTGGGGTTCCGGTGCGGGCTGCGCGGCGGGGGCGCTCTTCTTCTTGGGCTCGAGGTCGATCTTGCCCAGAATCTTGGGCTGCGGTATCTCGTCCTTGACGTTGATGACGTTGCTCTTGATTATGACCTCCTTGTCATCCTTCTCCTGCTTGCGGTCCTCGTCAAGTGTAACCGTAGTCTGTTTGAGCGATATGCGCTCGCGTATGTTCTCGCGTTCGTTTCCCGTGATTGTGCGGTTGGAGCCGAACTCCTTCTCAAGAACGGCATAGACTTCGGGGCTGACCGGCGAATTGGGCGAGCCCTCGACATTGATGCCCTTCTTGAGCAGGAAATCCATGATGGTGTTGAGCCCCACCTTGAACTCCTTCGCTACCTGTATGAGCCTTACTTTCCTGTTATTTATCATATATTGTCCTCCCTCTTTTATCCGTTTAAACTACTCCTCGAATTCGGCCTTGAGTATCTCCACGACCTTCTGAGCCTGTTCGATCTCGAGGTCGGCACGTGTGGCGATCTCCTCGACGGGGAGCTCCAGTACGCTCTTGGCCGTATCGCATCCGGCATTCTTCAGTGCCTCGATTACCCACGGCTCGATCTCGTCGGCGAACTCCGACAGCGCTACGTCCTCCTCCTCGATCTCGCGGTAGACGTCGATGTCGTATCCGGTGAGCATCTTCGACAGACGTATGTTCAGACCTCCCTTGCCGATGGCGAGCGACACTTGGTCGGGCTTCAGGTAGACCGAAGCGGTCTTGTGCTCCTCGTCGATGGTGATGCTCGATATCTTGGCCGGATTGAGCGAACGCTGTATCATGAGCTGCGGGTTCGAGGTGTAGTTCACCACGTCGATGTTCTCGTTGCGAAGCTCCTTGACGATGGTGTATATGCGTGAGCCCTTCATGCCGACGCATGCTCCTACGGGGTCGATGCGGTCGTCATACGACTCGACGGCGACCTTCGCGCGCTCGCCCGGGATGCGGACGATCTTCTTGATGGTGATCAGTCCGTCGAATATTTCGGGCACCTCCTGCTCGAAGAGACGCTCGAGGAACTGGTTGGCCGTACGCGAGAGAATGATGCGCGGCTGGTTGTTGTTCATCTCGACGCTCTTGACGATGGCCTTGATGGTGTCGCCCTTGCGGTAGAAGTCGTTGGGTATCTGCTCGCTCTTGGGCAGGATAAGCTCATTGTCCTCGTCGTCGAGGATGAGCACCTCGCGCTTCCATACCTGATAGACCTCGCCGGTGATGATCTCGCCAACCTTCTGCGAATACTTCTCGTAGAGGTTGGCCTTCTCGAGGTCGAGCAGGCGCGAGGCCAGATTCTGGCGCAGCGAAAGCACGGCACGGCGGCCGAACTGGTTCATCTTGATCTGGTCGGTATACTCGTCGCCAACCTCGTATGTGGGGTCTATGGCCTTGACCTCCGACACGGCGATCTGCGTGTTTGGGTTCTCCACGGCGCCGTCCTCCACGACTACGCGGTTGCGCCAGATCTCAAGGTCGCCCTTCTCGGGGTTGATGATGACGTCGAAGTTCTCGTCGCTCTCGAACTGCTTCTGCAGGGCGTGGCGGAAGACATCCTCCAAAACGCCTATCATGGTTGCCTTGTCGATGTTTTTCAGCTCCTTGAACTCAGCGAAGTTGCTGATTAGATTTAAGTTTTCCATGTGTTGCTATATTTTTTTCTTTTATTATTTGTTCATTACTTGAAATCGAGATACTCCTTCGTGTACTTTATCTCCGAGAACGGGTATGTGCGGACAACGTCCACCTCGACCTTGCGTTTGCGTCCCTCGACGGCCTGCCGCTCCTTGTACGATACGGTTATGCCGTTCTCGTCGGCAGCGTCCAGATGCGCCAGAATCTTGGTTCCGTTCGTCAGCAGCACCTCCACGGGCGAGCCTATGATCTTGCGGTATTGACGGAGCGTGCGCAGCTCCGATCCTATGCCTGCGGATGCCACCGTGAGCGAGAAGTCCTCCACGTCGCGGTCGAAGTGCGCCTCGATGGCGCGGCTCAGATCGGCGCACGCCTCGATCGTGACCGAGGTGTCGCTGTCGATGAGCAGCTCGACTTCGTTCGAGGGGGTGCATGTGCAGCTTACGGTAAACATGTCGGTGCCGGCCAGCTCGCGGTCGGCTATCTCCTTTATTTTGGCGCAATCTATCATAATTCGCGGGGTTATAACTACGAAATAAGGGGACTCCCCGTCCCCTTATTGCTGACAACGTTGCAAAAGTAGTGAAAAAAACCGATACGCCAAACTATTGTTATATGAAAAACACAATTTTTTTATTGTTTCGTAACCATTCGTCCCTCTATTCCGATTTTCGTCCCTTGGCGTATGAAAAAGGCGGACAACGATTGATTGTCCGCCTTTTGGCATTTGCGTCTGTATTGTCATCTTGCCCTGCCGACACCCTTAGTCTGCATCCGATACGTATTGCTTGATGCAGCCGCGCTTCGACGAGCGGATGAACTGCACCAGCATGTCGCGTTCGGCCGAGGGGGGCAGCTCTGCCTCGACACGGTCGCATCCCTCCATATAGTTCAGGTTGCTCTGGAAGAGTATGCGGCAGGCCTCGTGTACGGCTGTGATCTGCTCGGGAGTGAATCCGCGGCGCGAGAGTCCGATCTTGTTGATTCCGGCGTAGTGATCCTTGTTCGATGTGGTGATGAATGGCGGTATGTCCTTCGTTACGCCCGACATGCCCTGCACCATGGCGTGGTCGCCTATGCGCACCCACTGGTGTACGGCCGTATGGCCGCCTATGACCACCCAGTTGCCTATATGTACCTCGCCGCCGAGCGATACGCGGTTGACGATGACGTTGTGGTCACCGACGACACAGTCGTGCGCTATGTGGGCGTATGCCATGACGAGGTTGTACGAGCCGACGACGGTCTTGCCTTGCGAGGCGGTGCCGCGGCTGATGGTGACATATTCGCGGATCTCGTTATAGTCGCCTATTTCGGCTGTGGTGACCTCGCCCTTGAACTTCATGTCCTGCGGCGTGCATGCTATCGATGCGGCCATGTGGATTTTACATCCCTTGCCTATGCGGGCGCCGTCATATATTGCGGCCGAAGGCCCGATCCAGCAGTCGTCGCCTATGACTACGTCGCCTGCGATGTATGCGAAGGGTTCTATCGTGACGTTGTTCCCGATCTTGGCGTCGGGATGCACGTATGCCAATTTGCTGATCATGCTCTGCTATTCGGGTTTTTTGTTTCTCACAATCTGTGCCATAATGGTAGCCTCGCAGGCCAGAACGCCGCCGACGAAGACCTTGCCTACGACCGAGGCGATGCCGCGGCGCACGGGTTCGATGATGTGTGCCTCGATCTGCATCGTGTCGCCCGGAACGACCTTGTGCTTGAAACGCACGTTGTCAATGCGCAGGAAGTATGTCGAGTACTCTTCGGGGTGCTCGACGCTCTTGAGAACGATGATGCCGCTGGCCTGAGCCATGGCCTCGACGAGCAGCACGCCCGGCATGACGGGCTCGGTGGGGAAGTGGCCCGTGAACTGCGGTTCGTTGGCCGTGACGTTCTTGATGGCGCCGATGGAGTTGTTGTCCAGATAGAAGACCTTGTCCACCAGAAGGAAGGGATAGCGGTGGGGCAGCAGTTTGCGCACCTCGTTCACATCCAGCAGTGCGGGTTTGTCGGGACGGTAGCGGAAGGCAGGCTTCTCACCGTCGCGGCGAATGGCGTGTATGAGCTGCTTCATGAACTCGGTGTTGGCGTAGTGGCCCGGGCGCGAAGCCCACACGCGGCCCTTGATGCGCATGCCGAGCAGGGCGAAGTCGCCGAGCAGGTCGAGCAGTTTGTGGCGTGCCAGCTCGTTGCTCGAACGCAGCTGCAGGTTGTTCAGGTAACCGCCCGTAACGCGTATGTCGTCCTTGTGGAATATCTTCTTGAGGTGTTCCAGCTGCTCCTCCGAGACTGGGTTCTCGACAACAACGATCGAGTTGTCCAGATCGCCGCCCTTGATGAGGTTCATCTTGAGCAGCGGCTCCAGCTCGTGCAGGAAGACGAAGGTGCGGCAGGGGGCTATCTGCTGCGCGTAGTCGTTGAAGGGGTCCAGCGTGGCATACTGGTTGCCGATGACCTTCGAGTTGTAGTCTACGTGCACCGATACGGTGAACTCGTCATCGGGATATATGATTATAGCGACGCCCTTGTCGGGGATCGTATAGACCTGCTTCTCGGTCACCTCGTAATATTTGCGGTCGGCCTTCTGCTCGACCAGACCCACCTCGAGGATCTTCTGTGCATATTCGCGTGCCGAGCCGTCCATGATGGGCACCTCGGGGGCGTCGATGTCGATCATTGCGTTGTCGACACCCATCGTCCACAGGGCCGAGAGGATATGCTCTACGGTGCTGATACGTGCGGGGCCCTTTTCTATCGTAGTTCCGCGCGATGTGTCGGTGACATATTCGCACAGGGCGGGAACCGAAGGTGAATTTTCGAGATCTATTCTACGAAATACTATTCCGCTGTTCTCCGGAGCGGGAAGGACGGTCATGTTGACCTTCACTCCGGTGTGTAGCCCTTTGCCAGAGAAAGAGATGGGTGAGGCGAGGGTCTGTTGTTTCGTTTGCATATTTCGTTACGGTTTATTTGTAAGACAGTGTCTGCGTTTTATAATAATGTGCAAAGATATGAATATTTCGTAAAAAAATAGTATTTTTGCCTGAGATTTAATTCTCTGTAAGCGAATATGGCAACAACCGAACCACAGGAGACCAACGGCGTGGAACAGAAGCCCGTGCGGCGCAGGCAGACGCACGGAGCGAGGTTGCATCTGCCTTTCGAGAACCGCCACAAGGATGCCGGCGAGTGGGCCTACGACCACCGCGTGGGACTGAGCGTCATGATTATATGCTATCTGGTTCTGGGCATCGTTTTCGTGGGCTCGAAGATCATCCTTAACGACAAACCCCATCTGCAGGGCATATATATCGACCTTCAGGATCTGGAGACGCTGGCCGAGGAGAAGGAGCGTCTCGAACGCGAGGTCGAGATGAAGCAGTTGCAGGCGAATATGGACTGGTCGTCGGTCCGCAACCTCACATCGAACGAGGCTCTGCTGAACGAGAACCTGAAGGACGACCGCGGCACCCGGACGGAGGCGCTGAACGCGTCGGCGCGCGAGATAGCCGAGGGTATGGAGTCCAACCGCGCCGCCTACGAGGCGGGTTTGGCCGAGGCGGAGGCCATCCTCGACAAGGGCCGCGCCAAGAGCGAGGATAAGACCACCGAGGGGCAGGATTCCAAGTTCAAGGGCAACGTGACGGTGAGCTTCGTGTTGAAGGATCCCGTGCGTACGAAACGCCATCTTGTCGTTCCGGCCTACCGCTGCGAGGGCGGCGGCGAGGTCGTCGTGGCCATAACGGTCAACCGCGGCGGCGAGGTGACGGCGGCGAAGGTTGTCTCGGGCGGCGATGAGAGCATGCGCGAGGCTGCTTTGGATGCGGCTTGGAAGTCTCTTTTCAATATCGACATGTCGGCTCCCGAACGACATAACGGGACCATAACCTATCTGTTTATTCCACAATAATCACACACACGATGTACACGGCGCTGCTTGGCATAATCGTATGGATATCCTGTTGCCTGCCGTCGGGAGCAGATCTCTGCGACCGGCAACCGGATCACGGCAGCGTGTGCGTCGAACAGCTCTTGTCTGCGGAGTGTGACGACAAGTCCTCTGCGGACGATGCGACGGAGCTTGCGGCCTCGGCCGTGGCGAGCAACTGCGAGATGCGGCTGCCCGTACCGATCCGCAGTGTTGCGCGCGGTGCCGAGAGTGCCGCCTCCTCGCATGCAGCGGCGCGGTGGCTGCGGCAGAGCGTGCGTATGATTCCATGTGATGCCTCGCACGGCAGCGTGACGGGGCATGTTACCCGATTATTCGAATTCAATCTCTATCGTTCGTCGCTGCGGGCGGATTTCTTCCTCCACTCGCTGTGCCGATTGCGGATTTAGCGGCGGCAGCGCGCGCACAGCTCCTCCGGCCGGCAGGTGCGCGGGTCGGCGGTGTCGCGGACGGTGTCCGCGGCCGCATGCGTGTCGGAATCCGTTTAACCTGTAAAAAAGATTGAATCATGTCGAATAACAGAGATATTTACGAGGCGCTGTATACCTCGTCGGACGGTGTCGTGGTACGCCGTCACAAGTCGGCAGCCGTGCCTGCCGCAATGTTCATTATCGGTGCTGCACTCGTGGTGGCAAGTTATGCGGCCGCGTCGCTGCTGCCGGAAGGAGTACTTTCGGCCGTAGGGTTTGTCGGCGGGGTGTTGATCTTCGTGGGCGGAATCATGGCTTTGGCCCGTATATACGGTTCGGGACATCCGTTCCATACTGCGGAGGGGCGTTTCCTCAAGGTCGAGGAGCTGCGCTTCGCCAAGGATAAGTCGTCGGAAGTGGCACGGTTGGTGCGCGAGGGCAACTTCGACGCTCTGCGCTCATTGAGCCATGACGGTGTGTCGGCTGTGACGGTTACGCTCTTTTCGTCGCCGTCGGGGGCATTCCGTGCGGGACAGGCTTTCGAGTATATGGATCTCGAGATGCGCCCGATAACCGACCTTAAGATCGTGCAGGCATAGCGTGCCGTGAGTTTCGGAACATGTGCTTGTTGAGGCCGTGATCCGAATATGAATTGATGAAATGGGTTGCCCTGCCGTCGGGCTGAGGCGCGGCGGCGGGGCGGATCCTTTGAGGGGATGATGAATGATGTGATAACGAGATAATTGATAGAAGAATATGTTTAACATGACGGAGAATATATTGCTCGTATGGGCGCTGCTGCTCTACGTTGCGGTGATAGCCGGAAAGGTGGCCTATCGTTTCGGGGCGCCGGCCCTGTTGCTTTTCCTCGGCGTGGGTATGATGTTCGGACTGCACTTCCTCAAGTTCGAGTCGTTCGAACTGACGCAGTTCATAGGTATGATCGCCCTCTGTATAATCCTGTTTTCGGGAGGTATGGATACCAAGTTCTCGGAGATACGCCCCATTCTGGCTCCGGGTATCGTGCTGGCGACGCTTGGTGTGGTGATCACGGCGGCAGTGACGGGTGTATTCATATATTTCTTCTCGTCGTGGGTGGGGTTGGCCATGTCGCTGCCCGTATCGTTGCTTCTGGCGTCGACGATGGCCTCGACCGACTCGGCATCGGTATTCTCGATCCTGCGTACCAAGAAACAGGGCCTGAAGGAGAATCTGCGGCCGCTGTTGGAGCTTGAGAGCGGTAGTAACGACCCGATGGCATACATGCTGACCATACTGCTGGTGACGGTCGCCACATCGGCCGGCGGCGACGTGAATCTGGGACAGAGTATTCTGAAGTTTGTCGTGCAGATGGTGGTGGGTGCACTGCTCGGATACGGTATCGGACGTCTGACGGTCTTTACGATAAACCGCATCGACATCAAGAACAACATATCGCTCTATTCGGTGCTGCTGTTGGCGTCGGTATTCTTCTCGTTCTCGTTCACCTCGCTGCTGTGGGGCAACGGCTATCTGGCCGTATATATTACGGGTCTCGTTGTCGGTAACTACAAGATCGCCCACCGTGGCAACCTTACGACCTTCATGGACGGATTCACGTGGCTGGCGCAGATCGTCATGTTCATCACCATAGGATTGCTGGTCAACTCCGATGAGCTGATGCGTCCCGAGGTGTTGATCCTCGGCGGGGCTGTGGCTCTGTTCCTGATGTTCGTGGCGCGTCCGCTGGCGGTGTTCTTGGGTCTGCTGCCGTTCCGCAATTTCAGTCGTCGGGCGCGGATCTTTGTTTCGTGGGTGGGCCTGCGCGGCGCCGTACCCATAATCTTCGCGACATATCCCATTGTCGCGGGCGTCGAGAACGGACGTCTGATCTTCAATGTCGTATTCATGGTTACGCTCATCTCGCTGCTTGTGCAGGGTACTACGGTGAGCGGCATGGCCAATCTTCTGGGTCTGGCGTTCGAGGAGAAGGAGCCGCTGTTCAAGATGGGTATTCCCGACAGTATAAAGAGCAACTTCACCGAGATCGAGGTTACGGCCTCGGCCCTCGAGGGTGGCTCGACGCTGCGTGATATCGAACTTCCGGATAATACGCTTGTGGTGATGATATGCCGCCACGGCGAATATTTCGTGCCGCGCGGAAATACCTCGCTCGAGGTCGGGGACAAACTTCTCGTCGTGTCGGATCTCGGCGACAAGGAGCTGCAGAAGGTCTACGATACGCTCGGCATAAAGGATGTGGTGAAATTGCAGTAGATTTTGTTGTAAGGTTCAAAACATAAGTGCGCGGCGCGGAGGGTAACCCTCTGCGCCGTATTTTCATGCCTTGTGTTATGGATGCTATCTTGAGAGATAGTGCCGCAGGGTGATAAGCGGGTGGTATATGATCATCCGGGGGCCGCACCAACGCATGACCTGACGCATTAGCTGGCGTTTGTCCTTGGCATAGCAGTGGACGGGACAGCTGCGGCATGCGCTCTTATGTTCTCCGAAACGGCACATGTCGAGCCTGCGGCGGGCGTATGCCAGAAGTTCGGCATACTCTGGCGGCAGCTGCTCCGCGTGCAGTTTGCGGCGGCAGTAGAGGCGTATCATCACCTCGATTATCTCTTTCTCCTTCTCGATGCGTGTCATGTGTCCGATGCGTATTCTTTATTTGTTGGCGGTCTCCTCGTCATATATCTTTTCGAACAGTGATCGAAGGCGTTGCGTGTCGGCTATAAGCTGCCGCAGCCGCGCGAGCGGCTCGGCATTTGGCGACTCCTCGAGCCACAGACGCAGATACCCTTCGTGGCCGTACTTCTGCCGCAGATGCTCTTCGCAACGCTGCCATTGGGCCTCGCGATCGAGCTGCGGCGAGTGGGCGAGGCCGTATTGTACCGTGCGGCGGATGATGGTCTCGGGGTCGATGGCGCGGTCGGCTTCGGCGACGATACGTCCGTATATCGAGCGCGGAGGCCGTGAGGCCGAAGCGCGGTGATCCTCCGCGGCGCAGGCTATCGTCTCGATCTGCTCCCCGGTAAACCAGCGTCGCAGGTTGTGGTCGGCGCGTATGATCCGCGCTGACTCCTCGTGGTGATGCTCGCGTCCCATAGAGAGACCCGTATCGTGATACGCCGCGGCCGTATATGCCGTCTCGATATCCTCGCCCATACGCTCCGCAAGTTCCGTAGCCCGTGCCATGACCTGAAGGACGTGGTCGCGGCCGTGGGCCCGATCGAAGGTGTCGTAACGGGGGAGGATTCGGGTCTCGATGTAGAGACGCAGATCGTCGCGTATGGTCGTATGGTTCATAAGCTGCTCGATGATTTCGCGCCGCCTTGCGCGGCGGTGGCGCAAAGGTAACGATTATTTGCTTCGGGTGATAAACGAATCACCGCTTTCGGAGGAAAGGCGGTGATTGCGGGTATATCATTATGCAGAGGTTCAGGTATAAAAAAAGACAACACTCTTTCGTTACGCAGGATTTGGTCGGGATCCTCGGGATCGAGCCTCATCGCGGACGTCCGTGAAAGAACGTTGTACTTGCTTACGTTTTATTTACTACTCCTCTTTAAGGACACTGCAAAGATAGGGCCGCAGTGTTGCGATTTTATTACGCCGCGGTGACAAAATGGTGAAACAATACAAAAGCGGCCGTTCTTTATGGAACGGCCGCTTGGTATCGGCTTTATGCAATCCGGATGTCAAGGTTATATTGTCCATGTCTCGCCCGAACGCAACAGATCATCCACGCAGTGGATCTTCGACGAAGCCTTCACCTGCTCGACCTGCTCGGCAACCTTCACATCGTAGACATTGTCGTCCGCCACGTCGCGGATGACGCCGACGGCGACGGGGTAGTCGGGATACTTCATGGCCGCAAGCATCGAGTGGAGCGTAGTGTCGGCCGTGTGGGCGTCGTGCGTGAGCACGTCGTCGATGGTATATCCGTCCTCGCCGACGGTTACGACCTTCAGCCGCATGTTCTCGAATACGAGGCCCTTGCGCTTGTCGGCTCCGAAGAGCATCTTCTCGCCGTGGCGCAGCGTGATGGTGCGCTCGGCGCGCGTGGCCTTGTCACCGGCAAAGTCGGCGTGGGTCTTGTCGTTGAAGATGACGCAGTTGACCAGAGCCTCTACGACGGCCATACCTTTGTGTTTGGCCGCAGCAACGAGACAATCCTTCGTCAGCGCGACCTCCATGTCGATGGTGCGGGCGAAGAAGGTTCCCTTGGCGCCTATGACCAGCTCGCCCGGGTTGAAGGGCTTCTCGACGGTACCGTAGGGCGACGTCTTGGTTATCTTTCCAAGCTTGGTGGTGGGTGAGTACTGTCCCTTTGTCAGACCGTAGATCTCGTTGTTGAAGAGTATGACGTTAAGGTCGATGTTGCGGCGTATGGCGTGGATGAAGTGGTTGCCGCCGATGGCCAGCGAGTCGCCGTCACCGGTGCATACCCAGACGCAGAGCCCCGGGTTGGCAACCTTGATTCCCGTAGCTACGGCGCTGGCGCGGCCGTGGATCGTATGGAAACCGAAGGTCTTCATGTAGTATATGAAACGCGACGAGCAGCCGATGCCCGATACGAATGTGAAGCGGTTGTGCGGTACGTCCAGAGCGTCCGCCACCTCGGGCATGGCGCGCTGTACGGCGTTGAGGATGGCGTGGTCACCGCAGCCCGGACACCATTTTACCATTTGGTCGCTCTTGAAGTCGGCCGGAGTATATTTGTAGTCTGCCATGATATTATCTGTCGCTTAAAGTAATGAAACGAATTTTTCCTTCAGCTCGGCAACGGTGAAGGGCTGGCCTTCGCACTTGTTGTACTGCTCGAAGTTGAACTCTTGGAAGTTCTGTCGCAGGTAAGCGGCCATCTGTCCCTCGTTGAGCTCGCAAACGATGATATGCTTGTGTCCTTCCAGCAGCTCCCGCAGGCCCTTGGGCAGCGGGTAGATGTAGTTCAGGTGCAGATGGGCGATACTCTTGCCTTCGGCCTTGAGGTCGTCGACCGCCGTCTGGAGATGTCCGCGCGTGCCGCCCCAGCCTATGACAAGCAGGTCGGCATCCGCCGCGCCGTCTATCGTGGGCGTGGGCAGGTCGTCCGCAACGCGTGCAACCTTTGCTGCGCGTGTGAGCACCATCTCCTGATGGTTCGCCGGGTCATACGATATTGATCCCTTGAGGTGATCCTTCTCCAGACCGCCTATGCGGTGCTCGAGACCCTTCTTGCCGGGGAAGGCCCAGCCGCGGACGAGTCTCTCGTCGCGCTTGTAGGGCATGAACTCACCCTCTTCGGGCGCCTTGTTGACGATCGGTGGCACGATTGCCGGATAATCCTGCATCGAGGGTATGCGCCACGGTTCCGAACCGTTGGCGATGAAGCCGTCGGTAAGAAGGATTACGGGGGTCATGTGCTCGAGAGCTATCTTTCCGGCCATGAAGGCGTAGTGGAAGCAGTCGCTGGGCGACGATGCCGCCACGACGATCACCGGGCACTCGCCGTTACGGCCGTAAAGCGCCTGCTGGAGGTCGCTCTGCTCGGTTTTCGTCGGCAGGCCCGTCGAGGGTCCTCCGCGCTGTACGTCCACCACGACCAGCGGCAGTTCGGTCATCACCGCCAGTCCCAGCGCTTCGCTCTTGAGCGACAGTCCGGGGCCCGAGGTGGTCGTCACGGCGAAATTGCCCGCGAAGGCCGCGCCGATGGCCGTGCAGATGCCGGCTATCTCGTCCTCGGCCTGCACGGTCTTCACCCCGAGGTCCTTGCGTTTGGCCAGTTCTTCGAGGATCACCGTGGCCGGGGTGATCGGGTACGAACCGCAGAAGAGCGGCAGGCCCGCCTTCTCGGCCGCGGCGCAGAGTCCCCACGCCGTGGCGACGTTGCCGTTGATCGACCGGTAGGTGCCCTTTTCGCGGGGAGCCGGGGCCACGGTGTAGTTGTTGGCGAACTGGTGGGTGTTTGCGGCGTAGTTATAGCCTGCCGCTATGGCCAGTTTGTTGGCCTGGGCCACGGCGGGATTTTTCTTGGCGAATTTCCCGTCGAGGTATTTGAGTGCGTAATCCTCCGGACGGTCGAACAGCCAGAAGCAGATGCCCAGTGCGAACATGTTCTTGCACTTGACGACGGCCTTGTTGTCGAGTCCGGTCTCTTTCAGCGCCTCGCGCGTCATGGAGGTGATGTCGGGAACGACGACGTTGTATTCGTCGAGCTTGAGTTCTGCCAGCGGATCGAGGGTTGCGAATCCCGCCTTCTTGAGATGTTCTTCGGTGATCGAATCGCCGTCGAGGATGACCGTCGCGCCCGGCTTGAGCCACTTTCGGTTGGCCTTGAGCGCCGCGGGGTTCATCGCCACCAGCACATCGCAGTAGTCACCGGGATTCAGCTCGCGGTGGTCGCCGAAATGGACCTGGAAGCCCGAAACGCCCGCAACGGTTCCCTGCGGGGCGCGGATTTCGGCGGGGTAGTCGGGGAAGGTCGAGATGCCGTTTCCCAGCAACGCCGAGGTGTCGGAGAAAAGCGTGCCTGTGAGCTGCATGCCGTCGCCCGAGTCGCCCGAAAAGCGGATCACGACGTCCCGCAACTCCCGCACTTTGGTCTGTTCCATTGTGTTTTAGATTAGTTGGTAGTTTATGGTTCTACAAATATACGATTTTATTGTTAGATTATTCACAGTAAACGTTTTTTTTGTGCGTTTCCCTCGTTTTTCCTGGATGTGGATTTTTCGTTTCGGCGTTTTAGTCTGAATTACTGTGATTTATGCTTCTTTTGCAATTCGGTTCGGCATCCGGGGCAGTTCGCCGGATTACCTATATATAAGAGCCCCGGCCGGTGCTGCGCGGGGCAGCCGGTCGGGGCTCTTTTCCCGATTCCGGTTCGGGCGGTCTTCAGGGCAGCGTCTTTGGCGGGG
>ERZ780207.1591-NODE-1591-length-18926-cov-3.738170_pt1 | contig 18926 bp, 22 predicted proteins | sample MGYA00510977_ERZ780207 | MGnify/ENA primary metagenome ERZ780207 (study PRJEB29588, sample SAMEA2151383) | human gut metagenome | biome: human gut; feature: human-associated habitat; material: faeces | place: Denmark | collected 2008/2010 ... | reverse complement strand
AAAAACAAAGTAAAAAGAGTGGAGGAAATGCAAAGTGAAAGAGTATTCAAAAGGTGTCTATGTGAAATTTAAACCAGAGGAGGTGGAATTACTGCATGATCGGATGAAGGAAGCAGGAGTTCAAAATATGAGTGCATATATCAGGAAGATGGCGTTAAGTGGATATGTAATATTCCCTGAATGGCCTGGGTATATACCGGCGCACTGCTTGCCAATTTGCAAAACTAGGAATGAAGGAGAGAATAAGACAATGGAAAATGTAACTTTTGATTATAAGTTTTACAGGATACCTAAGAGATTTTTTAAGGAAGACATGTTCAGAGACATGACGAATGCGGCAAAAGTATTATATGGAATACTTCTGGATCGCAAGTGCCTTTCAGACTCCAATGGAGATGCACGGCGTGATGAATATGGAATTACCTATATCATTTTCACAATCGAAGAAATTATGAACTTGATGAATCTGGGAAACAAGAAGGTCAACAAAATGTTGAAGGAGCTGGAGGAGCATGGCTTGATTTACCGAAGACACCAGGGATTGGGAAAGCCAAATAAGATTTATGTTTATGATTTGCTCAAGGCAGATAATTCAAATTGGCTGCCAAAACAAATTATGTTCGGAAAGGGGAGCAGCAATGAGAAAGAAGTATTATGAAGATGCAAAAGAGAATGCTGCTTTTGAAAGATGTGCAGATGTAATAACATCCCTGATTCTAAAATATGGACCGGCTTTAAAACGAAAATGGAATCTAAACTAGTGGATTAGGAATATTCAGGCAGAGATTCTATGGAAAGGCATAGCTTGCAAAAGGTATCAGCGGTATTTTATTCACATGATGAATATTAAAAGTGTTCCTGCATGACAAAATCAAATTGACTAATGCTGATTAGCAATATATAATATAGACAAAACGAAAATGACATGAGCGGAGGAACAAAGAAGTGGAGAAGGTTATAACACTTGAGGAAGCATTAAAAAGAATTGAAGAATTAGAAAATGAAAACGCTAAGCTGCGTGAAGAAGTGGAATATTATAAAAATCGTAAATTAAGCGGAAGGCAGAAGCACAATGCAAAATGGATGGCTATTTACAATGATTTTGTTGCCGGTTATGAAAATGGAATGACTATAGTAGAGATTGCAAAGCGCAATAATGTCAGTGAGAGAACGATTTACAGGTATAAAGCGTATTATGACAAAATCACCAAAACAGAACTCTAGACCATTTTGCTGGCATCAGCAAAATGGTCAGATGTGATGCTTTTGGACAAAAAATGAACGGAGGAGTTTTATGGCAGAAGATAAAAAGAAGGAAATTGATGTTACAGTAATAGAAGTAACCGAAGAATACTTAAAAGAAAAACTCTATGAAATTAGAGGTAAACGGGTATTGTTGGATGCTGATTTAGCAGAGATATATGGGTATACAAATAAAAGATTTAATGAGCAGGTGAGAAATAATATTGAAAAATTTGATTCTGATTTTATGTTTGAATTGACAGATGATGAGACAGAATATTTGCGGACGAATTTTTCGACCACAAATATAAGTTCAAAAAGTCGTTACAATCCACATGTATTTACAGAGCAAGGGCTATATATGCTGATGACTGTTTTAAAAGGACCATTGGCTGTTAAGCAGAGTAAGGCATTAATAAGAACCTTTAAGAAAATGAAAGATTACATATTAGAAAATCGTGATTTAATCGGTCAGAGAGAATTACTTCAGTTAAGTATGGAGACTGCAAATAACAGAATTGAAATCAGCAAAATCAATTCTGATATGATATCTCTTGAAAAGCAGATTTCTGATGTTGCAGAAGGCTTGAAGGATGTAGTGACGAAATCTGAACTTGCGGATATGATGAACAGTTTTATTTCAGATGATGATGAAAAATGGCTTATGTTTAATGCAAAATTTAGTAGTGCGGATGAGGTTTACGAGTCTATTTATAGGCAGGCAAAGGCATCAATATATGTGGTTGACAATTATATTGGATTAAGAACGCTGGTGCATCTTAAGAATTCTCCGATAGGAGTAAATATTATTGTATTTAGCGATAATGTTGGAAATAATAAACTTCACAACATAGAATATACGGATTTCCGTAAGGAGTATCCAACTGTAAAACTGTCAATGAAGAAGACTGGTGGCATATTCCATGATCGTTTTATCGTGTTGGACTATGGAACGGCGTATGAGAGAGTCTTTCTGTGTGGTGCTTCTTCCAAGGATGCCGGGGCTAGAATAACAAGCATCGTTGAGGATTACGGAACAGCCAAATACAACTCTGTTATTGTAGGATTATTGAAAAATTCACCGTTAGTATTACCTAAATAGAAGTGTGAGATTATTGAAGAAGAAAACAAGATGTTACATATATACTCGTGTATCTACGGCTATTCAGGTTGACGGATATAGTCTTGATGCACAGAAGGACAAGCTGAGAAAATATGCAGAATTTCAGGACATGGAGATAGTGGGGGAGTATTCGGATGAAGGACATTCCGGAAAGACGTGAAGATGGTAATTGGATTAGGAATATCAAATTTCAGTTTCTGGTACCGGTTCTTAGAGATGGCAAGGAAGTAGTTCGAGTTGATAGTATTTCTTTGGATAAAGAGCAGTCTGGTGAGCATACTGTTACCTTGGAAAAGTTTCCGACACTTGAGACTGTAGTAGCACTACACCATCAAAGGCCGACTGTAGGATCCCAAAACAATCCAATATCCGGTGGGCAATAGGTGAACACGAAAAATGCAACCGTAAGCAACAGCAGGACAGCGGCTGCGGCTTTCGTCGACAGAAGAGAAGACTTGCGATACCGTTTGTTTTCGACAAACAATGACAGAAGAACCCCTGCAAAATACAAAGCGATATTTAAAGCATCGTAGTTTCGGCCAAGCACACCCTGCAGCGTATAAAATCCGACCACAATCCCGCCCATTCCGGCGAGGATACCGAGAACTCTTGCCGGGAGAAACTGTTCCGGAAGCATATTGCCGCGGAGCAGCACTTCGAGGATGGTCAGAAGCAGAAACGGGAAAAACAAAAGTTTTAAATGCTCCCAGGTGGACTCATTTACAGCTGAGAATAACCCGACGACAGCGTTATCTCCAGACCATTCATAGGTGAAATGGAGAAGAACACCCAGTACAGAAATAAAAACAAAACGGAACAGATTGGTTTTTAAAGACATAGATTCCTCACGGTTTTATAATTGTTAGAAACAGTATATGAAATTTGAACAGCTTTATGCAGGCATCAGCCGTTTTTTGTGAAAATATGGAAAATTCTTACGTTTTTCTTAACCCATTTGAAACCGAAAGCATACCATGGTAAAACAGGGGTAGCAAAAAAGAAGCTTGGAACCGACACTACCGGAGCACGGATTGCAGATGGTAAAGTTTATTATGCGACCTATCCGGAAGGTGGAACACACATGAATAAGATGAATGTGTATCGCTGTGACCGGAACGGAAAGAATAATAAACTGTTATTCACACAGAATGTTGATGACGAAAATGGCTATATTATTCCGGAAGAATTTACTGCAAAGAAGATAACATTTGCAGTAAGTTCAGAGAAACTGTTCGGTTCCGAAGAAGATCCGGTAATAGAATATGTTTATGACTGCACCACAGAGCAGATCACAAAAGTGGAAAAATAGTTACGGTTCGCAGGGAAACCTGCGAACCGTGACAGAAAATAAATGATCATATTACATAATGATACATAAAGATAAAGTGACAGACACTTCCACCCATCACGAACAGATGGAAAATTTCATGGCTGCCGAAGTATTTGTGAAGTGCGTTAAATACCGGAAGTTTCAGAGCATAGATTACACCACCGATGGTGTAGATGATGCCGCCCGCTAAAAGCCAGCCAAATGCGGCATGCGGGAGATCCGTCCACAGCTGGGTAAATACTGGCAGGCACGTCCAGCCCATGGCAATGTAAATGATGGAAGAAAACCATTTCGGACAGGTGATCCAGAGTCCTTTGACAATGATTCCTGCCACTGCAATTCCCCATACAAGAGCCAGAAGGGTATATCCAATTCTGCCGCCCAGGATGATCATGCAGACAGGGGTATAAGATCCGGCAATCAGAACGAAGATCATCATATGATCAAGCTTCTGAAAATTCCGGAGTACTTTGGCAGATACATGACAGATACTGTGATAAATGGTGCTTGCTGCGTACAATAAAACCATGCTTGTGGCAAAAATGGTCATGGCAAGCATATAGGTTGCATTTCCGTGAGCTTTTATTAAAAGTGGTGAGGCTGCGATCAAAGCCATCAGGCAGCCGATAAAATGTGTGATGGCGCTTCCGGGTTCCCGAATTGTTAATTGCATGGTAAAATCTCCTTTCTTACAATGTGTAAATAAAAACTAACTAATGTAGTATTGAAAACTATATCTAACATAAATAAATACTATGATATATTGGTGCTCATGTCAATAATAATTATGCATAAAAAAACGGGAATAAAATGCCGTTTCATTGACACAAGTTCAATGTTTGTGTATTATGCAGTTAGTTAAAACTAACTGCGTGAATAGTATGAAAAGAAAGGATTTCTGATGTATGAATAAAAATAACAGGAAAGAAAAAAAAGACAATTTAAATATTTTGAAGTTTATCGGCCCCGGACTGCTGGTAACAGTCGGGTTTATTGATCCGGGAAACTGGGCATCCAATATTGCAGCCGGATCGGGATATGGATATACCCTGCTCTGGATGGTAACACTTTCAACGATTATGCTGATTATTTTACAGCACAATGCAGCACATCTGGGGATTGTGACGGGATTGTGTCTGTCCGAGGCAGCAAGCCGTTACATAAACAGGACATTGAAGAATGTGATTCTTGTAACGGCAGTAGCCGCTGCCATTGCGACTGCGATGGCAGAGATTTTAGGAGGTGCCATTGCACTGCAGATGCTGTTCCACATTCCGATTAAAGTGGGCAGCATGCTGATCCTTGTCGTGGTCTTGTTCTGTGAATTTACCAATGCATATAAAAGGATCGAAAAACTGATCATGCTTTTTGTCTCTCTGATTGGTTTTTGCTTTTTAATTGAAATCTGTATGGTGAAAATTGACTGGGGAGCTGCCGCCACAGGATGGGTAAAACCGGTATTTCCATCGCATGCGATGCCGGTTATCATGAGCGTGCTTGGCGCGGTTGTCATGCCGCACAATCTGTTTTTACATTCGGAGATCATTCAGAGCCGGAAGTGGAATCTGAAAGAAGAAGCGTTGATTCAGAGACAATTGAAATTTGAATTTAAGGATACGCTGTTTTCCATGATCATCGGATGGGCGATTAACAGCGCCATGATTCTCATGGCGGCGGCGACGTTTTATCAGAGAGGGGAAAACCAGGTGGATGATCTGACGACTGCGGGAAATATGCTGACACCACTGCTTGGAAATGAAGCAACGGTGATTTTTGCCATTGCCCTTTTACTTGCCGGGCTTTCTTCAAGTATTACCGCAGGGATGGCGGGAGGAACGATTTTTTCCGGAATTTTTAATAAACCTTATGATATTGCGACGAAAGAAACCAGACAGGGTGTTTTGATTACGATGATTCCGGCAGCGCTTATCATTCTGCTGATCCGGTCTCCGTTTCAGGGATTGATTTATTCCCAGATGCTTCTTGCAGTACAGCTTCCGATCACTATTTTTACGCAGATTTATCTTACCTCGTCCAAAAAAGTGATGGGAAAGTATGCAAACAGTACCGGACTTAAAATGGTTCTCTGGGCAATTGCAATTGTAGTTACAGCATTAAATATCGGGCTTTTTGTGACGGGCTTTTAAAAAGACGATAGTTTTTTCAGAAATTCTCTGGGTGTCATGTGGAATTTCCGTTTAAAAATTTTATGAAAATAGGAAAGGTTGTGGAATCCTGTGGCGAGAGAGACCTCCAGAATGGAGGTGTTTCCCTGTTCAAACAGTTCTACAGCCTTTTCTAATCGCAGATTGTTGAGGTATTCCACTACGGTCATGTTCATGTGTTTTTTGAAAAAACGCATAAAGTAATATTCGCTGAAATAGCACTGGGCAGCGAGACCGGCAACCGTAAGCGGCTCGGCATAGTGCAGATGGATATAGTCCAGTACGGTTTTTAATTTTTCAGAGGCGTTTGCGGTGTCGACAGATCGTTTCCCGTCCGGGGTACGGTTCTGCAGGAGCAGGAAAATAACCTGCAGCAGTAATGCCTTAATGGCCAGTTCGTATCCCTCAACCGGATTTGCAAAGAGAGAACTGATCTGTGCAAAAATTTTGCGCAGAGATACATAAGCCGGATGGGTTGGACGGATCAGACAGGGAACCGACAGTTCTTCATTGGTCAGTGGCATCAGATAACGGGTGGAGCAGATATCGGTCGCATTTCCACCGAGAAAGTTCATGTGAAACACATAGGTTTCGGACTGGTAAAGCGCAGACTGTCCGCGGGAGACCGAGTGCAGCAGCAGAGGCGGGATAAAAATCAGATCGTCTTTTTCCACAGCGTAGGAAGTAAGGTCGATCTGGTAGTTGGCATCTCCTTCGGTGATGAGTGTAAATTCAGCCTCTTCGTGCCAGTGCGTTGTTATGACCGGATAATCCGGCTTTAAAGAAGTGATATATTTCTGTATGGGGAAGGTCGCGTCACCGTGACGGGCATCTTCTTTCTGTTCAAGGGCAAGTGTCTGTAACCGTTTCATGGAAAATTCTCCTTTGTCTTATGAGAGCAGTATTGTGTTATAAAAAGTAAGAATTATGCAAGATAATTTTGAAATTCCAAACTATAATGACAGTATAATGTTACAGAAACAAATTGTCAAAGGACATGGAGATACAGGCGAAGGAGGACATGGACATGCAGAAAAAATGGTGGCATGACAAGGTGGCATATCAGATTTATCCAAAGAGTTTTTGCGATACAAACGGAGATGGGATCGGTGACCTGCGGGGCATTATTTCCAAACTGGACTATTTAAAGGAGCTGGGAGTTGACATTATCTGGCTTTCTCCAATCTATAAGTCCCCGTTTGTGGATCAGGGCTATGATATTTCGGACTATTATGCAATCGCTGAAGAATTCGGAACGATGGAGGAATTCGACGAACTGCTTGCGGAGGCCAAAAAGAGAGATATGTATCTGATTATGGATCTGGTTGTCAATCACTGCTCCGACAAGCATGAATGGTTTCAGAAAGCACTGGCGGATCCGGACGGACCGTATGCCGATTATTTTTATTTCCGGAAGGGAAAAAATGGAAATCCACCGAGCAATTACCGTTCTTATTTCGGGGGAAACTGCTGGGAGCCGGTACCGGGATCGGACAAATATTATTTCCATATGTTCGCAAAGGAGCAGCCGGATTTAAACTGGGAAAATTCAAAACTGAGGGAAGAAATCTACCGGATGATCAACTGGTGGCTGGACAAAGGACTGGCAGGTTTTCGGATTGATGCGATCATCAATATTAAAAAAGATCTGGCATTTCCGGATATGGAGCCGGATGGTGACGATGGACTGGCAAGCTGTTGGCGTATGGTCGAAAACGTAGAAGGTGTCGATGCGCTGCTTGAAGATTTAAAGAATCATACATTTGCCCAAAAGGATGCATTTACGGTAGGGGAAGTATTTAACATTGGGGTGGAAGACCTGCCGGACTTTATTGGAGAAAATGGACATTTTTCTACAATTTTTGATTTCAGCGCCCATATGCTCAGTGACGGGGAACACGGATGGTACGATGCGCCACCAATTTCTTTTGATGCGTGGAAAAAAGCAATCACAGATTCCCAGATGCGGGTACAGAATGTCGGGTTCGAGGCAAATATCATTGAAAATCACGATGAGCCGCGCGGCGTTTCCCGTTTTCTGCCGGATTATGCGCAAAATGCGGACGGGGCAAAGATGCTTGGTACAGTAAGTGTTCTGCTGCGTGGAATTCCGTTTATCTATCAGGGGCAGGAGATTGGCATGCAGAATGCCAGATGGAACAGTGTGGATGAATTCGATGATATCAGTACCAAAGACCAGTACAGGGTGGCGCGTGAGGCCGGACTTTCGGATGCAGAAGCACTTGCCGTATGTTCGGCCATGAGCAGGGACAATGCACGGACGCCGATGCAGTGGAAGGATGCGCCGCAGGCGGGCTTTACCTCGGGAACTCCATGGCTGAAAGTCAATGATAATTATCCGGTGATCAATGTGGAAAAAGAGGAAGGGCAGCCGGATTCGGTTCTACATTATTACAGAAAACTTATCGCATTGCGCAAATCTGGGGAATATCGGGAGTTGTTTACTTATGGAAAATTTGAGCCGGCATATGAGAATGCAGATCACGTAATGGCATATTACCGCATCCTGCAGGGGCGCCGGGTTCTGGTAGCGGCAAATTTTGGAACAGATACCATAGAACTGGATTGGGAAGTTCCGGCAAAAAAGGTACTTTTATCAAATAAAAAACGAACAAATGCTGAAAATAAGCTGATTTTAGAGAAATGTGAAGTGTTTGTGACGGAATGTAAATAGCGTTGCAATCTTATCGGATTTTGATATAATGAGAGCATACACGAATGTCTGTTTGGGGAGAGGAAAGGTATGCCGCAGTATATCGCAATTGATCTGAAATCATTTTATGCATCCGTAGAATGTGTGGAGCGTGGACTTGATCCGCTGACCACCAATCTGGTGGTGGCGGATGAAAGCCGCACGGAAAAAACCATCTGCCTGGCAGTTTCTCCATCCCTGAAAAAATATGGGATTCCGGGAAGGGCCAGGCTTTTTGAAGTGGTTCAGAAAGTAAAACAGGTAAACCGCAGCCGAAAAACCGGTGAGCCGGAATTGTCGTACATTGCGGCACCTCCGCGGATGGCACTTTATGTGGAATACAGTACGCGGATCTATGATATATATCTGAAATATGTGGCGCCGGAAGATATTCATGTATATTCGATTGATGAAGTGTTTATGGACGTGACACATTATCTGAAAACCTATGGAATGACAGCTTATCAGCTGGCGCAGACCATCATTCTGGATGTGCAGGATCACATCGGGATCACGGCCACTGCCGGGATCGGAACCAACCTGTATCTGTGCAAAATCGCAATGGATATTGTGGCAAAGCACATCGATGCGGATGAAAACGGTGTGCGCATTGCCCGGCTGGATGAAAAAAGTTACCGGAAACTGCTTTGGGACTACCGGCCGATCACGGATTTCTGGCGTGTCGGACCGGGATATGCGAAGAAACTGGCAGAAAACGGAATGTATACCATGGGAGATGTGGCGCGCTGCTCCATCGGAAAAGAAACAGATTATTATAATGAAGATCTGCTTTACAAACTGTTTGGTGTGAATGCAGAACTTTTGATTGATCATGCCTGGGGGTACGAACCGTGCACGATTGCACAGATCAAAGCGTATCGTCCGCAGGCGAACAGTTCCGGATCGGGACAGGTATTGCAGTGTCCGTACCCGGCAGATAAAGCAAGGATTGTTGTGCAGGAAATGACAGACCAGCTGGTACTGGATCTGGTGGAGCATGGATTCGTGACAGATCAGATAGTGCTGACGGTTGGCTATGATATCGAAAATCTGACAGACCCGGTGCGGGCAAAAAGATATCACGGGGAAGTGACTACGGATCGTTACGGAAGAAAGATTCCAAAGCATGCGCATGGGACGGCAAATTTGCAAAATCATACATCTTCTGCCATTACGGTAGTAGAAAAAACACTGGAATTATATGACAGAATTATAAATCCGGATCTTTTGATCCGCAGGATCTATGTTACGGCATGCCATGTACGCACAGAGCAGGAGGCACAAAAAGAACAGACTTATGAGCAGATGAGCCTGTTTGATTTTGCGGAAGAAACCGAGGAACAGAAGGCACAAAAGCAGGCATTGCAGAAGGAAAAACAGATGCAGAAAGCCATGCTTTCCATTAAGCAGCGTTATGGGAAAAATGCCATTTTAAAAGGAACCAATTTCAAAGAAGGGGCAACCATGCGGCAGCGCAACGGGCAGATTGGAGGACATCGGGCATGAACCGGCTGGAAAATACGCATCGTTATGATGACATCATAGATCTGCCGCATCCGGTTTCGAAAAAGCATCCGCAGATGCCATCGGAAGACCGGGCCGCACAGTTTTCTCCGTTTGCAGCATTGACCGGTTATGAACGCGCCATCCGGGAAAAAGAAATGCAGCATGAGGAACGGATGATGCTCGGGGAGGGCATCAGCAGGGAAACTTATGATTCAGAATAAGGACAACATATTTTTTATGATTAAATTCATACGATATACTAAGCAGGAAATTTGTGTGGTATGAAATGGCGGACAAAAAACAATGGAAAAGATATGTGGGGTATGCACTGTTTCTTTTCCTGTCATACAGCATTGGAAACGCAGCGGCTGTTGTAAGTACAATGACACTGCAGCCGGAGAAAGTGGAGAAAGAAATGAAAACAGTTGCAATTACCTTTGATGACGGGCCGAATCCGGAATATACACCGAAATTGCTGGACGGATTAGAAAAACGTGGTGTAAAAGCCACTTTTTTTCTGCTGGGAGAAGAGGTAAAACAGTATCCGGATGTCGTCAGACGGATGCATGATGACGGACATCTGATCGGTGTTCATTCTTATAAACATGTTAATTTTAAGGAAGTGGGCACGGCATGCACTTTGCAGCAGATTGAAAAAACACAGAAGGCGATTTATGATGTGACGGGAGAATATGCAGGATATATCCGTCCACCTTACGGATGCTGGCAGAAGGAACTGGATGCGCAGGTAAATCTGATCGAAGTACTGTGGAATGTAGATCCGCGGGACTGGGCAACGACCGATGCGGATACTGTGGTTCAGAGAGTTCTAAAGGATACTAAGCCGGGGGACATTATTCTGCTTCACGATGCTTCGGCGTCATCTGTACAGGCGGCATTTACGGTCATAGATACCTTGCAGAAACAGGGATATTCGTTTGTCACGGTCGAGGAGCTTTTGTTAGAGTAGCATACTTGAATGTTCCGGTGATCTCGTGGTAAAATAACTAGCAGACCCAATCATTACAAGCTGAAAAAGAAGGAATAAAAAATGAGTAACGATAAATTTGACACGGCACGGCAGGTGCTTCGTCAGCAGAAATTAACAGGAGAACGCGCACTGTTTCAGTCTGAAAATCTGGCGGTATATGACAGTGTGTTTGAGAATGGGGAATCCCCGTTGAAGGAGAGCAGCAGTCTTTATCTGGATAATTGTCTGTTCCGGTGGAAATATCCGCTCTGGTATTGCAAACATGTCGATGTAAAGGAATGTACCTGGTTTGACATGGCGCGGGCCGGGGTATGGTATACCGATGATATTTCGGTAAGAGATTCCATTGTAGAAGCACCAAAAAATTTCCGCCGTTGCAGGGGAGTAACCCTGACAAATGTAAATTTCCCGAATGCAGAGGAAACCCTCTGGAACTGTACCGATGTAAACCTGTCCTATGTGCAGGCACACGGGGATTATTTTGCCATGAATTGTAAAAATATGCAGCTGGATCATTTTGAACTGGTTGGAAATTATTCATTTGATGGTGTGGAAAACATGGAGATCCATCATGCACGCATGCTTTCCAAAGATGCATTCTGGAACAGCAATCATGTTACTGTGTATGACAGTTTTATTTCGGGAGAATATCTGGGATGGAATGCCAGAAATCTTACACTTGTCAACTGTACGATTGAGAGCCTGCAGGGCATGTGTTATATAGAAAATCTGAAAATGGTGAACTGTAAATTGATTAATACGACACTGGCATTTGAGTATTCCACGGTGGATGCACAGATTGTAAATACCGTGGACAGTGTGCTCAATCCTTCCGGCGGAATCATCCGGGCGGATAAGATTGGAAAACTGATTTTGGAAAAAGACAAGGTAGATCCAGGGAAAACCACAATTATATGTACAGAAGATGAAGGGGAGGGACAACGATCATGAAAGCAAGTCACAGAAAAGACGTCATTATTGCCAGAATTATTTTTGCCATAATCTGCGCAGCACTGCTCGCAGGAATTATATCACTTATCGTATGGCTTCATGGGCGGAATGCAGGGAAAAACCAGACACCGGAAACGGAAATCACAAATAATGCACCGCCGGCAGACAACAGCAATCTGCCACCGGTAACGGAACAGCCGCTGGACGAAGACGGACAGAGTGTATGGACAAGCACGGATGGCGTAAATTTCCGTGCAGAGCCGAATACAGACAGTGAAATTCTTACCGTTCTCGTGACGGGAACGAAGCTGACACTGCTGGGAGAAGAAAACGGATGGGTGCAGGCAGAATATAACGGACAAAAAGGATATGTCAGTTCAGACTATGTTACCGATCAGGAACCGGATACAACAACGCAGGAAACAGAGTAACGGAAAGGGGAAACAATGAGTACAGCAGGAAAAATTATGTCCTTCCGACAGGATGGAAATGAGATTTGTGTGAAGTATGAACAGCAAAAACTGGTGGTGAAAGCCATAAGGGATGATATTGTCAATATTTTTGTGCCTTACAGAACAAAGGAACATTATTCTAAGGCCATTGATGGAGACAAGGCGGTTGCGACAGAACTGACGGCAGAGCAAAAAGGAGAAGATCTGGTAATTGCAACCGATAAGATCCGGATGCAGTTTGGAGAAAATCTGGAAATGGTGATTACGAGACCGGACGGGACTCCGCTTGTCCGGACACACCGGCAGGGCAGAAGTGTTTGCGGGGAAGTCAGTGAGCAGATGAAACAGATTCTGGAGTCGGAAGGGCATGATACGTCGAATCTGGGCGCACATGATTATCCGGTACAGATGATGTTTGATCTGGACGAGGGGGATGATTTTTACGGTCTGGGTGATAAGACCGGATTCCTGAATAAAAAAAATTATGAGTATGAGAACTGGAATTCCGATATTCCACAGGCACACAATGAGGACTATCATGCGCTGTACAAGTCGATTCCGGTGCTCTTTTGCAAGAAAAAGAATGACGTATATGGCATGTTTTTTGATAATACGTTCCACAGCTATCTCAATCTGGGCAAAGAAAATCCGGAATATTATTTTTACGGCGCGGATGATGGCAATCTGGATCTGTACTTCCTGGGTGGAGAAAAACTGACGGATCTGATTGAAGAATATACATATCTGACCGGGCGGACACCGCTGCCGCAGCGATGGACGCTTGGATACCAGCAGAGCCGCTGGGGCTATCAGTGCGCAGAAGATATCCGTGATGTGGCAGAACATTTCCGTGATCTGGATATTCCGTGTGATGCCATTCATTTTGACATTGATTATATGGATGGGTATCGTGTGTTTACATGGAATGATGCAAAGTACGGAAAACCTGGGGATCTGATTGCGGAAATAAAAAAACAGGGCTTTAAAACGGTAACGATCATTGATCCGGGAACCAAAGTCGATCCGGACTATTTTATGTGTAAAGAAGGCGAAGAAAACGGATATTTTGCGACCGATACACAGGGAACTACCTATGTCAATGAGGTTTGGCCGGGAGATGCAAATTATCCGGATTTTGGACGCCGCAAAGTACGCGACTGGTGGGGAAAACACCATAAGTTTCTGGTCGACATCGGTGTGGACGGTGTATGGAATGATATGAATGAGCCGGCAAGTTTCCGTGGCGAGCTGCCGCAGGATGTTGTATTTCATGATGAGGAGCGTACGACAAATCATGCGGAAATGCACAATGTATATGGACATTATATGAGCCGTGCGACCTTTGAGGGACTGCAGAAACTTTCCGATAAGCGTCCGTTTGTTATCACACGTGCAGCGTATGCAGGAACACAGAAATATGCGACCGTGTGGACCGGAGATAATCAGAGTCTGTGGTCGCATCTGCAGATGATGGTGCCGCAGCTGTGTAATCTCGGTATGAGCGGATTTGCATTTGCCGGAACCGACATTGGCGGATTCGGTGCGGATACGACCCCGGAACTTCTGACCCGGTGGATCGAGGCTGCCGTATTTTCTCCGCTGTTTCGAAATCATTCCTGTCAGGGAACACGCAGACAGGAGCCGTGGCAGTTTGATGATCAGGTGGTGGGAATCTATCGAAAATATGTAAAGATGCGTTATCGTTTCCTTCCGTATCTGTATGATCTGTTTTATCAGGGAGAACAGACCGGACTTCCGGTTATGCGTCCTCTGGTTCTGCATTATCCAAAGGACCCGGAAACCTATAACCTCAATGGGGAGTTTCTGGTAGGGGAAAATCTCCTCGTTGCCCCGGTATTGGAGCAGGGAGCCACGAAGAAAATGGTGTATCTGCCGGAAGGGGAGTGGTATGATTACTGGACCGGAGAGAAAATTACCGGAGGAAAGTATTTCCTGCGGGATGCACCGATTGATTTGTGCCCGATGTACCTGAAAGAAGGAACGATGATCCCGATGTATGAAAAAATGGCGTATGTTGGAGAAAAGCCGTACCGTACGCTGTATCTGCTGACAACTCCGGGAGAGGCTTCTTACGATCATTTTCAGGATAATGGAGAGGACTATGCCTACCGTAAGGGTGTGTATAATTTATATCATTTCCATAAGAATGCACAGGGAGTACTGGAAACGGAAATGCGGCACAAAAATTATCCGGAATACGAGCAGATATGCTTAAAAATAGTAGGAAAATAAGAACAAAAAACCGTTGCATGGCATAGTCTATAATGATGACAGGATGGAGCATGCAAGTGGATTATTCAAACGATTTTTACCCAAAGATTCCGTTTTATATGACATATCCGATGCAGAGTATGTATCTGACAGAGATGGAATATGAAAAAGATATGGAACGAATGAAACAGTACTATCCGGCAGAGACAAAAGAGATCATGGAGCTGGTGGAACAGAGGCTTGACCAGCTGGAATATGAGGGAAGCCGCATCTACGATGAGGAACCGGACCGCCTGATGATACAGATGGAAATTGATGGAATTTACCGGAAGCTGTCCGAAGTGCAGAAAAAGAAAGAGAACCGGATCGAAGGAAACATGCAGGCGGCATCATATTTCGAAATGGTTCCGGCTTCTATCGCCGGAGAAACTATGACAACACAGGAATGGGAATGTGGGAATCCGTGGCTTTGCAGTATGATCGGCGTGCTGTTTGGTGCGGAAATGTGCAAACGGCGCTGCCGGCATCGCAGATGCAGGAGATGGATGTAACGACAGAAATTACAGCCATAGTAAGAAGGAAAAGATAAATGAACAGGAAAGTAATTAAACCAGTGGTGCTGTCAGGGCTTTTTCTGGCAGCACTGATTGTTTTCAGTATCATAACCAATCAGGATAATAAAGATATGACAACGGCGATGAAGGAGGCAACCCTTCCCATCGTCCAGTTTTATGAAGGAAATAACAGCGTGGCACAGCTGCACGGATACGTATCGGAAATGAATATTACAAAGATGCGGGATGGAATTGTGCCGGTAGACCATACACGACTGCTTCCGCTGAAAATTAATACATATGGACAAAAAATCAGAGGCATTGCTTATGAAATCCGGAGTCTTGATGATTCCCGGCTGGTTGCAAAGGGAAATGCACAGGAGATCAAAGAAAAAAATAATGAAATCTCTGCAAACCTGAAAATCCAGAATATTCTCGGAAAAGGGGAAGAATATGAACTGATTGTTATTCTTGCTTCAGGAAAAAATAAGATCCGGTATTACACCCGGCTGATGCAGACACAAAACGATGATACTCAGGCATGTATGGATTTTGCACTGCAGTTTCATGAATATACATTCCGGGATGATGCAAATAAATTTATTCCGAAATATATGGATGCGGCAACAGGCGATACCAGTACACTCAATTATGTGGATTTAAGCTGTACCTTAAACCAGATTACCTGGGCAGATTTAAAACCGGAGCAGATGGGAGAACTCGAGGCATCTTTCAAGGAAATCAATGATTCCTATGATGTGATCACACTCCGGTATGTGGTGACCACCAAAGGAACCGGTGGGGAAACCGAGTATTATAATGTGGAAGAATATTATCGTCTGCGTATGACGGAATCCCGTATGTATGTCTTAAATTTTGAGCGTACTTTAAATCAGATTTTCCGTGGGGAAAACCGGTTTATTACAGATAATAATCAGATCCAACTTGGCATACGTGACAAAAACATTGAATATGCTGTAAGTGAGACCGGAGATGTGATCGCGTTTGTACAGCAGGGAGAACTCTGGTGCTTTGACCGTGTAAATAATAAGATTGTACAGGTATTCAGTTTCCTTGGGGCAGAGGGGATCAATGCGAGGGATAACTGGGATCAGCATGATATCAAAATTGCCCGTGTGGATGAAGCGGGAAGTATTGATTTTGTTGTATATGGATATATGAACCGTGGGGATCATGAAGGCGAAGTGGGCACGGCAGTATATCATTATGATGGTCTGGTACACACTATAGAGGAAGAAATTTTTATCCCGTCGGATGTTTCCTATGAAATACTCAAAGCACAGATGGGGCAGTTAATGTATGTGAACGAAAAGGGGACATTTTACCTGATCATGGATCAGAAACTTTACAGTATAGATACGGACAAGCGGACTCCGGAAGTGCTTGTGAAAGATCTGAAAGAAAGCTGTTATAAAGTGTCGGAATCGAATCAGTATTTTGCGTGGGTAGACAGCGACAAAGAATACAAAAGCGATGTGATTCACCTGATGAATTTGAAAAATGCTTCTGTCTATGATATCAAGGCAAAAAAGGGAGCGTATATTCTTCCGCTTGGGTTTATCGATGAAGATTTTATTTACGGAGCAGCAAAGAAAGATAAGGTGATGGTTGCAGCAGCGGGAAATACGGTTTTCCCGATGAAAAATTTAACCATCATGGATACTTCCGAAAATTCACACAGTATCTTAAAGACGTATGAACCGTCCAGGGGAAGTATCGGTTTCATTTCGGTGGAGGATTATACAATTACCATTCATCTGATCAAAAAGTCCGGCGGACATTATGTGGCTGCAGGAACCGATGCGATCATGAACCGTGAGGGAGACACGGAAGAAAAAGTTACCGTGGGATCAACCGTGACAGATCGCAAGGAAACACAGTACCAGCTTATGATGAAAAACGGGGCGGATGCATCCAAAATTAAAATGCTGACTTCCAAATCTGTTTTACTGGAAAATCCGCGTGACGTTTCCGTGAAAAATAAGGAGTCGCAGGAATACTTTTATGTGTACAAAAAAGGTGATGTGCTGCTTGCAACCGATGAGATCGCGGATGCCATCGTCTGCGCCAATAATCATATGGGAGTTGTGGTGGATTCCAAGCAGCAGTATGTATGGATGCGTGCGCGTAAATCGGCACAGACGGCATTTAGCAGCCTGAAAGTAAACGATGCGGATAAGAGTTCATCATCCGTGGTTCAGGCGGTCAGTGCCATGCTTAATTACAGAGGAAACGGGCTCAGTGTAAAAGAACTGATTGACAATGGAGGAACCCCGAAAAGCGCGATTGAAAATACATTAAAAGATTCAGTTGTTCTTGATATATCCGGCTGCACAGTAGAGGAGATTCTGTTTTATGTCAGCAAGGGCAGCCCGGTATTTGCAATGACCGGAACAGACAGTGCCGTATTAGTGACGGGATATACCTCTGGAAGCATTTATTATTATGATCCGCAGACCCATTCCACGAGGTCAAAAAGTTATAAAGATGCGGATGACTGGTTCCGGAAAGCAGGATACATTTTCTTTACTTATTTGGACCGTTAATTTTCATTGTAAAAATGAACAATTAAGGACAAGGTTTTATGGATGATTCGTGAAGATTTAACAGAAATAAAGTTCGTATATTGCAATTCCTGGATAAGTGAGATATATTTGAGAATGAGTTATATAGTTTTGGAAAGGGAGAGCGTATGAGTAAGAAAAATGTGATCGTTTCTAATGTGTCAGAAGGACACGACAATCCAATCGCAGAACTTGTTCAGGTAGCATGTCAGTTCGACAGCGATATTATGTTGGAGAGCGATAACCGCAGAATTAATGCAAAGAGCATTATGGGAATTATGGCGTTTAATCCATCCGATGGAATGTCGGTTGATATTGTGACGGAGGGTGCCGATGAAGAAGCAGCACTTGATGCAATTGAAAAATTTTTAGTATGTGAATAATTCTGGTTAGGAGGAATCGTTATGCAGGAGAAGAAGTTAAACAAAGCAGTTTCTGACGTGAAGCTGATGAAGACACCAGAGGGAAAGACAGAAGTTAAAAATGCGGTTAAGGATGCTACAAAAAAAGTAGAATCAAAAGTCGGGGATGTTGCTGAGGCAGCAGCAAAGAAAGCAGAAGTTGTAGAAGAGAAGGCAAAAGAAGTTGCAAAGGCAACAACAAAGGCTGTTGTTGAGAAGGCAGAACCTGTTGTGAAGAAAGCTGCAACGAAAGCAAAGGCTGCTACAAAGGCAAAGAAAGAAAAACAGCCGGCAAAGACCGAAATCATTGTTCAGTATCAGCAGAATGCTGCAAATCTTGGAGAACTTGAGGATAAGGTAAAGAAACAGTTTGTAGCTGAGGGACATCGTGCCGGATGCATTAAGACATTAAATATTTATGTAAAGCCGGAAGAGTACAAGGCATATTATGTAATCAATGACAAGTTCTTTGGAAGTGTAGATCTCTTCTAAGCGAGTTTTATTACCCATACATGATATAAATAAAGGACGACTGCAGATGCAGCCGTCCTTTTTACGTGGTATGAGACAGGATATTCATAAAAAAGAGTATAAAAAAAGAAACCGGATAAACAGTTTCTTTAAAAGAGCGGGTGATGGGAATCGAACCCACGTATCCAGCTTGGAAGGCTGGTGTTCTAC
>ERZ780207.1588-NODE-1588-length-18936-cov-3.572692_pt1 | contig 18936 bp, 17 predicted proteins | sample MGYA00510977_ERZ780207 | MGnify/ENA primary metagenome ERZ780207 (study PRJEB29588, sample SAMEA2151383) | human gut metagenome | biome: human gut; feature: human-associated habitat; material: faeces | place: Denmark | collected 2008/2010 ... | reverse complement strand
ACGGTTCCGGCAGTTTCGGACTCCTGCGCCTGCGTGGCCGGCTTGTCCGATTTCTTGCGTTTGATCAGGATCTTGTCCTCCCGGAATTCATACGTGAGGTCGCTTCCGGCGAAAATCTTCGCCAGCACGTCGGGAACCGGAGCCTGCTTCACGGAGAGCGTCACCGGAGCGGCCTTGCCCACCAACTCGTTGTTGAAGAAGAACGTGTAGTAGGTCTGGGCCTCGATCTTCTTCAGGACCGTGGCCAGCGGCGCCCGCTCGACGGAAAGCGTTACGGTCGCGGGTTTCTCCCCGGCTCCGGAGGCGTGGGCGACGCCCGCAACCGCCAGAAACATCGCTGCAAGACCGCACGCCAGCCAGCGTCGCAGCATCGTACGGCAACCTTCGAATTTGTTAAAATTGCTCATTCATTCAATTGTTTAGGTAGTTTGATAATCCGTGTGTCATTTTCGTTTCGCCCGGGAGAGGAAATACTCCCCGTCGATGTTGGTGATGGAGAGCTTCACCGGCGAGGTCGCGGAAATCATCCGCAGAGCCTCCGGCAGCGTCTCCCGGTCCACCATGCCCGTATATTGCAGGTTGGCGATCTCGTCGTGAATATTGATCTTCACCTGATAATAGCGCGAAAGTTTGTTGGCCACGTCCTTGAGCGGATGTCCCGAAAAGATCAGCCGCCCCTCGATCCAGCCGATCGAATCGTCGACGTGCACCGCCCGCTTGGTGATCGTATTGGCCGTCGCGTCGATCTGCAACTCCTCGTTGGGGTCGAGGATGATGACGTCCTTCCGAACCTGCGCCTGCAAACACCCCGTATGGAGCGTCACCACGGCGAAATTCTCCCGGGCGTAGGATTGCAGGTTGAACGACGTTCCCAGCACCGTATAGTTGTTGTTGGCGCTGTGGATGATGAACGGACAGTTTTTGTCGGGCGAAATGGTGAAAAACGCCTCGCCGTCGAACTCGATCTCGCGCGTCGCCTTCCCGAATCCCGGGTCCACGGTGAGCGTCGCCTCGGAATTCATGCAGACCTTCGACCCGTCGGGCAGCACGATGTCGAGCCTCTCGCCGCACGCCGTGCGGTATTCCAAGGGCTGTGCGGCGCTGATCTCCGCCCCGGCCCCGGCTTCGGACGCGACATCGGGGGTGCGCTGCCAGAACCACACGGCGCAAACGCCCGCCGCAACCACGGCGGCCGCCGCCACATAGCGCAGGAACCGACTCCGGCGCCGTCCGGCGACCTCGGGGACAGCGAACAGGATCTTGTTGCGGGCTGCGAAACGCGCCCATTCCCGCTCCGCCTTGGCCGACGCGGGCAGCTCCCGTCTGAGACACTCCCTGAAATAAGCCCGGTTTTCATCCGACTCCTCCAGCCATCCCGCCAGCATACCGGCCTCCTCCTTATTTAAAGCGTTGCTCCGGTACGAATTGATCAGTCTGTCTATCTCTTTCTGCATATCATTTACACAAAACAGATTTTTTCTCTTTGTCTTCACCCGGTAGACACGCCTTTTCCGGATACCGACCCCCGCCGTGCGATTTTTTTTTCGGAGCGTCCCTTTCCGCCCCCCCCGGAAACCGGAAATCCCCGGGCCGAAGCTCCGGGGATTTTTCCGCTCCCTGAAAACGGACAGGGCGCCGCAGAAGCGGTTGCGGCTCGTTCGGGCAGTCGTGAAAATTGGGTTTTATGCGAAATTTGCCGTATCTTGCCGAAAATTGGAAACCATGACACAGCAACTGCGATTCATACCGTTCAAATCACGCTCGGACAAGGGCTGGGCCGAAGCATGGGCGCTTTACGAAGCCTCCTTCCCCGACTGCGAACGCTGGGACGGCACGGGTTACGACCGCGCTTTCGGCGACCCGCATTTCGAGGCCGACGGCATCTGGCGCGGCGACGAGTTCATCGGCATCCTCTTCCACTGGAACGCCGGGGATTACCGCTACGTCGAGCATCTGGCCGTCTCGCCCCGCCTGCGGGGACAGAACATGGGTTCAAAAGCCCTCGCGGCCTTTTGCCAAGGGCGGCGCGTCATTCTGGAAATCGACCCGCCGGAGGATGAAATCTCGGTCCGCCGCCAGCATTTCTACCAGCGGCTGGGTTTCGTCGCCAATCCCTACGCGTACATCCACCCCTCGTTCCGGCGGCCGTTCCATCCCCACCGGCTGGTGCTGATGAGCTATCCCGAGGCCCTTACATACGAAGAGGCCCGCGGTTTCGCGGACTTCATTCGGGAACGGGTGCTCCGCTACTCCGAGCACGAGAATCCGGAGCTGCCGAGACTGTAAAGCGGCCGCTACAACATGCCGACCACGTATTTCGTGACGAAGTAACCGCCCGCCACCAGCCAGACGTAGAGCAGGCCGGCCAGCACGAAAGGCCTGGCCCCCGCCTGCCTGAATTTGTCGAGGCTCGTTTCGGTCCCCAGCGCCGTCATGGCCATCGTCAGCATGAAGGTATCAACGTACTCGATGGTCCCGTTGAGCGGAATTTCCCGGACCGTCTCCACCCCGCAAAGGCTTTGCAGCAGCGAATTGAGACCGATGATCCCGATGAACCCGAAGGCGAACCACGGCACGGCGATCCTGCGTTTTCCCGTTTCGCCCCCGGATTCCTTCCGGCGGCCCGCCAGCACGAAGCCCATGATCACGAGCACGGGCGCGAGCAGCATGACGCGGATCATCTTGGTGATGGTGGCCGTTCCGGCGATCCCCAGCGCATCGGTGGGGTCCATCGCGTTGCCCGCCCCGGCCACGTGGGCCACCTCGTGCAGCGTGCTGCCCGTGTAGACGGCCACTTCCGTGTCGGTCATCCCGTTGAGCATGCCCGTGCGGTACATGACCGGATAGAGAAACATCGAGAGGGTTCCGAAAATGACGACCGTGGAGACGGCGATGGCGGTTTTGTACCCCTCGCACTTCACCACCGGCTCGGCCCCCAGCACGGCCGCCGCGCCGCAGATGGCGCTGCCCGTCGAAGTCATCAGCGCCGTGTCGCGGTCGATCTTCAGCAGGCGGCCCAGCAGAACGCCCCCCAGAATGGTGACCGTCACGACGATCAGGTCCACGACGACGGCCGGCACGCCCACGGCCGCCACCTGGGCCAGCGTCAGGCGGAACCCATAGAGGACGATGCCCCAGCGCAGCACCTGCTTCGTGCAGAACCGGATGCCCGGGACCCAGGTTTCGGGCAGCCGGTTGCGCAGGCTGTTGGCGTAGAGCATGCCCAGCACGATGCCGACGATCAGGGGGCTGAACGAGAGCCGTCTGACAACGGGGATTTCGGCGATGTAAAATGCCGCGAACGAAAACAGCGCGATCAGGAGAATTCCGTGCAGGGTGTTCGCCCTGTTACCTTTTTCCAACATATCCTTGCAATTTTAATGACGACCGATAACTTTTGCTTCATTGCGACGGCAAAGGTCGCATCTTTTATCGGGATACGAAACAAGATTTGGTTATCCGGGATAACCTGAAGTTATGACGCAGGGATAAGGAAACCGGGGGCCGGCAATCAGAAATCCGCCCGGGCGAAGTCGATGAACCGCCGCGCCAGACGCGCAGGTTCGGCTTCGGCATGCACGAAAACGAAATCGCGGGAGAGCGTCAGCCCCTCAATGTCGACGATCCGCAGCGCGCCGCTGCGCAGTTCATCCACCACCGAAATCACCGATACGATGGCCATGGCGTCGCTGTTGCGGACGAAGGCCTTGATCCCCTCGGTCGACCCGAGGCGCATCGTCACATCGAGCTGCGAGAGACGGATGCCTCTGGCCGCAAGGGCCGCGGCGATCACTTCGAGCGTCCCCGAGCCGCTTTCGCGCAACACCAGCGGGATGCGCGGCAGCTCCTCGGGCGTCACCGTCTCCCGGCGGGCGTATTTCCCGCCCGGACGGGCCACCAGCACCAGTTCGTCGGGCCTGAAAAGCGTGTAGTGCAGCCCCTGCCGGCGGCTGAGGCTCTCGACCAGCCCCAGATCCACGGCATGTTCGCCCAACGCCTGCTCAACCTCGGCGCTGTTGCCCGACGACATCGAGACCCGCACCCCGGGAAAGCGCGCCGTGAAGTGCGCCAGAATCGGCGGAAGGAGGTACTGCGCGATGGTCGTGCTGGCCCCGAGGCGGAGTTCGCCCCCGGTCTGGTCGGCGCAGAGGCTCATCTCGTATTCGAGGCGGCGGTAGTCGTCGAGAAGCCGCCCGGCCGCCTCCAGCATCGTACGCCCCGCATCGGTCAGCTCCAGACGGCTGCCGCGGCGGGTGAAAAGCTGCACCTTATAACGGGATTCCAGCTCGCCGACATGCTTGCTGACGGCGGGCTGCGAAATGTAGAGTTGTTCGGCGGCCCGGGTGAAACTCAACGTCCGGGCCACGGCGATAAAGACCTTGAGGCGGAAATCGTCCATAAGGCGTCAGCCCAGATGGCCTTCGTCGGCGAACTCCCTGACCGAACGGACGTAGTGGTCGATGGTCTCCTGCATCGAGACGAACGACTTGCCCCCCGCGGCGTTCTTGCCGCCGCCGCTGAAATACTTCCGGGCGAAGAGGTTGACGTCGACGTCGCCCCGCGAGCGCAGCGACACGCGGATGAACTTGCGGTGGGCGAGAAACATGGCCGACATCTTGACCTTTTTGATCGTGAGGGCGTAGTTGACGAATCCCTCGCTGTCGCCCTGCTGGAACTGAAAGCGGCGCATCTCGTTCTCCAGCAAGGACATGTAGGCCACCGTCCCGTCCTGGATCACCTCCATCTTGCGGTTGATGGCATAGCCGAACAGCCGCGCGCGGCCCTCGGTATAGGCGTTGTAGACGCTGTTGTGAATGTCGGGGATCGAGATGCCCTTCTCGACCAGCACGGCCACGGCGCGGAACAGCTCCGGGGTGAGGAACGAGAAGGCGAAATTGCCCGTGTCGGTCATCATGCCCACGTAGAGCGACTCGGCCATGCGGCGTGTGATAGCCCCGGCGCCGCACATCGCCTCGACGATGCTGTACACCAGAAAACACGTGCTCGACGAATCGGGATGCGAGAACATCAGGTCGAAGCCCTCGTCGGGCGAGAGGTGATGGTCGATCAGCACGCGGCGGGCCGTGGTGTTGGCCGCGATGGTGTCGCTGAGGATTTCGAGCCGCGAAACGGCGTTGAAATCGAGGCAGAAAATCATGTCGGCCTCCGCGATGGCGCGCCGTGCGCGCCCTTCGGTGTCGGTCTTGAAGATCACCACCTCGTCGATCCCGGGCATCCAGTCGAGGAAATAGGGATATTTATTGGGCACGACGCAGGTCACCGCATGTCCCATCGTACGCAGGACCTCGGCCCATGCGAGCGACGATCCGACGGCGTCGCCGTCGGGGTTGGTGTGGGAGACGACGACGATGCGCTGCCCGGGTCGGGCGAGCATCTCCCGCAGACGTTCGATATGTTCTTTCGATAACTTCATTCGGGTTGGTCCGCATTGGTGGACCCGACAAAGATAGAAAAAAACAGGCGATAAACCAACCGGCCTACCGGATATTCAGCAGCACGAGGTTGTCGAGCACGGTTCGCTGGGCCGTACGCTGGAGATATTCGGCCTGCTCGGCCGGAAGCTCCGCGGTGAAGGCCGTCTGGTAGGGACGCTGGAGGATCGTCGTGAAAATGACGTTGGCAGCCAGATAGCTGCCCGGAACCGCGGGATGGTAGCAGTCGGGCCGGTAGAGGATGCAGTCGGGACGCTCGCTGCGCACCGCGCGCCACGCCATGCCCACCGGAGCGCACCATGCGCCGTTGTCGTAGGCCATTTCGAGGTAGCTGGTCTTCAGCCGCTCCTGCATCCCCTCGTATCCGTTCGAAAGCGGGTATTCGGCCACGGGCTTGCGGTTGCCGTACTTGTGCCCCCAGGTCATGTAGAAGATCACCCGGGCGTCGGGCGACGCGGCATGCACCAGACTGTCGAGCGTCCGGGCCGCGGGATAGACCTCACGGGCCACCTGTCCGGTCGGCATCGCGGGAGCCGTGCTCTGCTCCTGCAGGACGACGTAATCCCAGCCGCCGTCGGCAATGGCCTGCAACAGCTTCTTGTTTTTCAGGTGCCCCGAGAAGCGTTCGCCGCCCTTGAGAAAGCGCGTGCAGGAGAGTTTTACTTTTTGGGTCGAGGCGATCTTCTGCACCATGCCGGGCAAATCGTTGCAATAGGAGAAACTGTTGCCGACCCACAGCACCCGCAGGGAATCCTGCGGCGTTTGGGCCATGCCGCCCAGAGGCAGCAGAATCAGCAAAAGGCGGAAAGCGAGTTTCATCATATCTTCAAGGTTTTAGGTTGGCGGTGATCGGAGGCGTATTTGCGGCACCAGGTCGCAATGCCGCATTCGTCGCATTTGGGGGCACGGGCCACGCAGACGTAACGCCCGTGGAGGATCAGCCAGTGGTGGGCCAGAGGCAGCAGATGGCCGGGAATGTTCTTTTCGAGGGTCAGCTCCGTCTGCAACGGGGTTTTCGAACGGGTTGTCAGCCCGATACGCTCCGAGACGCGGAAAACGTGCGTGTCGACCGGCATTACCTCCTTCTGCCACAGCACGGCCCCCAGCACGTTGGCCGTCTTGCGGCCCACGCCGGGCAGACGCTGCATCTGCTCCAGGTCGCTCGGGACTTCGCCGCCGAACTCCTCGCAGAGCATCCGGGCCATTCCCGCGAGGTTTCTGGCCTTGTTGTTCGGGTAGGAGATGCTCCGGATGTAGGGATAAATCTCCTCGGCCGTGGCGCGGGCCATGTGGTACGGCGTGGGAAAGGCTTCGAACAGCGCCGGGGTGGTCATGTTGACCCGTTTGTCGGTGCACTGCGCCGAGAGGATCACCGCCACCAGCAGCTGATAAGGGTCCGAGTAGTGCAGTTCGCTTTCGGCCACGGGCATATGCTCCGAAAACCAGGCGATTACGCCGTCATAACGTTGTTTGGTCGTCATAAATGCTGTTTTTTACGTCGGAAAAGAATCTTTTTCACCAGCAGTCCCGGCCCTTCGGGACAGAGCGCGAGGCGCGGGCAGGCCGCAACGTCGCGCCGCCAGCGCGTCACGTATTCCCCGACCGGACCTTCCCACGAAAGGACCCACAAAGCCACCGAACTGCGCCGCCGGAGAATGCGGAAGCGGTTGCGGCCCGCACCGTAGCGGGCGTCGAACCAGAGGCTTATGTCCATCAGCGAATCGCAGAAGGCGATCCGTTTCCGGTAGGCCGTGCTGTGGCTCACGCTGTCGGGCAGGCGCCGGTGGACGGCCGTGATGTCGGGCAGATAGCTGATGCGGCTGCGCACCGAGAACCAGAGCCACATCGGGGCGTCGTCGGTCTTCCACTCGGGATGCTCCGCGGGATGAACCTCATCGTAATACCGTGCGATCAACTCCCGGCGGGCCAGCGTCGCGCAGTTGGCGATGGTCAGGCTGCACAGCAGACGCCCGAAATCGGTGTAATGGTCCGGATGGTCGGGTTCCGTGCGGTCCGAGGCCTGCCAGTAGTTCGAGGCGCGCGTATAGCACATGCCGCACCCGGGGTCCGACTCCATCAGGTCGGCCTGCATCTGCAATTTCCGGGGATCGCACCACCAGTCGTCGCCGTCGAGGTAGGCCACGTATTTCCCGCGGCACGCCTCGAACGTCCGCCGGTAGTTGGCCCGCCAGCCGACATTCTCCGGCGAGGTCACCAGCCGGATGCGGTCCGGGTATTTCGCCGCATATTCGCGGCAGATCGCCGCCGTGCGGTCCGTACTGCAATCCTCCCCCACGACCAGTTCGACTCCGAACGAGGTCTGCTGCGCCAGCACGCTTTCGATGGCCTCGGCGATATAGGGTTCGTGGTTGTAGGTGGTCATGCAGACCGATACGAGCGGCGTCTCCATCGCGATCAGAGTTTGGTCAGTTTCGCAAATTTGGCCAGCAGGGTCTTTTCGCCCGCATTGTCGAAAGCCACCACGAGTTTGTGGTCCGTGGACAGCGTCTCGATGCGCTGCACGATGCCCACGCCGAATTTCGGGTGCTCGACGCGCTGTCCCACGGCGTATTCGCCGCTCACCGCCGCCGCACTTCCGGAGGAAAGGCCGCCGTCCATCGCCTGACGCACGCCGACACGGCGCATGCCGTCGGTCGAAGGCCTGGGCGTCTGCACCAGCGCCGGATCGGGAGCCGCCGCCGGACGCCGGGACTCCGCAGCCCGCGCGAAACGACGCGCGGGACCCGACTCGCCGTCGGCCGCACGGCCGAAACCTCCGCCGGAACCGCTGCGGCTTCCGTAACCGCCCGAACCGCCGTTTCCGCCGCCTCCGAAACGTCCGCCCCCCTGCTGTTTCTGCTGGAAGCGGTAGTCGAAGCGGCGGCGCAGTTCGTCGATGGCCGCGGGTCCGTCGTCGCCGGGCCGACGCTGCGGACGCGTCTCCGCGAAATCGACGTCCGACTCGATGTACCGGGGGTCGATCTCGCGCAGGAAACAGCTCGGACGCGAAAACTCCATATTGCCCCACTTGAAACGCATTTCGGCGTAGGAGATCGTCGCCGAAACCTTGGCGCGGGTCAGAGCCACGTAGAACAGGCGCCGCTCCTCCTCGATGCCGTCGGGCGACTCGACGGCCCGCTGCGAAGGGAAGAGGTTTTCTTCCAGACCCACGATATACACATACTTATATTCAAGCCCCTTGGCCGAATGGACCGTCATCAGCGTCACCTTGTTCTTGCTGTCGGGGTCGTCCTGATCCATGTCGGTCATCAGCATCATGTTCTGCAACCACTCCTCGATGGTGGCCTCCTCCTCTTCGGGACGCTCGCCGCCCCGGATTTCGGCGTCGACCCGCTCCTTGAACTCCTGCATCGAGTTCAGCAGCTCCTCGATGTTGTCCAGCGCCGAAGCGGCCTCGGGGGTGTTCTCCGTGCGGTAGGCCGCAATGATGCCCGACCGCGAGGCGATCTCCAGTCCGAAATCGTACAGCCCCTTGTCGTTGCGCGCCAGCGACAGCGCGCGGATCATCGCCACGAAATCCGCCACCTTGCGGGCGATGGTGCGCTGCACGGGGTCCGTGACGGGTTCGGCGACCAGCGCGTCGACCGCCTCCCACATCGAGACGCCCCGCTCGGCGGCCAATGCCGCGATACGCTGCACGGTCGTGTCGCCGATGCCGCGGGCCGGATAGTTGACGATGCGCTTGAACGCCTCGTCGTCGCGGGGATTGATCACCAGCCGGATATAGGCCATCATGTCGCGGATCTCCTTGTGGTCGTAGAACGACGAACCCTTGTAGATGCGGTAGGGAATGCCCCGGCGGCGGAGGTTGTCCTCCAGCACGGCCGACTGGTTGTTGGTGCGGTAGAGAATCACAGCCTCCGACCACTCGTCGCCCGCCGCGCGGACCTTGTCGCGCAGATCGGTAACGACCATTTCGGCCTCCTCGCGGTCGGTGTATGCCTTCAGGATGCGGATTTTGTCGCCCACGTCGCCCTCCGAGAAACAATGCTTCTCCATGCGCTTCGAGTTGCGGACGATCACCGAGTTGGCCGCGTCGACGATCGTCTGCGTCGAACGGTAGTTCTGCTCCAGCTTGAAGACCATCGCCGAGGGATAATCCTTCTTGAACGAGAGGATGTTCTCGATCTTGGCCCCGCGGAACGAATAGATCGACTGCGCGTCGTCGCCCACGACGCAGACCTTCGAATGGATCTGCGACAGCCGGCGGATGATCGTATACTGCGCATAGTTGGTGTCCTGATACTCGTCGACCAGAATGTATTGGAACTGCTCCTGATAGCGGGCCAGCACGTCGGGACAATCCCTCAACAGGATGTTGGTCTGCAAAAGCAGATCATCGAAGTCCATCGCGCCGTTGCGCTTGCAACGCTGGCAGTAGATGTTGTAGATGTTGCCGAATTCGGGGATCTGGGCCTGCCGGTCCTCGGCCGCGCAGGTCGAATTGGCCAGATAGGCGCCCGGCGTGACGAGGCAGTTCTTGGCATAGGAGATACGCGAAGAGAGCACGTTGGGCTTGTACTTCTCGTCGGGAAGGTTCAGTTCCCGGACGATGGTCTTCAGCAGGTTCTTGCAGTCGCTGGGTTCGTAGATGGTGAACGAGTCGGTGAACCCGATCTTTTCGGCGTTCTCGCGCAGGATGCGCGAAAAGACCGAGTGGAACGTACCCATGCGGATATAGCGGCTGCGGTTGTCGGGCAGCATCTGCGCGATGCGTTCGCGCATCGACTCGGCGGCCTTGTTCGTAAAGGTCAGAGCCAGAATGTTCCAGGGCTTAATGCCCTGCTCGATCATGTATGCGATGCGCGAGGTCAGCACGCGGGTCTTGCCCGACCCCGCGCCCGCGATGATGAGCGACGGCGAGTCGTAATTGACCACGGCATCCCGCTGGGCGGGGTTCAGACCTTGTAATATCGGCGATTCTTTGGATTCCATGACCGCAAAGTTAATACTTTTTTGCACGCCCTTCGGACAAAGTTCCGCCGATTTCGGAAAATTTTACCGCCGCGCCGCAAAATGGCGGACATGAAAACCCACGCTGAAATCAGTCCCCGACAGCAACGACACGCTTATTGAAACTCCACGTCGCAACTCGCCTCGAACACCTTTCCGTCATCGGCTGTCAGGCGCACGAAAAGCGTATGCTTTCCGGGCTGCGCCGGCCGGGTGACAAACCGAAAATAAAAACCCCCTCTGGGCAAAAGCGTCATATCATCCGGCGTAAGCTCCGAAATCAATTTATCGACAGGATAATATTCACCGTTCAGTTGTTCATGGTATTTTTGCGTATAGCCGCTCTGAATATAGGGCCAGGGCGTATTGCTGGAAAAGCGGGCCAGATCGTTGAGCGACGTCCCCGCAGGATGTTCGGCATCCCAGTCGGCGGAACTCCACACCTCCAGATTGACGAAATCCCGGAAACACCGCGGGTTGAGTCCCTGATCATAAAAATAAACCCGAACCCGACGATTATAAGATACATCGTTGTGTTTTTCGCACAATTGATTATAGAAATCCTTCTTTTTACCGCTCATAGCTATATCCCATTCGCCCTCGCCAACAAAATCGACAGAATACCCCAATCCGAAATCTGTCATAGCAACGGATATTCCCCTCATATTCCCATATGAAAGTACAAATGAACGGGTGTAATAATCCTCATATGATTTGACGCAACCGACAGCCGACAAAACACACAGTAGAAGAACAAGTTTTTTCATAATCGCTACGGTTTATTATAAGTAACGATCCGGAACCACCAAGTGAATTCTTCGCGTTCGCACCTCGCGTCTGCGAAACGGCAGCGTTATCGTCTGCCAAATAACACCCTTTCACTGCATCGAAAGCTTTGCCGGCAAAGTATCCGTCGTACTTTCCATCCCAACCCCAGTTGCAATGCAAAAGGAGAGATTTATCGACCCTCCTGCTTATGAGATTACGCATAGAAAATCGGGATTAAGGGTTAACAGATAACAAGATAGAAAAAAACCGATGAAACCGGACTGTTTTACCGGTTTTATTTTATTAAATTTGCAATAATTTCGATGAAAAAACGTTGGAAAAACAAAATTGAAAAAACAAACAGAATAACACGACAAATACAATGAGCGAAGTCATCAACATCAAAGAACTCAACGAGCGCATCGAACGCGAATCCGTTTTCGTCGATACGCTCCGCAACGAAATGGGAAAGGTCATCGTGGGCCAGAGCCACCTGGTGGACACCCTGCTGATCGGCCTGCTGTCCAACGGACACATCCTTCTGGAAGGCGTCCCGGGACTGGCCAAGACGCTGGCCATCACCACGCTCGCCAAGGCTGTCGACGCCTGTTTCTCGCGCATACAGTTCACCCCCGACCTGCTGCCCGCCGACCTGATCGGCACGCTGATCTACTCGCAGAAGAACGAGGATTTCGTCGTACGCAAGGGTCCGATCTTCGCCAACTTCGTATTGGCGGACGAGATCAACCGCTCCCCGGCCAAAGTGCAGTCGGCGCTTCTGGAGGCCATGCAGGAGCGTCAGGTAACCATCGGCGACAACACCTATCCCCTGCCGCAGCCGTTCCTCGTGCTGGCCACGCAGAACCCCCTGGAGCAGGAGGGAACCTACCCGCTGCCCGAGGCGCAGGTCGACCGTTTCATGCTCAAGGCCAAGATCTCCTACCCCAAGAAGCAGGAGGAGCGCGACATCGTGCGCATGAACCTCTCGGGCGCCGGCATGCCCGAGGTGGGCAAGGTCATCACCCCCGAGGACATCGTCAAGGCCCGCAAGGTGGTCGAGGACGTCTACATGGACGAAAAGATCGAGAAATACATCATCGACATCATCTTCGCCACGCGCGAGCCGGCGGAGTACAACCTCCAGAAGTTGCAGAACCTGATCGCCTACGGCGGTTCGCCCCGTGCGTCGATCTCGCTGGCCAAGGCCGCCCGGGCCTACGCCTTCATCCGCCGCCGCGGCTATGTCATCCCCGAGGACGTGCGCGCCGTCTGCCACGACGTGCTGCGCCACCGCATCGGCCTGACCTACGAGGCCGAGGCCGAGAACATCACCACCGAGGAGATCATCACCGACATTCTCAACAACGTAATCGTACCCTAACGATGCAGGAAACCGAGAACGATATTCTCAAACGCGTCCGCAAGATCGAGATCAAGACCCGCGGTCTTTCCAACGAGATCTTCGCCGGAAAGTACCATACGGCTTTCCGCGGGCGGGGCATGTCGTTTTCCGAAGTGCGGGAGTACCGTGCGGGCGACGACGTGCGGGACATCGACTGGAACGTCACGGCCCGCTCGCGCAAACCCCACATCAAGGTCTACGAGGAGGAACGCGAACTGACGATGATGCTGCTGGTCGACGTGTCGGCCTCGCGCATGTTCGGTTCGACCGACCGGCTGAAAAAGAACATCATCACCGAAATCGCCGCCGTGCTGGCCTTCTCCGCCGCGCAGAACAACGACAAGGTGGGCTGCATCTTCTTTTCGGACCGGGTCGAAAAGTTCATCCCCCCGAAGAAGGGCCGCAGCCATATTCTGATGATCATCCGTGAACTGATCGGCTTCCGCCCCGAATCCGCGGGCACGAAACTCTCGGAGCCGGTGCGTTTCCTGACGAACGTCAACAAGAAGCGCTGCACGACCTTCATCCTCTCGGACTTCATGGACTCGACCGGCGACAAGTCGGCGCTGGACGACGCGCTGAAGATCGCCGGGAGCAAGCACGACCTGGTGGGCATCCGTGTCTACGATCCCCGCGAGACGGAGCTTCCCGACGTGGGCATCGTCGAGCTGAAGGACGCCGAGAGCGGCCGCAAGGTCTGGGTCGACACCTCGTCGCGGGCCGTGCGCGACCACTATGCCGCCTCGTGGCAGCGGCGCAGCGGCGAAATAGAGGCGATGCTCAAGCACAACCGCATCGACACGGCGATGATCTCGACCGACGGCGACTATGTGGCCGAATTGATAAAACTGTTCAAACAGCGATGAAACGACTCTTTGCAATAGCGCTTCTTTTCGCGGGACTCGCGGCCCGGGCGCAGGAGACGCCCACGGTCACGGCGCGCGTAGAACCCGACAGCATTATGATCGGCGACCGCTTCGATTACGTCATCGACGTGGAGAAGGATCTGGTGCAGGTCGTGGAATTCCCCGTATTCGACCCCCGCGACGGCAAGATCGAGCTGGTCGAGAACTGCCCGGTCGACACGCTCGAACGCGACGGCCGGCGGCTCAAACTGCGCAAGCGCTACCGGCTGGCCGCATTCGACGAGGGCAAATACAACCTCGGCGCGGCGCAGGTGCTCTACGCCGACAAGAACATCCTCGACACGCTCCGGAGCACCGATTCGGTCTATCTGGAGGTTGCGACGTTCCAGATCGACTCCACGTCGCAGTCGATCTACGACCTGAAAGCCCAGAAAAACCTGCCGTTCCGCTTCCGCGAGGTGAGCGGCTACGTCAAGTGGGGCGTTTTCTTCCTCCTGATGCTGCTCGCGGCGGGCTATGCGCTCAAGCGTTACCTCGCCAGCCGCGGCAAGGGTTTCGGCGACCTGTTCAAACCCGCTCCGCCGCTCCCGCCGCACGTGGCGGCCATCCAGGCCCTCGAAGCGCTCCACAACCAGAAACTGTGGCAGAACAACAGGCATAAGCAGTACTATTCGGGCCTTACGGACATCCTGCGCACCTATATCGCCGCCCGCTGGGGCTTCGGCGCCATGGAGATGACCTCCGACGAGATCATCGAGACGATGCGCCCGGAGGAGCTGCCCGACAAGGCGCGGATGGACCTGACGGCGATCCTGCGCGACGCCGACCTGGTGAAGTTCGCCAAGGCGACGCCCGAGGCCGAGCAGAACGAGGCCGACTACCTCAAGGCGTACTACTTCGTCGAGGAGACGAAACCCGTCGAGGAGGAGGCTCCCGCCGAGGAAGAGTCCCCGAAGCAAAACTAAACGCGACAACGATGTACAAGTCACTCTATATCATTCTGTTTCTCTTTGCCGCCTCCGGGGCGCAGGCCCAACAGCTGCCCGAACGCTCGCTGGTGCGCAAAGGCAACCGGCAGTACAACAAGGGCAACTACGAGCAGTCGGCCGGCCGTTACGAGCAGGCCCTGCAAGCGGCTCCGGGACAGTTCGAAGCGATCTACAACCTCGGAAACGCCCTCTACAAAGCCGAACGGTTCGACCGTGCCGAGCAGACCATGCAGCAGGCCGCGGCGGACTCGCTGCGCGCGGACACGGAGCGCGCCGAAGCGTTCTACAACCTCGGCAACGCGCAGTTCAAGCAACAGAAGTATCAGGAGGCGCTCGAAAGCTACAAGCAGTCGCTGCGCCTGAACCCCTCGGACATGGAGGCCAAGTACAACTACGCCTACACCAAGCGGCTGCTCGACGAGAACAAGGACGGCGGCGGTGGCGGCGGAGATCAGAACAAGGACCAGAACCAAGACCAGAACAAGGATCAGAACCAGAACGATCAGAGTCAGCAGAACCCCGATCAGAAAGGCGATCAGAAGGACCAAAAGGGCGACCCCAAGGACCAGCAGGGCGATCAGAAACAGAACCCGCAGGAGGGCAAGGGCGACAAGGAGGATCAGGGCGACCAGCAGGGGCAGCCGACGCCTTCGGGCATCTCGCCGCAGGAACAGCAGCAGATGCTCGACGCCATCCAGGCCCAGGAGGACAAGACCCAGGAGAAACTCAAGGAGAAACAGGGCGTGGTCGTCCGCGGAAAGAAAAACTGGTAGTTTTTTAATTAAAAATGAAAAATTAAGAATTAAAAATTGAAGGCCGATAACACCATAAAGGACAAGAGCCTCGATTTTGCAATCCGGATTGTCCGGCTGTATAAGCATATTTCCGAAACGAATAACGAGTACATACTTTCGAAACAGCTGCTTAAAAGCGGAACGAGTATCGGAGCAAACGTCCGGGAAGCAATCGGAGGACAATCGAAAGAGGATTTCATCGCAAAAATGCACATTGCATTAAAGGAAGCGTATGAAACCGAATATTGGTTGGAATTGTTATACAGCACAGACTACCTGGCGGAGAACGAATTTAAAAGTATTTTTACCGATTGCCGGGAATTGACGAATATTCTTGCAAGTATCCTGAAAACAATGAAAGAGACAAAATAATTTTTAATTTTTCATTCTTAATTTTTAATTGTGTAAGCTATGCATTTTGCTTCACCATATTATCTCTGGCTGCTGACGCTGCTCGTGCCGATGATCGGCTATTACGTCTGGCGGACGTTGCAGGGCGGAGCCTCGATCCAGATTTCGAGCGTCGCCGGCGTCGTGCGCGCACCCCGGACCGTGCGCTACTACCTGCGCCACCTGCCTTTCGCGCTGCGTGCGGCGGCCTTCGCGCTGCTCGTCGTGGCGCTGGCGCGCCCGCAGGACGTCGAACAGAACGTCCGCACCAACACCGAGGGCATCGACATCATGCTGGCCATCGACGTCTCCGGTTCGATGCTGGCACGCGACTTCAAGCCCGACCGCATCACGGCCGCCAAGGAGGTGGCCGGATCGTTCATCGCCGACCGCTACGGCGACCGCATCGGACTGGTGGCCTTCGCCGGCGAAGCCTTCACGCAAAGCCCGCTGACCACCGACCAGAGCACGCTGCAAACCCTTCTGGCCCGCATCCGCAGCGGACTGATCGAGGACGGCACGGCCATCGGCAACGGATTTGCCACGGCGATCAACCGCCTGCGCGAGAGCGATGCCAAGTCGAAAGTCATCATCCTGCTGACCGACGGCGTGAACAACCAGGGCCAGATCGCGCCGATGACCGCCGCCGAGATTGCCAAGGCGCAGGGCATCCGCGTCTACACGATCGGCGTGGGCACGGAGGGCATGGCCCCCTATCCGGCCATCGACATGTTCGGCAACCTGACGTTCGTCAACCAGAAGGTCGAGATCGACGAAAAGGTGCTGAATGCAATCTCCGACATGACCGGCGGGAAATATTTCCGGGCTACGGACAAGGAGAAGCTGAAGGCCGTCTACGACGAGATCAACCAGCTCGAAAAGAGCAAAATCGAGGTGATGGAGCACATCTCCTACCACGAACTGTTCCTCACATGGGCGCTGGCCGCGCTGGGACTGCTGTTCACCGAGTTCCTGCTTTCGAACCTCGTACTGAAGCGAATACCCTGACGGAACGGCGATTCCGGTCCCCGGGCAAAGTCCTCCCTTTGCCAAGGGGAGGATTCAGGAGGAAATGTCGATATTCAACGGGCACTGCAAGTGCCCTAATGCAGACCCGGCGGGTTGAATATGGGCAAAAAACAGGATACAATCCGCAGGGTCCGCATTAATTATGTTCCGTTTCGCAAATCCGCAATATCTCTGGCTGCTGCTGGCCGTTCCGGCGCTCGTCGCGCTGTACGCGCTCGCCGCGCGCAGCCGCAGACGGCTCGCACGCTTCGGCCGCCCCGGCATTCTGGAAGAGCTGATGCCCGAAGTATCGACCGGGCGCACGGCTCTCCGGTTCATCCTTTTCTGCGCCGCCGTCGCGCTGGTCATACTGGCTGCGGCGCGCCCGCAGTTCGGTTCGAAACTCCGCGAGGAGAAAGCCCAGGGCATCGAAATGATGCTCACGGTCGACGTTTCGAACTCGATGCTGGCCGAAGATTTCGAACCCAACCGTCTCGAACGGACCAAATACGCCATCGGCAAACTCTTCGAGGGGTTGCAGCAGGACCGCGTGGGACTGGTCGTCTTCGCGGGCGAACCCAAGGTCCAGCTGCCGATCACCTCGGACTACCGCATGGCCCGGGCCTTCGCACGGCGGATCGACCCGTCGCTGGTATCGGTGCAGGGCACGGCCATCGGCAAGGCGCTGGAACAGGCCCTGCTGGCCTTCTCGGGCGACACAGAGCAGAGCCACGGCCGCATCATCATCCTCATCACCGACGGCGAGAACCACGACGACGACGCCATCGCCGTCGCCGAGCGCGCCGCACAGATGGGCGTGAAGATCTTCACCATCGGCATCGGCACGCCCGAAGGCGCCCCGATTCAGATCGGCGGCGAATTCATCAAGGACGAGGCGGGCGAAATGGTCGTCTCAAAGCTCAACGAAGAGATGCTGGCCCGAATCGCCGACATCACGGGCGGCGCCTACGTCCGCTCGTCGAAGCAGTCGATCGGTCTCGACGAGATCGTCAAGGCGATCAACGAGATGGAGCAGACCGAACTTTCGACGGTCCGCTTCGAGGAGTTCAACGAGCAGTACCAATACCTGCTCATCGCGGCGCTGGTCCTGCTGCTGTTGGAATTCGTCGTACTCGACCGCCGCAACCCGCTGCTGGCGCACCTGAACATCTTCCGCGAGAAATAGCCGCGCCGCGGAGTGTGGCAGCGGCTTTGCAAGGTTCCGTCACAACCCCAGAATAACGGCCCATGTCCCTCGAAAACACCCCTGCCGCACGCATTTCGGCCCTCGCGGCGGCCCAGAAAACCTACTTCCGCTCGGGAGCGACGCTCTCCGAGGCGTTCCGCCGCACGATGCTCCGGCGTCTGGACGCGGCGCTCGCGAACTGGGAGAAACGCCTCTGCGACGCCCTGTGGACGGACCTGCACAAATCCCCCGAGGAGGCTTACCTCACCGAAATCAGCATCGTCCGGGGCGAAATCCGCAGCCACCTGCGCCACCTCGGCAGATGGATGCGCCCCGCGCCGCGCCCCACGCCGCTCAAACTCCTGCCCGCGAAAAGCCGGATCGTCTCCCAGCCGCTCGGGCAGGCGCTTATCGTCGCACCGTGGAACTACCCCGTGCAGCTGCTGCTCAACCCGCTGGTCGGAGCCATCTCGGCGGGCTGCACCGCCCTGCTCAAACCCTCTCCCTACACCCCGAACGTCGCCGAGGCGCTCGAGGGGATGATCGCCGAGATCTTCGACGAGGAGTACGTCGCCGTCGCGCAGGGCGGCCGCGAGGTCAACACCCTGCTGTTCGGCATGCGCTGGGACGTGATCTTCTTCACGGGAAGCCCCGCGCTGGGACGGATCGTGATGACCGCCGCGGCCCGCAACCTCACGCCCGTCGTGCTGGAACTGGGCGGCAAAAGCCCCTCGATCGTGGACCGAGGCGCCGACATCGAGGTCGCGGCGCGCCGCATCGCCTGGGGCAAGACCCTCAACGCCGGGCAGACCTGCATCGCACCCGACTACCTGCTGATCCACCGATCGCTGCAAGACGAGTTCTCCCGAGCCTTCGCCCGCGCCCTGCATCGGCTTCACGGCGACGACGCGCAGCAAAGCCCCCACTACGGTCGGCTGGTCAACGACCGGGCTTTCGAGCGCGTAACGAGTTATCTCGCGCAGGGGAAAATCCTTGTCGGGGGCCGCACCGACCCCTCCGACCGCTATATCGAGCCGACGCTGCTCGCGGAGGTCGACCCCGGCGCGCCCGTGATGCAGGAGGAGATCTTCGGGCCCGTGCTGCCG
>ERZ780207.1580-NODE-1580-length-18974-cov-12.997991_pt1 | contig 18974 bp, 20 predicted proteins | sample MGYA00510977_ERZ780207 | MGnify/ENA primary metagenome ERZ780207 (study PRJEB29588, sample SAMEA2151383) | human gut metagenome | biome: human gut; feature: human-associated habitat; material: faeces | place: Denmark | collected 2008/2010 ... | reverse complement strand
AAGTTCACCATAGCCTAAGCCTCCAAAATAGAATCTATAAATTCCTGTTCCTGGAGATACTCTAAAAACTCATTAGAAGCATCACCTGCTTTTGCAATATTCAGAGAGGTCATAACAGCATTATGATTCTTATCCCATGCCTCATGCCAGGCAGAATCATGAGATAGCTCAGACAAAGTCTTGGTATCCATATCTTTGTATTTATCAATGGCAGCATCCAACGCTTCTATCTCAGCTTTACTCAATTCGTCCAAGTCTGGCTTTTCGCCAGCTTTCACAAAAAACCAAGCGCATTCCCCACCAGCAGGTAACAAAGAATCGCTAATAGCTTTGACATCCTTATTGTTTCCCTTGCCATTCATTAATTTCAAGGCATCATAAAGATGAGAGGGAACCGGTCCGTGTTCCATGGCGATAAAAGTATCCTTAACTAAATGTTGACCATATTTTGCATAGAGATTCCTTTCCGCAAAATAGATAATCTTAAACAAATGAATGAAATCCGTTTCACCACATTTGTCTAAGACATACAAAGCTACCGCCTTAAGCTTAGCGATATCCTCCGCCGACATTTTATTCATACTTCTCATAATCAATTCCTTCTATATTTAACAGTCGAGTAAGTGGAGGGAGTTTCACCCTCCCTTCTCTCGGAACCGTGCTTGACAGTCTCCCATCACACGGCTCTTCGCACTTAACTCTTTTGTTTATTAATTTATATTCTTTATTAACCTAGACGTGGATAGGGTACATATCCCTTCACCCAGTGTGAAAACTCATTTCTGTTGTATGCCGCATACTCCACAAGCCAGTCATACGCCCTGCCAAACTTCCTTCCCTTGGAGAAACGCTTATACTTACGCATCACCCATCGGGTTAGTCGCTCGTTGATGTAATTCAACACCTTGCGGAACTCAGACCTACCAAACTTCATATAGTAGTTCATCCATCCACTAATCTGCGTATCAACTTCATTGCTTATGTCTAGCAGACAAGCAAAAGTCTTATGATTCAGTTTCCAAGCCCTTACGGCTTCTTTAATCCTCTTCATCGACTTCTTGCTTATTGCAGGGAGAAAAGCAGTAAAGTTTTGACCCGTCTTTCTGTTTCTTGCACCTCTAGGTCTGAAGGTAAAGCCTAGAAAGTCAAAGGAAGTATGCTCCGAGTCACCTCTTCGATTGCTATCCTTACAATAGACTATCTTTGTCTTCTCTTCATTCAGTTTCAATCCACATTCCTCAAAGCGCTTCATTAGAACAGCTTTCAAGAACTGGGCTTGCTTCTCCGATACGCAGTGGCAGATGGTGTCATCAGCATAACGCTCAAACGGAATCGTTGGATAGTTACGCGACATCCATTCGTCAAACACGTAGTGAAGGAACAAGTTTGCCAAAACCGGACCTATCACAGAACCTTGGGGAACTCCCATCGTTCTTTCTATCACTTCACCTTTCGATGTCTGATAGGGAACTTTGAGCCAACGCTCAATATATAGAAGTACCCATTTCTCCTCTGTATGCTTGCGGACTGCTTTCATCAACAATTCATGATTGATTGTGTCGAAGAACTTACTGATGTCCATATCAAGCACCCAGGGATTCACATAGCAGCGCTCCTTAGCCTTGGCTATGGCTTGATGCGCTCCCTTGCCTGAACGATAGCCGTAGGAATCTTCCTTGAAGATAGGTTCGAGTATGGGAGTCAGTACTGATACTACTACCTGCTGCGCTATTCTATCTTCAATCGTTGGTATGCCCAGAGGGCGAGTACCACCATTGGACTTGGGTATTTCTACCAGCTTTACCGCTTTGGGAAAGTAACAGCCAGAACTCATGCGATTCCATATCTTATAAAGGTTCTTGGACATTTCTTTGTCAAATGTCTTTTGGTCAACCTTATCAATACCCGCACTACCCTTGTTTTCCTTCACCTTGTGGTAAGCTTCCCACACCAATCGCTTGTCTATTACAAAAGGTTTTGCCTCGTTCATTGTTTCATCCTCAATTTCTTAAGTTGGACTTTAAATTTGGCTAAGCACGCTACCCCCTTCGCTCCATCCCCATTACAGAGACTTCAACACTACTACGAGGTAGTCCGCCACAGACATGGACATCAGTACTTTCTGCCTTGCGTGTCACGGCTCTCGGCATTTTCCCTTAGCATTCCATGTCTATTTCTCCTGTTCCTCTAAAGAGCCCATGTCAAGTTCATGCCACCTATACACCGCACACCCAGCAGACAGTAAACAGGTTTCCTCTGCCATTATCCCAAGATACAGAATAGACCTTGGTTCTGATGTGACTTGCTAACTTTGCTAACGATGCTTCATCAATGGTTCACTTGCGTTCATCTCCTTGACACATACCTTGCCAACCTTACGGAAGACTTTCAATTGTCGTTCACTACCCATCAGTTTCCATCAGAGCAGCACAAAGTGGTTTGCAATCAGCACCTGCATGCCGAATGCAGTGGGTCTGCCACCATCTCTTTAGAAGTACGACAGAAATCTATCAAATATAGCCAATATCTGACTTCATTCTGTCTCAGGACACACATTCTGGTGCAAAGTTACGGGGTAGCTATGAAAGTTCATTTCACAGGTTGAAAATATTTTCTCCAGAGCAACTATTTTTCTCACCATTCAGCTAATTTTGGATATATGACCGATAGCCTCGCCATAGTATAGCCTTAACCATTAACTCCGTAAGCAACTTTTTAGCGAAGAAGCAATTATAGCGTTCATCTATTCCATCAACAAGAACTTTACGACTATATTTGGGACACCATATCAGGAGATATGATATGATATGGTGTAGATGGAATGTTAGCTTGTTGTATATATGTTCTTTGTCACCATCAGTCATATTAAAATCTATGAATAGGACAGCATCTTAAAGAATATTTGTAAATTACAGGTTAATATAATGTAAAAAGAAGACTTAGGTGAATAACTTAAGGCATTTTTTGGTATCTTTGCAACATAAAAAATCGTCAAAACGTGAGAAATAGCCTACTATTATCCCATCAAAACGTGAGAAATAGGGCATAGATAGGCCGTCATAACGTGATAAACAGAAAATTATGAAGAGAAAAATATATAATGAAATGCTGCAATGGAAGCAGAATTCTCAAGGAAAATCTGCTTTGATGATAGATGGAGCACGCCGAATAGGTAAGAGCTATATTGTGGAGGAGTTTGCCCAAAAAGAATATAAATCATATATTTTGGTTGACTTCAACAATGCAGATAGTGATTTAATGGAAATTTTTGATAAGTATCTGAAAAACTTGGATTTGTTTTTCAGTTACTTGGCTTTGTATTTTAATGTAACGCTGTATCCTCGTAATACCGCCATTATATTTGATGAAGTACAGCTTTATCCAAAAGCACGTGCTGCTATCAAGTATCTGGTAAAAGATGGTCGGTACGATTATATTGAAACAGGCTCACTGGTTAGTATCAATAGGAATGTGAAAGATATAGTTATTCCATCGGAGGAATGTCGCATGAATATGTATCCTATGGATTTTGAGGAATTTCTATGGGCAATGGGAGAGGAGCAAATGATGCCGTTCATCCGCGATTGCTATGAGAAAAAGCAAGCTTTGGGGCCATTGCATCGTAAGGTAATGGATTACTTCCGACATTATATGATAGTGGGAGGTATGCCTCAGGCAGTTGTTGAATATGTAGAAACCCATGATTTCATGAAAGTGGATATGGTTAAGCGAAATATCCTTTCCCTGTATAAGGCTGATATTGAGAAGTATGCTGTGGGCAACGAAATCAAGGTGAAGGCGATTTTCGAAGAGATTCCTTCTGCTCTCAGCAAGCATGAAAAGAAGTTCCGGTTGGCAGCCATCAGCGATAAGGCTCGTTACCGGGAATATGAATCTTCATTTTTCTGGCTGGCTGAGTCAAGGGTGGTAAACATCTGCTATAACTCTACTGCCCCTGATATCGGACTGCGATTGAATGAGGAACGCACCACCTTGAAGTGCTATATGGCTGATACAGGTTTGCTGATAAGTCATGCTTTTAACCTGAAGACGATTATGGGAAATGAACTTTACCTGAAGTTGGCTTTGGGAAAACTGGAGTTAAATGAAGGTATGTTGGTCGAAAATGTTGTGGCGCAGATGTTGAGAGCTTCTGGCTATGAATTGTTTTTCTTTTCGAAGAACTCTGCTACAAGTGCGGAAGATAGGATGGAGATAGATTTCCTGATTCCTAAGCCTGTCATCACGAATCGGCATAACATCTCTCCTATAGAAGTGAAATCTGGTAAAAACTTTACCACGACCTCTCTTAATAAGCTAAGAGCCAAATTTGCTCCTATGCTTGCCGAAGCGTATGTGCTTCACCCAGGTGATGTTGAGGTGAAGGATGGAGTGATCTATCTGCCATTATATATGGCAGGACTGTTGTAGAATGAGATTTTTGATGATATTTATATAATAGTGCCAATTCATCCCAAAGGCACGAACATCATTAAATGACGAGAAAACAGACTTCAAGAAAGGAATATTACCTTTCCCTCAAACTCATGATTAGACTGCAACTTAAACAGAGAGAGCAAGTCATGCAGAGAATCATCACATGTTCTCCTGTTCTCCTGTTTTCGTGTTTTCATGTTTTCAAACTCGAAAGAACATTGCAGATAGTCTGCAGATACATGTAGGATTCTATACATACCTTAATAATATATTTGAAAATGGTATGATGCTGGACACTACGCACCCAGCATCATACCATTTCCTATATGAACTCTTACTCTCCACTTTTAGCTTTGCCTTGTGGTTTCTGTCCAGCATGAGCCATGATAGCATTGTACTCTTCATCAGACATTCGCCCTGTATCATGAAGGTTCTTCACGTATAGATAAGTAATCTGGCTGAACACCATCTTCACGCCATTATAGCTCATTTCGATGAAGTCACTATCGAACAGGTCAAGAGACGTTTCCTTGCCGTCCTTCTTCGCCTTCATGGTTACACTGAACTGTTTCTCTTCGTCACCTTCTGTGAAAGTAAGTGATAACTCAAACAGTTCTTTCCCCTTTATCTCATTTTCATTCTGTTTCATATCTATAAATTTAAAACATTAAAACTTCAAAAACATATTAGCAAGTAGGTTTCATCTTTTCCTTAATATCATCAATATTGCTTTCGCAAACATCGATGATGTCCAGGAACTTCTGTTTGTCCTCAGCTTGGACAAGCTTCTCTTCAGCCATAGCCTTGATAGCCTCGAACTGCTCTAGAGAGAACTCATCGCAAGATACCATTCCCTTCTTGCGAGCTGTCATCATTACTTCGTAGTCACCCTCACAAGTCATACCGAAGAAGGCAACAGCATTAGTGTCCTTGCACATTTGAATCAAACTTTTTACAGCACCTTCCTCATGCTTGGTAGGTGTGCATTCTATCTTGTTTTTATTCTGTTTCATTATATTTAAATTGTTACTACCCTACTTTGTTCAAGATGCCAAATTGGCATTTTGAACGTAATCTATTATAATTATATTAGTGTTCTTTCATCCATTCATCCACGCTTTTATCTATGCGGAGATATGGAAGAAGTTTCTTTATCTCTTTCACGAATGCTTTGACAGAGCCTAAGGCATCATCACATTCACCTTCCAGGTAATTAAAATACTCATCGACATAATCACCTTCCAGAAAGCCTAGAAGACGACTGTCTTCATTATCTACCTCTCCAGCAATCTGAGGGTACACGTCACCCAGACAGCACCCTACTACGTCTGTATCTCCACTCTCATAGAGAACATAGAAGATTACGTCTGGTATATCAATAAACCCATTATCGTGAACTCTAATAAACTTCGTGTTCGTCTCACAGTTAATGATTTTCTTTACAATATCCATATTTAAGAATTTTATTTGTTAATATCTAACAACAGCCACCTGTAAGCCTCGCTTGGTAGCGGTATCTATCATGTTCTTTGTTCCCCGGCTTTTGCCGTTCCAGAAGGCAATGAGAGCACATCAGCAACCGCAGCCATCTGAGCGTTACGGATTGGTCCAGCTGCTCTACCATGGGCTTTCCAGTCAACAGGATAAGTCTCCAACAGGAAACCACGCTCCTGAGCATATCGTTCACCCAGGGCATCGGCACCAGAGGCATGACCACTAATAATCACAACATCTTTCTTCTTTTCACCTTGAAAGAAATAATCACACTTCTCTTTCAACAACTCATAGTTATCGAAATCTCTGCATCCTGCAATGATGACTCTGTATTTAGAGATTAAATTATGATTAACCTGTTAGCTGCATCTACTTCTTCTATACACATTATATTGTTTGTTTATAAGTTATACTTCAAGTTAAAGGCTCTCGTTTGTATCAAAGCCTTCCTTGCATAAACTATCCACCGAAAATCCAAGTTTGACACCTATTACATAATAAGGCATCATCTACAACTATTCATCTTTAAAGAAGAACAATATCCCTTTCATTCCAATATCAAAGTCCCTACAAAGGTATAAAAAACGAGAGTAACCACCAAACTATTAGCTAATATTTTTGACTTTTTACACTTTCAAGATGATTAGAAGCTATCAAAAGAAAGAAACAACTAATAGAATACCAAATGTATCTGTATAACTTTAATCCTTGTTGTAGTGGAAGATGGTCTAGTACTGCAACACGTGCGGTATCTCAGGGAAACCTCAACTAGTCTTAATCCTTATTGTAGTGGAAGATGGTCTAGTACTTTGAGCGTTGGGCTAAAGTCTTCGAAGATCTTGGGTCTTAATCCTTGTTGTAGTGGAAGATGGTCTAGTACAAATTAAAACATTACAATTATGAAAGGTACAAAGAAGTCTTAATCCTTGTTGTAGTGGACGATGGTCTAGTACTTGGAGAAAGAAAATAAAAAGAAGGAGTTCATCCTGTCTTAATCCTTGTTGTAGTGGACGATGGTCTAGTACCAGGTAGAGTTACATCTAAGTCTTCTTCTAGGTGGAGTCTTAATCCTTGTTGTAGTGGACGATGGTCTAGTACCGTCATGGACTGACGCATGCCATATAAAAAGAAGGTTGCCCCCCTACCCTATAGAACCGGCAACCTTCTTCGCATTTAGTAAATCACATCACCACAATGAAACTGATGCAATCTCAAGCCCTTTTCATTTGCCAACACTTCAAAACAATGCTCCCCCGTGCAATGTCCTGTATAGAAATCCACCTGCGGATAACTATGTGCCAGTTCTGAAGAGATTACCCGTAACTGCTCATCAGTCTCATAATGCTCACTTAAATGACTGTCCAAAAGATGAAAGCCCCCAAGACTCAGACGGATGGGAACAAGAATGGATTCCAGAATATTCAAGATGCCGCTGTGGGCACATCCGGTAAAGAGAATATCCCCTACCACAAATGCCAGTTCATGTCGGAACGTATCCTTCACAAACTCACCATCATCAGCCTTTATCAACAGTGTTTCATCACCCAAAGGCTTAGCATGATGATGAGACAGATGAGCATAGATATGAATACCATCCACACAAGTATCCTCACCAATGAAGACAAAACGTTCCTGAAAACGAGAAAAATCCACAACTCCAGTGATAGAATGAAGATAACGCCTGGCAGAAGCGTATTCTGCTCCAGGAATCTCAGCAGACAGGATTACCTTTGCCTTGTGATTCATCTCCAAAAAGACAGGTAGTCCACCTATATGATCATTATGCCCGTGCGAAATCAGGCAATAATCCACCCCGCCTATATCAACGCCCAGTTTTTCTGCATTACGCATGAACAAATCTGAAGCTCCGGTATCGAGCAGATACTTCCTGCCTTGACACTCCATGTAGACCGACAACCCATGCTCTGTTTCAAGCAAAGGGTCATTGGAACGGTTGTCACTCAATATGATGATTCTTGTTTCCATGTTTTAATTGTTAACTTTCTTCTCCAACTTTAAATATCTGCGACAAAATTATAAAAAAGCTCTGAGATTCTACCCTATTTTTCTATCATATTTAGGATATTGGTGAAAGATACACAAAAAACACTTCAAGTAAAGCCCTTACTACACAAAAAAAAGCAGATTACCAATTCCCAACCTAAAACATCTTCATATATACACAATCTTACAACTATGGAACAAAGAAAGCAACAATATGGAAAGAACAATATGTAGAGCCTCTCCCCTACCCTCTATCAAAAACACAAAAAATCATTCTGGATTTCCTGATTCACAGCCTTTAAAGGCTTTTGTTATCTTACTATCCGAGGTTTTTTCATTCCGGCATACCCGTCATCACTTTGCCTTTTTACGTGCCCCCAAAGATGGCTGGCCCAAAAAGTCAGAACACCAAACAATCAGCAAAGAATCTTTTTTAGAATACCCAATTTCTGATTGTGGAAGGCTGCCTGAAAAGATTCTTTACTGATAATCGAGAATGGTGTTTGGTATCTGACAAATAAGCCATAACTTTGCACGTCAAAAGCAAATGAAGACGGATTAGAAAGAGGAAACACGAGGATAAAGAATGACAACCAATAGAATATTAGATATAATATATTACTATACAAGGACTTATATATATAGTATTTAGCTATATTTCAAAAACAGAAAACATTCTGTTACGAAAAAGCCATTTCCCAAGGTATTACTACCTTAGAAAATGGCCACCTTATCAAAAACAAAACCTTACTTGAAAGCCTGAATATACTGTTTTAAAGCATCACGTAAAATATCTTCACAGCTCTTCTTGGTTCTAATTTTAGTCAACATAAGCTGTTCATAGTCCTCATCGGACAAATAAGTCTGGACTCCATGCATAGATGCTCTTTTCTCTGCAAGTGTCATCTTTTTTTTGACAACTGGTTGCTCTATACCAGGACGTACAGCCTGATTCATATTACTGAAAGCTGCTCGAAAATCTTTTCCTGCCATAATAATAAAAATTTATAGATTGAACAATTCTTTAATTACCAATGAGTAGTCATTTGCTGCTGTACAATAAGGAGAATATGAATACAGGTCAGTCATCTCTGTCTGCGCTTCATTTACCTTGATGCAACGGCGAATGCCATGAGAGAGAACCCTTTCTCCATATTGTTCTTTGAGATATGCTAAAGCCTGGCGAACAATACGAGGTCTTTCATCGAGCATAACTGGCAATAAGCCAAGCAATTCAAGTTCCTTATTCAATGCGAATCTTCCGTTCTTGACCTCATTCATTGCATTCAGAATGGCAGCTAAACCATTAACAGAAAGACCTTCCATTTGAACAGGCACAAGCAAATGACTAGCAACCACCATTGCATTATAAGTTGATTGAGACAAAGCCGGAGGACAGTCAATGAATATATAATCGAAGAAATCAATAGGATTAACGATTCCTTCTCCAGTAAAATCTGTGCAGTCACTACTTAGACAAGCACCCAATACCTGACGTGGAGCACCAGTATTCTGAAGGAAAGGATCTACATCCTGCATTTTAGCAGAACCAGGAACGTAATAGACTCCTATTTCAGACTTGTAAATCGGAAGTCCCTTACAAGCAATCATAGAATCAAATACAGTAGCACAGCCCTCAGGAGCATGATTCAAAAGTGTCAGGTTACACTGAGGATCCAAGTCTATTTCAAGGATTCTAAGTGATTTATCCTTACGTAGCATACCTGCAGCAAGATTTTGTACAGTTGTTGTTTTGCCAACGCCACCTTTATTATTGACGATCGCTAGGATCATTTTCAGTCTATTTTCCATGTTTTTGACTTTTAAATATTTACAGCTGCAAAGATACATAAAAAAAATGAATCAAACAAGAAAAATTGCAAAAAAGTTTGTTTTCAAACATAATATTTTCCAAACATGTTTGTTTACTAGGTATTTTGAAACACAAAGACACACATTTATTCCACTGATTACCAGAACAAAATAAGAATATTACATGTAAGCAAAAGCTAGTTCTTGTTTTCAAACATTCATGTAGACAGTCTAGCAAACATACACGTATTCAAAGACGCAAACATATGCTCATAAAAAAAGGAAGGATTATCGATTGTTTTAAAAGCTCAATGATTATAACAAATAGATAGAATATAAAAGTAATAAACTTCTCCCCTACTCCAAACTATATTAGAGAGAAAGGATGAGATTGTTCGCTATAGAAAACATACCAAAAAGAACCAATAGAGACAAAATAAGAAAAACAGAATAATTCTTGAAGAATTACCAAAAAATAGAAAAATTGGTATGGATGAAAGATATAAGGCTGTAGAATACTAGAAACAGTAATGAAGCACAAATAGAAAAACAAAATAAGAAATTACAAAACCAAAATAACAGAAATTGAACCTACAAGTGTGATTTCAAACATTCATAGAAGCAAACATAAAACAAACTAAAGATATATATTTGTCACTTGGAATAAAGTTTATGGTTAAACGTACATGTATTAATGTTTTTATGTAAACATGTATAATGGTTTCCAAACATACTGAAAATAAGTTTAGTAACTACAAACATTATAGTTTACATGTTTGCAAACAAAACTTTCTACAAAAAGCAAACATTTAAAATGTATAAAAAAGCCTTAACTTTAGATGTAAACATGAAAGAAAGGTTTCAAACATGTTTGCAAACAATCTTTCAAGCATATATGCATACAAACATACTTACAGGCAACCAAGAAAAGAGATGTCAAAAAAGAAAGAAAAATCATTTTCAAACATACATACTTACAAACATTCAAACAGATATTGTATAAGAGAGACAGAAGCGCAGTAAAAAGTATCATGCCAGAACAAGATTCGGGGAAACTATTAATAATGTATTCAAACATTTAGATTTGCCTACTTTGGTGATAGCAAGTAAGTTTGCGTTCATGTATTCAAACTTACATGTAATGAAATACTGTTTGCATATTAGGAAAATATATCATCAATATAAAAACCTTGTTATCAACGTTTTAGAACAACACACAATAATGTTTGCACTTAGGTTTACAAACAAACATGTTTTCAAACAATTATCTAACAAGACAATATATATACATTAGAAAGAATTTAAGGTAATCCAGCAAACATAAAAGTAATCAAACTTTCAAACATAATAAGACATAAAAGAATTTATAATAAGAAATAATCAAAGTTGTTATAACAAACATACAAGCAAACAAACATGCAAACATACATGTAAACGCATTTGAAGTCAGTTTATTCGTTTCAAAAATCTGATATTTGAAGATATATAATAAACATGATAGCAAACATGTACCAAACATACATGTTTCATGGTAAGCAAACATTCATTCTGTTGGTATCAACTTGATAAAATAGCGAATACTGAACAACCAGCTATCAAATAATCAAACATTCATGTAAAATAGTATGCAAACAAACTAGGTTCCAGGTTCTCAAACTTACAAAAAATCACAATACTTCAATATAAAAATACAACAAACAAAACAGGTATCCAAACAAACAGGTAAACATGTTATCAAACATAAAGCAAAGATAGATAAAGATGATTTTAGAAATAGTATAGTTAGATTCCACCTCTGATTAACATCTCAAACTTATAATACTATAGGAGTAGAAGAGAATTATTAGGGGAAGTTTGAAAGTGCATAGTATGTTTTAAAACTATCTATAATAAAGCTGGTGGTTAATGAAAGAACAAAATGGAATACCAACAAGCTAAGATATGATATTAACGCTGAGAGGTCAGAAATCAAAATGTTATGGAAAGCCTATTACTGACAGCTAGAAACCAATTATGATCAAAATAAACTGTTCAGAGAAATTCATGGGGTTAAAATACACTTACTGGATTCATCCATATATATATAACTATTTATAGATGACAAGCAAAAACTAATTATATTTACAAGAGAAATTAAAGATATAAACACTATAGTGATAAAGAAAAGGGTAGGAGAATATTAAAGGTTAAAGGTAAAACATTCACAATTGAAAATGCTTACATTATGATGAAGAAAGAAACTATCGATAGAAATATAGTGATAAACATGTTTTAAAACATACATGTTTGCCGTATTTCAAACATACAAGTTTTCATACATATGTATAATATATTAGTATTCTGATGTTTAAGTAAATCTTTCAAACATGCAAACATACAAACATACCGGTATACATATTTTCAAACTAACAAGTAATAAAGATTCAATCATTTTAAAGCGTAAAATAAAAAGTAGCTTTTTAGAAGAAAAAACAAAATGTCTGGATTCGTTATTTGAAATAGGGAAGGGTAGGGGAGTAACAAATATAAAGTAAAATGAAAGGACATGTCTGCGAGTAGGCATGTCCTTAATATTATAATTCTTCTGTCAATTCTACAGATGGAATTTCGCCAAGTAAAGCTCCCATATCTTTTCTATCGCGCCACACGAAAACATCATTGATAAAATTCATCAGTTTTTCATGCTGGTCACGAATGTTTTCTGAAATTTGGGTATAGTCATCTGGCTCGTCTTCTATAGAAACAGAAGAAAGTTGGAGATTGAGATCATCCAGAGAATCAAGAATCTCATTAAGCTTGAAATATACCTGCTGATAATAATTTCTTTTTTCCAATTCCTCATTATGAGTAGATTCTAAAATCATTCTCAACCCCTCATCTACTTCTGAATAGTCCTTCTCTTCAAGGGGTATGAAAGCAGTTGCAGCTTCATCACCAGCTAAGATGAAAAATAGAACTAACCTGTCCCTGCCATGCCATATGTGATATGGTTCTGTTTGCAACCAGTTTTTCACTTTTCGAACAGAAGGGATAGATGAATTAAAACTAGAAATAATCTTCACCATAATCTTTCGTTATTAATCGTCAAAATTAAGTCTACCTTGTACACCCTTACCAGGTTTCCCATTCATATATGGTATACCATAATCTTCAAATAACATTTTGCATACTGATCCACAAATCTTTCTTTCGTTCGTATCAAAATCCTCTTTATTATATCTAAGAGCGATTTTCTTGAGCTGTTTTACAATTCTTTCAAGAATTTCTATCCTTTCTGACTTAGAATCTACAGCAGAAATAGATTTGCTGATGGCTGTTATATAGTAGTTGGACTGTTCTACACGGAAATGAGCACGGAGAAAAGTATTGATCTGGGTTATGATTTTGGTAAGTTTAGCCCCAAAATCTTCTGCCAGAACTTTAATCTGGGATGGTGTTACCGGCTTTTTCATGCCCAACCTAGCAGTATTACCATTTGTTTCGATGATAAAATAATAGGCAGTTACAGCACCTCTAGAGTTTTTGCTCTTTACTTTATAATCAAAGCAAACATCACAAAGACCTTTTTCATAGAGCTTTCTGATATCATTTTTCGCCTTATCAAGTACTCGCTTCTTGAAATCTGAGCCATTCTTGTATTGTTCCTTCTGAACAATGTTGCCCTTTTCATCCTTTATTTCAAGGAGGTTGAACATCTTCTTGATGTCATGTACGGTCATGAAGAAAACTTTATCTTCCTTATTGCGATATTGACAACAGAACTCATAGAAGCGTTGTGAGTATACGCTCTTAAAGCTCATCTCAATGTACATGTCAAAAACAGTAAATTCAGATGAGAGGTTGGTGAAGTAGGGGAGGAGTACCGGAGTTACACCTACGGTATAGGTTTCCTGGTCCGGATGTTCATCCACATATGACAACAAACCTGCATAGATGCGGTGACCGTCTTTCGAATGAAATATCTTCTTGGAATCAGTGATATTCTTTAATGCGTTAAAGGCATAATCCAAGTTAGAGCTATGACCTGATACGCATTCCAGAAGCTGACTACGTGTAAGTGTAAGCTGATACTTCTCTGGATGTCCATCAGGAAGATCCTTGTTCTTTTGGATACCACGCAAGATCTGTAACCAACAATTTCTTTCTACTGCAGAAAGATTGCTGATTGCCTGAGTAACATCGTTTGGCTGTGAAATGAAATAGTGAGGATTTTCAGCCAGAATTAATCCATCAACTTTTTTAGGACGACCAGGTTTCTTCTTTACCTTGTTTCCTTCATCATCGACAGAAGGGATTACCTCTGCAACGATTTCCTCGATTTCTTCCGTTTTCTTCGTTTTAGCCATAGCTATACTTTTAAAATTTAAAGCAAAAGTACACAAATTCTGCGACAATACAATATAAAGAGTCGTAAATTACATTTTTTTAACCTCTATAAGACACGACAAAAATATAAATCCATGAAGAAATATGTCTATACATCAAGAAAAAAGATACTTAACTTATTGAATATCAACAGACCTAAATGGAGTAGGGGAGAAGCAAACGGATATGAAGGCAAGCGATCAGCTACGACAAAATAATAAGAAAACAATGTTTGTTTAGTTTCATTTGCGACATAAAAATAATATAGATGTCGTTTTCAAATTCAATTAATGGATTATTTTTTTGTCGCATCTTAATAAGTTTTAATCAATATATTACATATCTTATTGCATTTTATAAATATTGGTTAAAGTATTACTTTAATAATAAGATAAGATTAATTACGACAATATTATAAGATTAATACAGATTTTCATTAGTAAAGCCGTGAATTATTTCTTGCTTCACGTACAGTTTATAATTTAGTATGGGTTATGGTTACAGATAGGTTTTATATTTAGATAATCTTCTGTATTTATGTGCGTTAAAACAATGTTGCGACAAAATTATAAGAAAAGAATAAAAATGGCAGCCAATTATTTGTTTTGAAATAACTACGACAAAATTATAAAAGAATAAAAATAATGAAACACTAAATGACGTTTTTATAAATGTGTCGCAAATGAATTCATTTATTTATAATTTAGTCGCAATAGTTTCAAGTATCACAAGATGTCTTTCCAGTTCAATATCATTATAAACTAAGGAGTTTAATAGGTTATGTCTATCTTTGAGGGAGATTGGATGAAGCAATACTTCAGACAACATAGTGTATTTATGCGACAAAATTATAATGAAACTAATCATAACTATAAGTATTATGCAACATGTTTAATGTCTTTATAATTTTGTCGCAAATAGAATCCATTTCAGGATATATTTCTCTTTATAATTTTGTCGTAACAATCATGTATTATCCTATTTATCAAGAATTTGTATGAATTTAATAAAGTATCTTGCGACAAAATTATAAAGCCCTGATATGGTTGTATTACTTAAGAATATTGAATTGCGACAAAAAAATAATAGTATTTATGAAAAAATAAAAGACTATGAGACATAATTAGAATCTTGTCGTAAATATAATCAGATGGCTTATAATTTTGTCTTATTAGTAGTAGGCATTCGTATTTTATAGGAGAAGAATTTCTATAAGATACGAAGTATCAATTGGTTAAAGGCTAGAATAGCTTCTTTGTTGCGACATGATTATGATATATTTTTAAAAGGAATTTTTTTTAATCTTGATTTAACCTCATTGTTGGCTTCTCATAAAGTAGAGTCAAGATATATTTGAGCTTGGAATCGAATGTAAGCAAGAGGTGAACGATAATATAATAATACAATAATATACATTAATTAACGCGCATAAAGGTCTGTTTTTTATAAATAGGCCTGGCTTTCAAAAACATTTCCTTCTTTCAGATGGGAATTTCTTTCTATGAGTCTGGTTTGGGAGAAAAAGTCAACCCTAAAAGTCTGCTCTTTTTCCTATTCTTATTTTTGGCTTATTATTTTCAGTACTTGTAACAAGTTGATTTACAGAGATTAATTCTAACAATCTGCGACAAGATTATAAGTTAATGCGACATTATTATAAACCTAACTACGACAAAAATATAAAATTTTAGTCTAAGATGCGACAAAATAATAAACCCTTTCAATCTTCTTGACTAATTTCTAATTTCCTTCTCTTGTTTTAGAGGTCAATTGAATATAAATTTGAATTTCACTAGCTTTAGATTCATTTGTATGTATTATGATACGGCAACAGAAGAATAGTCTTTTATGATTTGGTAGTTTTTAAAGGGGAGTAAACAGTTGTGGTCCCCTTGCTGCTGTTATTTGTTATCTATTATCGTTTTTCTCTTTATAAAATTGTCGCACCTGATTGTTAGAATCATCATAGTTTACCAGGCTTATATAACATAATAATACAAAATAATACACAAATTAACGCGCATAAAGGTCTGTTCTTTATAAATAGGCCTGGCTTTCATAAAAATTCCATCCTTTTTGAGGAGAATTGCTCTTCTCAAAACGAAACTTGGAGGAAATGAAAACCCTAAAAGACCTTCTAGAAGTCTGCTCATTTTTATTTCTTTAATTTTGGCTTATTATTTTCAGAGCTTCTAACAAGTTGATTTACAGATATTAAACCCAACTTTCTGCGACACATTTATAAGTATATGCGACATAATTATAAACTAAACTGCGACAAAAATATAAACCATAAGTATAAGATGCGACAAAATTATAAAGGTAATAGAATTTAGTGTTTGGCCGCTCATTTTAATTAAGATTATTCTCTGATTATGTTTACACTGAGAGTATTTTAGTAGTATTCTGACGTTTGTTGCGACAAAATTATAAAGGAAAGAGTGGGGAGCTATTTGGTATCTTCCACTCTTTCCTTTATAATTTTGTCGCAGCTATTTGTAACTTTCGTCATCGTAAGAGATGATATCCAAGTCTTCTGCCATTTTTTTAAGGCCATTCTTGATTTTCCTACCCAAAGTCCATGGTTTCGTTTTGGTGATAGGGGTATCTTCAGTAGTTTCTGTTGGTTTATCTAAAGGTTGAGCATTTGTTTCCCCTGAAACCTTATATGGTTCCTCTCCAGGTCCTTCTGTGCTTAAATCATTGAGGGTGTCATTCTTTGTATCTGAGAGACCTTTTATGTCAGCGTTTTCTTTTTCTTCTTGATCGGTTTCATTAGGATGCGTCTGAAAGTTATCTCTTATAGGATGATAGAGCTTGTCGATAATTCTCTGATAATCTTCTTCATCCTTGGATATAGTGGATCTCTCAGAAACTTCCTCTGCCAACTCATTGTTGAGACCAGTAGCCAAGATGGTGACTTTGGCATCCTCGTCCAAAGTATCATCATCAGAGAGACCCCAAATCACCTTGATGTCTGGATTCAACTCATCAAAGAAGGCATCAATCTCTCTCATTTCCCTTACAAAGATAGGGTGCTTGCTGGAGGTGTAGATATTGAAGAGAATGCGCTGGGCATTGCTGATGTCGCTGCCGTAGAGCAAAGGAGAATCCAAGGCATTCTTGATGGCATTCTGTACCCTGTCTTTGCCGCTAGCTCTACCCATGGCCATGATGGCGCCTCCACCACTCTTGATAGTCGTCTCGATATCACGGAAGTCAAGGTTGATGGTGCCTTCTACGGTAATCAGTTCGGATATGCTCTTGGTGGCATCGCTGAGTACCTTGTCAGCCAGTTTAAAGGCATCCTTTACTGTAATCTCCGAATCTGCATATACATCGCAAAGGCGCTCGTTGTTGACAATGAGCAAAGCATCTACATTTTTGCGCATCTCTTCTACACCCTGAAGAGCCTTGATGATCTTCTTACGCTTTTCGAAGTAGAAAGGGATAGTGATGATACCAACGGTCAGGATGCCCATTGCCTTGGCGATACCAGCGATGACAGGTGCTGCACCAGTGCCCGTACCACCACCCATTCCGGCTGTTACGAAAACCATTTTTGTTCCGTCGTCCAGTAAACGCTTGATATCATCCTGGGTATTCTGAGCTTCACTTCTTCCTACCTCAGGATTGGCACCTGCACCCAAACCGCTCTTTCCGAGCATGATTTTCATTGGTACAGGGGATTTGGATAGTGACTGACTATCCGTATTACAAACGGCAAAGCTTACATTTACGATGCCCTCAGTGTACATGTTCTTAACAGCATTACATCCGCCACCTCCAACACCAATCACCTTGATGATGTTCTTGGTAGTGTCTTCTGTCTGTCCGAAATCTATAGGAGTCCAATCTTCTGTCATATTATTGATATTTATTTTTTGGATACAAAGTTATATTATTACGGCAACATCACCAACAAAAAACAAAACGCAAGCCTTGCAAAAGAAGTTTTTTCTTAAGTGTGAAATGATTTTTCCTAATCTTTTTGTATTTTTGCAGTCATGAAGCAAGAAGAGCCGAAAAATATGACACCTCAGGAGAAAGCCGCTCTGATCAAGCAACTTTCTACCCAACTTTTGGCAGAAGGGAGAACAGACCTTTTGTTGAAAGCGATCAGTGTGCCCGTATTGGAACAGTTACGTATCGAGGCTGCACGGGCAACGCTCAGTCCTTTGGTCATAACAGAAGATTACCGTTTTCTGCTTCCTGGTTACGGCAATAGGGAAGTACAGCTCAGTCCCATCCACAAGGCTCTCTATATGCTTTTCTTGAACCATCCGGAAGGAATTGAGTTCAAGAACCTGGTAGATTATCGTGAGGAACTGTTTGTGCTTTACCGTAAAATCGGAAATAGAATAGACCAGGACAAAATGATAGAGACAGTAAACCGCCTGGTGAATCCGCTTGATAATGCCATCAATGAGAAATGCTCGCGCATCAAGGCAGCTTTTTCTGACTTGATGGACGAGTATCAGACCGACTATTACATTATTAATAGCCACGTGAAGCGTCATCAGGGAACTTCTAACAAACTATGGTTTGAACGATTGAAAATCATCAATCTTCCAAGAGAACTTGTCATCTATCAATGTTGATAGAATTTTCAAGCAACAAATTCTGCGTAAAAAAGAGTCTTTAATAATTTTTAAGCTAATTACGCGACTCTATTTTTGTATGGTTTTTGAAGGCATGGGCTGCAATTCTTATGCTAAGAGACTAAAAAAACGAGAAAATCCTCGCAGGTTTCGTTTTAAAATAGTATCTTTGCACACTAGTGTCCCGTTAAAACGAGACGATTATTAAATAAGTTATTAATACTCAAAAGTTTACGGACTTTTTATAGTGTATTCGATTTG
>ERZ780207.1576-NODE-1576-length-19001-cov-4.025652_pt1 | contig 19001 bp, 12 predicted proteins | sample MGYA00510977_ERZ780207 | MGnify/ENA primary metagenome ERZ780207 (study PRJEB29588, sample SAMEA2151383) | human gut metagenome | biome: human gut; feature: human-associated habitat; material: faeces | place: Denmark | collected 2008/2010 ... | reverse complement strand
CGGAGGAAAGCGCACAATAATTCATTTGCACAATCCGTATTGGGAACGGATTTGCACATAGACCTGATCTCATCCCCCTGAGATCAAGCTGCCAGCGCGTCACCCCCTGACGCGCAGAAATCCCCGGTTCCGAATTGGGAACGCGGAACCGGGGGTGTCTTAAATAACCCTTCGATCAAAAGAGGATCTTAAATTATGGAACGACAGAAGCTCGCTGCACTTGCAGTATTCGTTTTAATAATCAGCTTGTTGCTTGGGGCATGCTCCAGCAGCCAGACGGCGCGCGGCGCGAACGACCAGATGCTCGATCTGGACTATGTATCGACCGGCAATGACGCCGCAGAAGAAGAACAGGCCGACGAGCCGTGGTATGCATGGATCAAGCGCGCATTCAGCTTCGGCAAGACGGACGATGACACAAAGGCAGAGGATAAGCCCGATTCCGTTGCGGATCTCTATAAAAAGGGCACGGAAAATCTGAAAAAGCAGATGGAGGCTACATCGGAGGACCCCGAAGAAGAACATGCCTCAGATGAAAAGGCAACCACGGACACTGGCAAAAAGCCAACCGTCAAGAAAGATGACGATTCGCAGAAGTCTGATGATGATAACAAGAGCCAGGATAATCAGAATACTCCGGCGCAGGACACCAAGCAGCCGGAGGAACCGGAACAGACCGGAGACACCGTCACGCTGACCATTCGTTGCGATACGGCGGTCAACAACGGCATGCACCTCGAATCCAAGTGGGCCGGTATCGTACCCGCATCTGGCTGCATCCTTGATACGACGACCTTTGAAATAGAGGACGGCGACACCGTCTTCGACGTGCTCTGTCAGGCGCGCGATAAATTCAAGCTCCATATGCAGTATAAGGGCGCTGGCAGCGGTATCTATGTTGAGGGCATCAATAACCTCTACGAGTTTGACGGCGGCCGCTGGTCCGGCTGGATGTACTGCGTCAACGACTGGTACCCCAACTACGGCTGCGGCGTATATTATCTCCAGCCCGGCGACGTGATCGAGTGGAACTACACCTGCGACCTCGGCTGCGATCTGGAAAACGGCGACCCGTATGGCTACGGCAAGGAATGGAAAGACAACCATGACTGACAACGTGCGGATGCGCTTTTTCGGCACGCTGCACCCGGCAGTCAGTATGTGTTATTTCGTCTGCGTGATCGGGCTGACGCTGGCGTGTCCGCATGTGGTAACGGTTCTGCTATCCCTTCTTGGCAGCACTCTGTTTAATCTTGCGCTGCGCGGAAGAAAGGCGTTCGGCAGGACGATGCGCTTCGTGCTGCCGATGTTCCTGCTCGTCTGCATCGGAAACCCTTTAGTCAATCACCGCGGCGTCACAATGCTGTGTCTGCTGTTCAACCAGTGGATCACGCTGGAAGCCATTGTATATGGCGTTGTGACGGCCTGCTCGTTGGCGGCGATCATCCTGTGGTTCGGCTGCTATCAGGAGGTCATGACCTCGGACAAGTTCCTCTACCTGTTCGGAAAGATCGCCCCAGCGACCGCACTGCTCATCACCTCCGCGCTGCGGTTCATCCCCCAGATGCAGCAGAACGCTGCGCAGATCAAGCAGTCCCGCGCCATGCTGCAGGATAACAGCCCGCGTCTGTTTCAGAAGCTGGCGCACGCGATTCAGAATCTTTCGGCGCTGCTCGGCATGAGCATGGAAAACGCCGTGCAGACCGCGGACAGCATGAAAGCGCGCGGCTTTGGAGCTAGACGCCGTACCACGTTCCACCTGTTCCGCTTTGACGCACGCGACGCGCGCACGCTGGCGCTCATTTTGACGCTTTGCGGTATCTGCGTCGTCGCGCGGTGCTACGGGCACGGGTATATGGAGTATTACCCGCGCATCACGGCGCTGACAATGGGGCCGTCCAGCATGACCATGTTTATACTATTCGCAGCATTGATGCTGCTGCCATCCATCTTAGAGGCAAAGGAGGCTGTCGTGTGGAGATCCTACGGTTTGATTCGCTGAGCTTTGCGTATCCGAACGCAAAACACCGCACGCTGGACAGCGTCAGCCTGACGATGGAGGCGGGAGAATACGTCGTACTCTGCGGACCCTCCGGCTGTGGCAAAACGACGCTGCTGCGACACGCCAAGCCCTCTCTTGCACCGGCCGGCGCAAGAGAGGGTACTGTGCGCTATAACGGCAAGCCGCTTGCCGAGTTGCCCGCAGATACTGCAGCCGCGGAGATCGGCTTTATCCAGCAAAATCCGGACAACCAGATCGTCACGGACTTCGTCTGGCACGAGCTGGCGTTCGGACTTGAAAATCTGGCGCTGCCCGTGCCGGTCATTCGCCGCAGAGTCGCGGAAATGGCCGCGTTTTTCGGGATGGAACCGTGGTTCCGGCAAAAAACGTGCGAGCTGTCCGGCGGACAGAAGCAGCTATTAAATATGGCGTCGGCGCTGGCAATGAACCCGAAGATCCTCATCCTCGACGAGCCGACTGCCATGCTCGACCCATTGGCCGCGCAGAACCTTCTGGCGATGGTCGAGCGCATCAACCGCGAGCTTGGCGTCGCCATTTTGCTGACGGAGCACCGGCTGGACGCGGTCTTGCAGGCCGCGGATCGTGTGGCTGTCATGGAGGACGGAATGCTCCTTTCCTGCGGAAAGCCCGCGGAGATTGCCTGCGAGCTGTCCGGAGCAAAGAACAAAAGCCGCGTGTTTTTTGGCTTTCCTGCCTCCGTGCGTATTTTCGCAGAGCTTGGAGCAAAGGAGCTGCCGCTTTCCGTGCGCGATGCGCGGCGGCGCATGGACGAGATAAAACCAAAAGACAACATGACACTCCCAAAACAGGAGTCATCCGCAAAGCAGACCGAAATGCTGCGCGCAAAGGAGCTCTGGTTCCGGTGGGATGAGAGCGGCAAGGATATCCTGCGCGGCGCGGAGGTCGCGCTGCATCAAAATGAAATTCTCTGTCTGCTCGGCGGCAACGGCGCGGGCAAGACAACGCTCCTGAAGGTTCTTTCCGGTGTAAAAAAGCCGTATCGCGGCAAGGTAAAGCTGCAAAAGGGCGCGAAGCTCTGTATGCTGCCGCAGATGGTCGCGTCGCTGTTCGTGACGGACAATGTGAAGGACGAGCTGCTGGAGAGCGCGGAACAGGACGAGGCGCGGGCACTGCAAATGGCAGAAAAGCTGGAGCTGACAAAACTCCTGCACCAGCACCCTTACGATCTGTCCGGCGGCGAGGCGCAGCGGCTTGCGATCGGCAAGCTCCTGCTGCGGGATGCAAATGTGCTGCTGCTCGACGAGCCGACAAAAGGGCTTGACGCCTACGCCAAGCAGAATCTGGCGCAGCTCCTCAGAAAGCTGGCGGCCGAAGGCGCAGCCATCCTGATCGTGACGCACGATGTGGAGTTTGCTGCACAATATGCTACGCGGTGTGCGCTGATGTTCGACGGCACGCTTTTATCCGGTGACGAACCGCACGCATTTTTCGCGGGCAACCGCTTTTACACAACGGACGCCAACCGCATCGCGTCGAATTACCTGCCGCAGGCCATTACGTGCGAGGAGGTGATCGCTGCGTGCAAAGACTCTTTGTAAGCAAGCGCACGAAGGCGGCTGCCATCGTCATCGCGTTCGTCCTGCCGCCGCTGATGCTCGGCTTTGCGTATTTTCATGCGCACCGCCCCCCTGTTCACGTCGCAGGTGAGCGGACGGTCTGGGATTACATCGTGATGAACTCCGATATTCTGCTGGGGCTCATCTTTCTGGCCGCGTGCGCCATTCCGTTTTTCCTTGTATTTGAAAAGAAAAAGCCGCAGGCGCGAGAGCTTGTACCCATTGCGGTCATGGCCGCACTCGGCGTGGTGGGCAGGACGCTCTTTTCGCTCATTCCACTTCCGAACTTCAAGCCAGTCTCAGCCATCGTGATCATCACCGCCGTGGCCTTCGGCCCCGAAACGGGCTTTCTGACCGGGGCGCTGACCGGCTTCCTCTCGAACTTCATTTTCGGGCAGGGGCCATGGACGCCGTGGCAGATGTTCTGCTGGGGCATGATCGGCTTTGTGGCCGGACTGCTCGAAAACCGGGGCTTTTTCCGGCGTGACCGGGACCGGACGTATTTTACGGGCAGCTTCTGGACGAAGCTGTGCCCGAACGGCACGAACCGCGGTGACCTTCTTTATTTCGCAAGAGGGATCACCAACCATGCGTCCCTTCGTCTTTGCCTGTACGGTATGGCGACAGGCTTCGCCTACGGCTGGGTGATGAACCTGTTTTTCCTCACCTATGTCGATCCGCTGACGTGGAAGACTGCGCTGGCGGCGTATGTATCGAGCTTCTTCTTTGATTTTTGCCACGGGCTTTGTACGTTTCTCGTTTTATGGGCAGTTGGCGAGCCGTGGATCGCCAAGCTCAACCGCATCAAGGTAAAATTCGGCCTGATTGCCGAGGAAAAGAACTATAAAATGCCGCCGTCGCAGCACACTGCGCCGCAGGCAGAGGGATAGGAGGGCGTATGGAACAACCGGCACAGATCATTACCGTAGCTGATCTGAAAAAATACTACACAGTCGGCCCCAATACCGTAAAGGCACTTGACGGCGTGAGTCTCGACGTGAAAAGCGGCGAGTTCGTTGGCGTCATGGGGCGAAGCGGCTCCGGAAAGTCCACGCTTCTCAACATGCTGGCCGGGCTGGAAAGCCCGACAGACGGCTTTTTGGAGATCGACGGCGAACCGGTCGGCATCCTGTCCGAGCGAAAACGCATCCAGTTCCGGCGCAATAGCATCGGCTTTGTGTTTCAGAGTTACAACCTCATGCCGCAGTACACGACGCTGGAAAATGTGGCGCTGCCGCTAGCCATCCGCGGCGTGAGCAAGCGTGTGCGCGACGAGCTGGCCGAGGAGGCGCTTTACCGCGTGGGCTTGCAGGATAATCTGCGGCACCGGCCGTCGGAGCTGTCCGGCGGCGAACAGCAGCGCGTGGGCATTGCCCGCGCCATCATCGCAAAGCCGCCCATTGTGCTGGCCGACGAGCCGACCGGCAACCTCGACACCAAGACCAGCGACGAGGTCATGCAGCTTCTGACAGAGCTGTTCCGCGAGGAAAAGACCACGTTTGTGCTGGTCACGCACGACCCGGAAATGCGCCGGTATATGGACCGTACCATCTGCCTTCGGGACGGAAGGCTTTCAGATACCATTTAGACCACTTGAGAGGACAGAGAAGATGAAACACATGAAGATCAGAAAAATTCTTTCCACACTCGGCAGCCTCGCCATGTGTCTTGCGATACTGTGCGCGATGATGCTGCCGGTCCTTGCGGACGACGGCATCCCCGTCGAGGATGAGAAGCCCAATACCGATATCAAAGTTATCCCCAGCGACGCGAATGCACTCGTTTTGATGGATGTCGGCGCGGAATCTCCGAAGGGCGTCCCCGGTGATGTTGTCACCGTCGTGGTGCCGGTGGCTGTCAACAAGGAATATCTGCCCTCCGAGCGGTACATGCTCCGCAACATCAACGTGGAGCCGGATATCCCCTCGGACACGTCGGTCAAAAACTGGCCGTTCGACATTATCAACGCCAGCTACACCCGGCATCTGGATGACATGTCGTATAACTCCACGGCGGAGATCTATTATGACTTCCGTATCAGCGAGTTTGCAACAAAGGGCGTCTATCCCGTCAACTTCAAGATCAACGCGACGGTCTGGCGCTATGACGACGTCAACGGCACGTCGATAACCGAGGACGTGACGTTCACGCTCGGCGTCTATGTCACGGTCGTCGGCGACGGCGATCTGTCCGGTTCGCAGACGAGCTTCGGTGCGTTACAGGTCGCATCGTTCGACGAGGTCGGCGAAGTGCAGGTGCCGACGGCCAAGCCCGGCGACACCGTGACATTTACCGTTCCTGTCGTCAACAAGGGCGGCCGTCTGTCGAACGTCACGATTGCGCCGGTCGTTTCCAGCAATGTGGAGGAATTCCCGTTCATCGCGCAGAACAGCAACTACGGCGCGTATTTTAACAGCTGGGAAAACGGCGAGGTCAACTATGTGGAGTTCACCTTCAAGGTCTCGACCTACGCCACCAACGGCAACAAGCCCGTCACATTCCGCGCGACATACTTTGAAAACAGCTCTGCGACAGAGTGTACGTTCAGTTCCTACATCTATATTACAAACGGCTATGAAAAGCCGGTCGCCAGCACGACGAAGCCGTCCGCGATGTCCGTCATGGTCGAGGGCTACAAGATCTTCGTTGATGACGCAGAGGTCTCCGGCCTGATGGCGGGCGACGATGTGACGCTGAAGATCACGCTGAAAAATAATGCGAAATTCGACACCTCCTATAAGAACGTCGCTACGATCTCGCTGGTCAACTCCAATGCGCTGGTCCTCAGCGTCGGCAGCAGCGACACGGACTATGTTTCCGTCATCAAGGCAGGAGAGACGGCGGAGGTCGAGTACCACCTGACGGTCAAGAACGACGCGGATGTCGGCCCGACCTCGGTCAGCATCCAGCTTGCGTATGAAAACGCCTCGCAGGTCGTCGGCACGGCGAATCAGGTCATCATGATCCCGGTCAGCCAGCCGATGGACGTGGTATTCGATACACCTATCGTCTACGGCACGCCGACGACGGAAAAGCCCGTCTCCGTCAACCTCAATATGATCAATATGGGCAAGTCGAAAGCTATGAATGTCAGCATTCTGGCGATGGACGGTATTGCGATGGCAGAGCGTTACTACGGCGGCGACCTCATCCCGGCTGCAACGCTGGACGCGGACTTCCAGATTAACTGCAACAAGACCGGCGCTTACACCGGAAAGCTGATCGTCCAGTACGAGGACGCGAACGGCGAGCAGTATACGCAGGAGCTGGAGCTGCCGCTGACTGTCGCGGAGCCGCAGCCTGAGCAGAAGGAAGAACCTGTCACGCAGGCGGCAGTAACCGTCCCGCCCACGGACGATACCAGCGACACCACAACACCTCCCGCGGACGATACGCCCAAGACCGGCGGCATCTCCAAGGGCCTCCTGTGGGGCGCTGGCGGCGTGGCCGCAGTCGGCATTGGCGGCGGTGTGATCAGTGCCATCGTCAGGCATAAGCACGGACGGCGCGAAAAGGCGTATTACAGCCGCCGTCCCGGAGGACAGGGATGAGCATCACGGATCTGTTCCGCTTTGGGTTCATCAACCTCTGGCGGAGAAAAACGCGAACGTTCCTGACGGCGCTTTCCATGGCCATCGGCGTCATGTGCATCGTGGTGCTGATCTCCGTGGGTCTTGGCTATGAGCAATCGTACCGCGAGAGCGTCGAAAGCATGGGCAGCCTCACAAAGATCGACGTGCGGCCTGCCGATGAAACGCTGCGGGATACGGTCGCGCTGCTCAACGATAAAGCCGTGGAAGCCATCAAGCAGGTCGACGGCGTGGAGGCTGTCACGCCGGTCGTCAATCAGGCAGTCTACATCAAATCCGGCAACTACGTCAACATGGTCACGCTCTACGGCATCGATCTTTCCACGGCGGCGAGCTTTCAGCTCGTGCCGATTGAGGGAACGCTCCCCGGTGAGGGCGCACGGCTCCAACCGGAGATCATGCTGACGGACGACGTTGCGCCGACGTTCTCCATCCCAGCCAACGACTGGGCCGACGCGGTGGACGCAAATGGCGATCCGCTGGTCGATCCCCTTTCCGCTGACATGCGGCTGACGTTTGACTATTCCAACCTCTCCGGCAAGCAGCAGGCCGACACCGATGGCCGCGCACTGCCGCCCGGTAAGCTCTACCGGATGCATGTCACCGGTGTCTGCTCCACGCAGAACTACACCTACAAGACCTCGGCGTTTCTCGACCTTACGCGGATGCAGGAGCTGCTCGCGGCGAACGCGGACTTCCTTGGCAGCAACGCAAGCACGGATAAGGACAGCGCAGCTGCAAAAGCGGCAAAGGAGACCGGACCGACCTATGAGCTGGTCTGGGTCAAATGCAAGGACGTGGACGACGTGCAGCGCATCTCCAAGCTCATCCAGAAAAGTGGTCTTTCGACCTACTCGCTCAACGACATGCTGGAGACCGTCCGCGCGCAGTCGCGGCAGATCCAGGGCGTGCTCGGCGCGATTGGCGCGGTCGCGATGCTGGTCGCGGCCATCTGCGTGGCGAACACGATGATGATGTCGATCACGGAGCGCACGCGTGAAATTGGCGTTCTGAAGGTGCTCGGCACAACGCTCGGCAATATCTCGGGCCTGTTCCTCATCGAAGCGCTGCTCGTCGGCGTGTTCGGCGGCCTGATGGGTCTTGGTTTGAGCCTTCTCATGCAAAAGGCGATCCCATTCCTGTTTGAAGAACAGCAGGTGCGGAGCCTCATCCCCGCATGGCTCGCGGGATTCGGCGTGGCCTTCTCCGGCGTGATGGCGCTGCTTGCGGCGTTCATCCCGGCCAGAAACGCCATGCGTGTCAGCCCGAACGAAGCGATCCGGGCACAGTAAGAAAAGGAGGATATCACGATGAAAAAAACGCTCCATCGTTTCACCGCGCTGGCGCTGATTGTTGCGATGATCGCGGCGCTTTGCATTCAGGCGTTCGCCATGTGGCCGTCTCCTGGCATCACCAGCGATGGCGACTATCTGGACGCGGGCACGCTGTACGGCTCTAACGGCAATCCTATCGCCTCAAAGACGCTCAGTATCGGCGGCTTTGTGAAGCTCTACGTGCTTCCGCAGGGCTCCACAAAGTCTGCGTACACCATGACGCCGGCTTCTGTCAAGTTCAATGACCTTCCGGCGCAGAGAGGCAACACCGCCGATCTGAAGCTGAATCACGCGTATGACTTCTCCAATCCCGTCCAGTACAACATTACGGCCTCGGACAGCCGAATCGCGCCGGTCTTTGCTCTGGCCGTAGAGGGCACCGGCGGCTGGAGCGGCTGGACAGAGCAGGATAAGACAGACCTGCTCGGCATGGCTGAGCTGTTCGCAAATACTTTCCACGATATCTGCCTGACCATCAGCAAAATTGAATCGGCAGAAGAAGCGGTTGGCTCTTACCATCCAGCAAATGCAGATATGCTGTACGCACTCGGCTATTGGCTCGGCATGGGTACTGCGTTCTTTGATGATGAGGGTACCGGACAGGGCGGAAACCTTCTGTTTAAATCGTATGAGGACAAATGGCAGGCAGGCGGCGAAGATGCGGTTGCGTTCATGCGCACCTATCTGGAAAAATACCTTGAGTTGCAGCAAAAAGGCAGTTCCGGGTCACCGTATTACATGAAACCTTCCGCGCTGGAGACGATCTACAAAAAAATCGTTCCATTCTATCTGAACTACGCGCTGAACACCCGCATTGCTGACCCCGTCATCACCAAGGTTTCCATTGGCGGCTCTGTCGGCGAGATCGATGCGGCCAACCGCACTGTGACCGTCAGATTACCGGCAGGCACAAATCTCGCTGCGGTCGGCGAGCCTGTAATCGCTGTGGCTGATAGCTGCAAGGTGCGCAATACAGCCGGTACTGTTTCGCAAAAGCGCCTTGCCTATCAGGTGACACCGTACGACGAAGCATACGGCACAGAATACACATCCCTGAGCCGGTCGTGGACAGTGCAGATCAAAGAAGGCACGCCGCGCAACGAGGTCACGTCCTTCGGCATCACGGTGGACGGCAAGACGCGCTATGCGGCGATCGACCAGACGGCAAAGACGATCACGCTGAATCTGCCAGACGGCACATCTCTGACGGGACTCAAGCCCATCATCGAGCACACCGGCACCGGCACGACCATGGACGGCCAGACGCTGGACTTCTCGGACGGCAAGTCCAAGACGCTGACGCTCACCAACAGCAATTTTGATAACCTCACAACAACCTACACCGTCACCGTTACGAACCATAAATCCGACGAAAACCGCATTCTTTCCTATAAGATCGGCGACGCGGTTGGCACGATCAGCGGCGATACCATCGCCATCACGGTTCCGTATGCGGAGAACCTGACGAAGGCCAAAGCCGTCCTCGAGATCTCCGAATTTGCAACGGTAACGGAGCCCGCCGCGCTGCAAATCGGCGAAAACAGCTATACCGTTCTCTCTGAGAGCGGCAAGATCCGCACCTATAAGGTCACGATCACCCGCGCAGCCGTTGCGACCGGCAACAGCATTCTCTCCTTCCGGTATGGCTCCGTGGAAGCGGTCATCGATCAGGCGCGCGGCACAATCAAGATGGAGCTGCCCGCCGGTTCCTCCAGCACCTTCGCGCCGATCATCGTCACTTCCCCGTATGCCACAGTGACCCCGGCCTCCGGACAAAAGCAGAGCTTTGCCAAGCCGGTCAAATATACGGTCACGGCGCAGGATGGCACAACGAACACCTATACCGTCACGGTCACGATCGCGGCCACCGCAGCGGAGAACCCCCACAAGAAAAATATGGAGGAGTTAGTGCAGAAGATCATCAAGCGCTACTCCTCTTCAACCAGAAACGCATGGGAAGACTGGGAATGGATGAACCTTGGCTTCTATCAGAAGAAGGAGGCGAATCTGGACGACGGCTTCTCCATCGCCGAATGCATCAAGCGTCTGGACACGACGACGAACGTCGCCATGACGAACCTCGACCGCAAGATCATGACGCTGACGGCGCGCGGCATTGACTGCTCGAACCTTGCAAAATACAACGACGGCAAGCCGTATATCGATGCCAAGGGCAACGAAATCGACAACCTCGTGCAGGTGCTCTACAACTACAAGGGCAGCTACACCATTAACGGCCCGATCTTCGCGCTCATCGCGCTCGATATGGGCAATTACACGATTCCTGGCAACGCATACTGGACGCGCGACAAGCTGCTGGAGACGATCCTGAACCATGTATATCTCTCCGATGGCTTCGGCCTCGATATGGTCACGATGCTCATGCAGTCCATCGGTCCGTACATGAATGATCCCGTCTACGGTACGCGCGTCACGGCGAAGCTCGAAGAAGGACTCAAGATCGTAGTGGAGAGCTTTGGCCCCGACAACGCTTTCAAAAACCCCTACGGCGTGCAGTGGGGCGGCATTTACACCTCCGAGGGCTCGGCACAGATCGTCTGCGCGATGTCCGCGATGGGCGTGGACTGCCATACCGATCCGCGTATGTCCAACAGCGCAGGGCAGAGTGCCCTGACAGCGCTGCTCGATTATGCCGATTATCAGAACGGCTACTTCGCGCACACGAACACCACACCGAAAAACGCGATTGCAACCTATGAGGGCTGTTACGCGACGCAGTGGTATCTCGGCTTCCTTGAAAACGGCGGCGCAGGCCATCCGTACTCGCTGTATTACCGGCAGTTTGACTTCTCGCGCAAGCTGTCCAAGGACGCCGCTATCACCACGTTCACGCTGGACGGCAAGCAGGGGGCATTCGGGACAGACAAGGAAGGGCGCGACACCATTACCGTCACGCTGCCGACCGGCACCGATCTTTCCAGCATGGTTCCCCATCTGACACTCTCGCAGGGCGCGACGCTGGTGCAGCCAGACATTTCGAAGCCCATCAAATTCGTGGCGGACGTTGCAACGCCCTTCACCGTGCAGGCCGAGGACGGCAAGACGCAGAGAACCTACTATGTGACGGTCAAGCTCGACCGCAGCGTCAAGGCTTCCGGTGCGGAGCTGATCCCGAGCAGCATCCAGCTGACGGACGGCAACATCCTGCGTGCGCTGGAGATCCTCGATATGGATGTCAGCGTTGATGACAAGGGTGTGACGAAGATCGAGCTGAAGGTCAACGCAGGCGTGGACACCACGGCGATCCAGCTGAAAGCGGATATCTCCTACAAGGCGACCTGCAATCCCGCCGTGGACGGAAAAGCGAAACTCAACCTGACGAACTGGACGACGTTTACCGTCACATCTGAGGATAAGACGAACACGAACGTCTACCAGATCAAGGTCACGCCGAAAAAGCAGGCCGAGATTACGAGTTTCCAGCTGACGATCAACGGTCAGACCTACACCGGCGCGATCGACAACAAGGCGAACACCATCAAGATCACCGGCGTGGACGATTCCAACCTCACCTCGACGCGCTTCACACCGGATATCACGCTGGGCGAGGGCACGCTCATCTGCAATCCGCCCTCCGGTGTTGCGCAGGACTTCTCGACCGCCGTGCAGTACGTTGTCAACGGCGACGCAGACACGATGATCTCCCGGACATACACCGTGACTGTCCTCAATAAGAGCGGCAAGCTGATCTCCTACTCTATCCGTGTTCACCGTGGCCGTGGTGCTGACGGAAAGCAGCTCAAGCCGTGGACGGCAGCACCGAGCCGGTGCTGACCGGCGCGAAGATCACATCGTTCAAAATTTACGACACAGCGGGCGAGATTGACCACAACGCAGGCACGATCACAATCAAGCTGCCGAACGGCACGAACGTGACGAAGGTCGCGCCGCAGATCACTACGACCTCTGGCTGCACGGTCTATCCGGCGAACAATCAGGTCGTGAACCTGACGCGGCCCATCGAGTACACGGTGACGCTCGGCAAGGAGACGAAGGTCTACACGGTCAAGGTTGTCTATGTGCGCAGCCTCTCGCAGCAGCTCTGGGACGAAGTGGCCGACAATAATACCGTGAACGGCGGCCATCAGGTGAGCAAAGACCCGCATCCGCTGACGGGAGGCCGCCCGTGAAAAAGCGATTGACATTCTGCCTGCTGCTGTGCCTGCTGGTTCTTTTGGCAGGCTGCAGTAAGGGAAAAGCGGTAGCCTCTAATCCGTGGGATATCGCGGCGGCGAAAACCGGGAAACGTGACTGCGGCGTCAGTGTTGTAAAGAACATGGGCGGACAGGAGACGGGGCTGAGCTGCATTGTCTATATCCCGCTGGATGAAAACGCGGATCGGACGGCTGTTCCACTGACGCTGACGCTGGCCGAAGGCGCGATTATCGCACCGGAATCGCCGTGCATCCGTTCTCTTGACAAGAACGAGCTGGTTGTGGATCTGACCCAACCGGAGCCGTCCATCACCGTAGAAAACGAGGGCTACAGCCGGACATACCGGCTGATGGTCATCGACACCAAGTAATTTTGTTGCCCAGAACCTGCGGGGCATTTGTCCCGCAGGTATCAAAATACATCCTATACGCGATCCATAGAAAGGGGTGGTTGAAAGAAATAACAAAGCCGCGTTCCGTATGCATTCACGTATCCACACAACGAAACAAGGAGGAACTATAATGAAACTGAACAAAAAAGTCCTGTCCCTAATCATGGCCGTCGTCATGGTCCTGTCCCTGTGCACGGTCGCATTTGCAACCGAGGCAACCACCACATACAATAAGCCCACCGAATCTGAAAGCGTAACCTCAATTTCTGGCATCTCCTCTGTAACAGTAAACGGAACGACAGCAGCGTATTATCAGGACGATAATACCGGTATCGATGAAGATAATGCCAAAACATACATCCGTGCAACTGTTGCGGGTACTGATTACAATCTGGAGTCTGCGACGGTCATCATTACAACAACCGGGAGCGCACCGACCGTGAAACTTGGCAGCACCACTACCACCGCGGAGAGCAGCAGCGGCAACGCCTATACGTATTCGCTGAATATGCTGAACAAGGCATATACCGTTACTGTCGGCACGAAGAGCTACACGCTGGCGGCCGGTCTGTCCAAGACGACCGACGCTGCGCTGCCTGCAAATGACCCGCTGCGCATTGACGCAATGACCATTGGCGGCGCGACCGGTGCAATCACAATGACTGTTATCCAGAACCCGTACATGGGCAACCCGTACTATGATATGTGGACCTCTTCTTCCTACAAGGTCAAGGCTGCCATGAGCGGCACGCCGACCAGAAGCGCGCTGGCTGCATCCATCAACGTCCCTACTGGCACCTCTGTCGCCCATGCTGGCTGCATTGACTCTGCAATCACCGGTAACGGCACGGCACAGGGCTGCACGCTGGATCTGACCTCTGACACGACGCTGACGACCACCTACGGCGATTACAGCAGAACCTATTACGTTGTTGCAACGGATGAGAACAACATCAGCGTAAATGTCGGTATTGACTTTACGGAAGCGCTGGACTCTGAAGCATACAAGACGAATTCCGATGTCAAGGGTCGTGTCGACACGCTGATCGGCCAGTGCAAGATCTTCTTCGGCAACAAGGGCGTGGAAACAACTGACGCGGAAAAGCTGGCAAAGCTCCCGACGCACGGCGAGATCACCGTCCCGGCCGGCACCACAGCTATGGGCGTCATGCGGATGTTTGCAGTGAAGTATGAGTACGAGTCCGAAGTCCCCGAAAACTGCACTTATATGGCAAAGCTGAACGGCGTCGGCGAATTCACCTTCGGCAGCTACTCTGGCTGGATGTATTCGGACAACCCAACGTGGAACACCGAAACCGGTGCCGCGCTGTATACAACGTGGAGAACGCCCGCGGTCGGCGGCGCGAACTACGTGCTGACGGAAGGTTCCAACATCTGCTGGTTCATCTGCTGCAACTACATGCATCATCCTTGGCAGTAAGCCGCTGATCCGGTAATCAGCATTTCATTCGTTCGCTGGGCAGAGTGATCTGCCCAGCATCCCAAAACCCTGCGGGGGGGGGGATAGTCTCCTCCCTCGCAAGGCTAGGAGACTTATCCAAAAGAAAGGCACTTAATTCTATGAATAGGTCCTATACCCGATTGCTTTCCTTTCTTTTGTCGCTTTTAATCTGCCTTAGTATGCTACCTGTTGGGACTTTTGCAGCGGATGTACCAACAGAATGGCCGAAGTTGAGCGAACTCACGTTAAAGGAAGGCGCACAGCTAGTGGTTAAAACTGCTGGAGCTCCTGAGTCTAACAATCGAGAGATCAAGAAAGTCAGCTATGAAAATTACTCGGAGCCGAAGCTCATCTCGAAAGGAGACACAAGTTCGACCTACTCTGTCGGCAAGGTGACACTTCAGATAAATGCGGCGCTGAGCAGCGATTGGACGTATAAAATAAGCGACGGAGCCCTGAGCAAGAACTTCACCGCTATGCCAGATGGGGTTATTGCTACAGACAAATTCGAGCCGGTAACAATTTCCCCCAATCAGGAAATAAAAGGCCGAGCATTTGCAAAGTCTGATGCGTACAGCTTCATTTACGAGTATGAACTTGTTGTCGGGGCACCAGCTGTCGAGCATGACTACCCGGTAATTACGGAGCTTTCTTTAAGCCCCAACGCTGTATTGACCGGCGCTGATTCCTCGACCGTAACGATTGTCGCGGCCACCTTCGAAAATTATGAAGATGCACAGGATATCGAGGGAAGCAGCACTAAAAAAACTTCCGGTAAGGTCACGCTATATGTCCTGAAAGAATTGAGTAATCAGAAATACAAGTTGGCTGCGCAAACCGTAAATGCTACATATTCAGAAAAAGAGGGATTTACGACAAATTACCTGCAAGGCTCTATTCCGGCGGGAGCAACGTCGTCCGTCAGCAGCTCTTACGCATACGCAACCAATGACGAATCCAGAGTGCGCTATTGCTACAATTTGGAGGTCGTTGTTGGCTATCCGGACAATGGTATGTATGTTGTCGAGGGCAGCGCCTCGCGTATTACCCCGACAAAGGCCCGCGTGACCTTTACGGCCAGCAAAGCGGGAACCTTTCATTACGCCTGCATAGACGCGGATGCAGCCGTTCCTACGATGCCGTCTGAGCATAACTCTATGAGGGCAGGCGAAAACACGTTTGTCATTGACGACCTCACAGAGGGCGCAAAGAAGGTGTATATCTGGGGCGAGAGCGTAGAAGGTACGAAATCGCAGCCGCTTGTTGTGGACATTCCCGCAGAAGCAGTGACATATTCGCTCCTGCTGGATATCCCCTCTGCGGGAACCGACGGCGTATTCCGTATTACAGCCAACGGACAAGACGTTAACTTTGGGAAGTATTCAATGAGCTTTATCCGCGCAAGCGACTGCTTCTATGAAGGAGACGAGGTCACAGTCTGGATTGGAAATCCCCATACGGATAAAGATCTGGAGAGCGTGTCCCTGATTCAGGAGGGCACATCAACACCTGTTTCAGCCACGGTAAACAGCGAAACGGACAGCTTCACGTTCACCATGCCTGCGGCTAATGTGCGGAGTGCTGTCGGAAACTGGAGAACCTATAAGGACAGTACGACGACCCGCTATACGCTGACGGGTACATCCTCCACCTTCGATCAGACCAACAAAGCCGGTATCGAAATGGGCAGCGTCGTCTTCCGGGATGCCGAGACCGGCAACATCATCAAGCAGGCAAAGACCGGGACAAGCGTGACCGCAACGCCCGTCCCGAGCACCACGGCCAACTATATGCTGGAATTCCAGTTTACCGAGTGGTCTGACGCCGAGGGATTCGAACTGACCGAAGGCAAAAAGAACGACAATCCGCTTACGTTCACGGTTGAAAATTCGGATGTTTCCGTTCAAGCCAACTTTAAGCCTGTCGGCACGTTGGTTACATGGGGAACGGATCTGTCTGATGGTGCAGAGGGTGCGCCCACCGTATCGTTCGGCGCAAACGTGGCCAGCCCGTATACGATCAAAACCGGCCAGAAGATTAGCGTCAGCCTTCTTGGTAATGCGTGGTACGACCGGTATGAGTTCGAGGGCTGGACAATCACAAGAAACGGCGAGACGCTGACCGACTACACGGCTCGGCCCATCGGCACGGAAGGAACGCCCGGCTACTGGACATGTCCCTCGCTGGTCGTTGACGGCGATACAATGACGATTACGGCGAATTTCCGTGAGCGAAATTGGGGCTCCGTGAATGTCACCGTGAACGACAGCGCGATGGGCAGCGCTACAGCGACGGTAAACGGCAAGGAGGCCACGCAGGTTTTCGAAGACCAGACCGTCACCCTGACTGCGAACCCCGGCGAACGGTATATGCTCGTGGGCTGGACTGTCAAGGACAAGGATGGCGTGACGCTCGAAGTCACAACGTCTGAGGAAAACCCGAACGTCGCAACCTTCGTCATGCCGAAAAAAGGCGGCAATGTGCAGGCCTATGCAGAATTCAAGGTTAATCCGGAAAACGCCAGCAAAGATGCCGTCATGACAAAAGCAGAGCTCTATGCGTATGACGACGCCACAAAGCTGATCGCAAAAGGTAACAAAGAGGGTACCCTGTTTACGATCACGCTTGCCAGCGACGTCGATACCACGCATCTGAGCAGTATGATCCTGAAGTTCGAATGCTCACAGTATGCAACTGTAAAGCAGAAAGATGCTGCTGAAAACTGGCCCGCCAACGGTCAGGCGTGCGGCATGGCGCTGAACGAGGAGAAGATCTTCACGGTCATCGCTGAGGACGGCAAGGCCACCTGCGACTACACGGTCAAGATCGTGCAGCAACAGCAGCTCAGCTCTGAGAAGGCGATCACAGGCGTCGAACTGATCTACAACAACGAGACGTTCGCATCTGGCGAGTTGAATGAAGCTACCTCGACGTGGACGATTACGCTCGATGATGACATCGACCCGACGATCCTGAGTAAGTTCGGTACGATGGATATCAAGATGAAGATCACGTACAACGGCGCTTCGCTTGCACAGGAGGGCGGCTATAACGACGCTGGTCAGACTTCCTGGTCTTCCGGTACGATCTCGTGCGGCATCAGCCCGGGCAGTCAGAAAACATTCACCGTCACGGCCGAGGATGGTACGACGAAGGACTACACCATCGCCATCACGCAGCCCAGTGTATCGGGCGAGCCCGTGCTTTCGAACGGCAACGCGACCCGCACCAGCGATACAGCGGCAACGGTAACGTTTACCTCCAGTGCAGCTGGCAGCTACTACTACAAGGTCGTGACGTCCGGTGCAGCTGAACCCGACATTGATACCAGCAAGAGCGGCAATGCTGCTGTCGCTGGCAGCAACACGATCACGCTGAACAATCTGACGGCAGGTGCACGCGATATCTACATCGTGGTCAAGAACGCGGCAGGCGACGTGAGCAACAAGCTGAAGATCGAGATCCCCGCCTTTGGTGAGGATCCGGACAACCCCGACAATCCCGACGAGGGTGATTTCAAGATCACTTATACCGGTCCGAGCGGCGGCAAGCTGGTTCCCAGCAGAACCAAAGCCAACGCCGGTGACGTGATCACGGTCACAGTTGTTCCCGATGCAGGGATGCAGATGGTCGCGGGCTCGATGAAGTACACGCTCGGCGTGGCTGGCGGCGAAAGCACGCCGATCACGGACGGCACTTTCACCATGCCCAGCGCAGACGTCACGCTCAGCTGCAAGTGGGAAGCAGTCAAGACCAGCACCGACGGCATTACCGCATTTACCATTGACGGTGTGGCTGGTGTCGTGGACAACAACACGAATACCATCTCTGTCGTCATGGCCTACGGCACGGACGTCACAAAGCTCATCCCGATTATTTCGGGCAACAACATCGCATCGATCAGCCCGGCTTCCGGTCAGATGGTGGACTTCACCAACTCCGTCCGGTACACGGTCACGCTGACAGACGGAACGGTCAAGTATTATACCGTTACGGTCTATGTGCAGGAAGGCACCGCGGCGGATAAGATGTGGGACAAGCTGACTGATTTCTACGATCAGACCCCGTGGTGGGAATACGCAGATCATCAGGTCAGCACTGGCCGCTACCCGAAGTATTGGTAAAAACAACAAATCCATGGCAAGAAAGGCTCCGATTCAAACGAATCGGAGCCTTTTCTATTGTTGTAATGTCACAGTGAAAAAATCAGCCATTGAGATTTTCAGCGCCTTGCAAATCAGTTCAATCGTATCCACGGAGAGTTGCGTACCGCGGTACCGGGGATTTGCAAGGGTACTGTATGGAATTCCACTGTCCTTTGAAAATTGAAAGATGTTTGTGTTTCTAGCTCGCAAAAGCTCGTCCAATCGTGCGTTTGTATTCAAATCACATCCACTCCTATCAAAAAAAGCAGGATAAACTTTTGATGATAGTATCATATCACAAAT
>ERZ780207.1568-NODE-1568-length-19047-cov-3.158856_pt1 | contig 19047 bp, 15 predicted proteins | sample MGYA00510977_ERZ780207 | MGnify/ENA primary metagenome ERZ780207 (study PRJEB29588, sample SAMEA2151383) | human gut metagenome | biome: human gut; feature: human-associated habitat; material: faeces | place: Denmark | collected 2008/2010 ... | reverse complement strand
AATTTAAAAAAGATTTCGGTAACAGCAGTGCTTTGCGCGTTAGCGTATATCTGTATGTTTGTAGTTAAATTTAGGGTTGGTTTTCTAACCTTTGATTTTAAAGATGCTATACTTACTGTTATTGCATTTTTATACGGACCTTTATATGCAGTCGTATCATCTGTTTTGGTTGCCGGCATAGAATTTTTGACAATAAGCGACACCGGCGTGTACGGCTTTATTATGAACGCACTGGCAAGTGCCGCATTTACTGCAACCTGCGGTATAATTTATAAATCCCGCCGCACACTTACGGGAGCCATTTTCGGCAGTATGGCGGCTGTGTTTTCAATGACGGCTGTTATGCTTGTTGCAAATATGTTTATAACACCTTTTTATATGGGAGCCTCTCGCAGCGATGTTGCTGCTATGATACCTACGCTGTTACTGCCTTTTAATCTGATTAAGGGTGTTGTTAATGCGGCAATAACTATGATAATTTATAAACCGATAACCTCGGCGCTAAAAAAAGCAGGGCTTTCAAACAGCAAAACACCCAAAACCGACAAGAAAAAGTTTATACTTATTGCAACAGTGGCTTTGGTGCTGCTTTTGGTTGCGGTTTTAATAATTTTATTTGTGCTTAACGGAACCTTTGAAATAATAAGTAAAAAATAACAGTTGACAAATAAAGCGCATGGTAGTAAAATACTACACGGAAAACAGAAAATTAAATAAAATAATAGTCCTTATCAAGAGTGACGGAGGGTACAGGCCCTATGAAGTCCGGCAACCTGATTGTTTTCAAGGTGCCAAATCCTGCGGATTATCCGAAAGATAAGATTTTTAAAGGCTGCTTACCTTTCGGTGAGCGGCTTTTTTCTTGCTTTTAGGACATAAAAACGGAGGAATAAAAATTGTATAAAAAGTTATTTACTTCTGAATCGGTAACCGAGGGTCATCCCGATAAGGTGTGCGACCAAATTTCCGACGCTATACTTGACGCAATGCTCGCGCAGGACAAGCAGTCGCGCGTGGCGTGCGAAACCTTCTGCACTACCGATATTGTAAATGTTATGGGCGAAATTACTACGAGTGCCAAGGTTGATGTTGAGTCAATTGTTCGTGAAGTGCTTTGTGATATAGGCTACAACAGCGCCGACGCATGCTTTGACGGCAAAAGCTGCAAGGTAGTTGTAAATCTCGACAGGCAGTCACCCGATATAGCGCTTGGCGTTGATAATTCGCTCGAATTCAAGGGCGGTGAAGATGATAAATACAACCTTCACGGAGCAGGTGATCAGGGTATGATGTTCGGCTTTGCCTGTGACGAAACACCCGAGCTTATGCCGCTTAGTATTTCGCTTGCTCATAAAATGTCATATAAGCTTACGAGCGTTAGAAAGTCGGGTGAGCTTACATACCTTCGCCCCGACGGCAAAACTCAGGTTACGGTTGAATATGATAAAAACGGAAAGCCGAAACGCGTGGATACTGTTGTTGTATCAACTCAGCACAGCGCTGACATTGACCTTGAAACACTCAGAACAGATATACTCGAAAAGGTTATCAAGCCTACAATACCCGAAAATCTTATAGATGATGACACAAAAATATTCATAAACCCCACCGGCCGTTTTGTAATAGGCGGACCTCAGGGCGACACAGGCCTTACAGGCAGAAAAATAATTGTTGACACCTACGGTGGCGTGGCTCGTCACGGAGGCGGCGCTTTTTCGGGCAAGGACCCCACAAAGGTTGACCGCAGTGCCGCATACGCCGCACGCTATGTTGCAAAAAATATTGTTGCCGCAGGCATTGCCGCAAGGTGCGAAATTCAGCTTGCATACGCCATAGGCGTTGCAAAGCCGGTTTCTGTTATGGTTGACACTTTCGGCACAGGTAAGTTTGACGATACGGTTATTGCCGACGCGGTTCAAAAGGTATTCGACCTTCGCCCCGCCGCAATTATTGACAAGCTTGATTTGCGCAGACCTATATACCGCAAAACTTCAAACTACGGTCACTTCGGTCGTAACGATGCTGACTTTACCTGGGAAAAGACCGACAAAACCGAAGAATTAAAGTCGGTTTTAGGCTAATATAATAGATTAAGGAGCAACAAAATGAGCAATTACAATATAGAAACAAAATGTGTTCAGGGCGGCTACACCCCCGGCAACGGCGAGCCGCGTCAAATACCCATTGTGCAAAGCACAACCTTTAAATATGCCACAAGTGAAGATATGGGCAAGCTTTTTGACCTTGAGGCTTCGGGCTATTTTTACACCCGTTTGCAAAACCCTACCAACGACAGCGTAGCCGCAAAAATATGCGAGATGGAGGGCGGCACAGCCGCAATGCTTACTTCAAGCGGTCAGGCGGCATCGTTTTATTCGGTGTTTAATATTGCTTCCTGCGGCGACCACATTGTGTCTTCTTCTACAATTTACGGCGGCACATACAACCTTTTTGCCGTTACTATGAAGCGTATGGGCATAGATTTTACCTTTGTTTCGCCCGATTGCTCTGATGAAGAATTAGAGGCGGCATTCCGCCCCAACACCAAGGCTGTATTCGGCGAAACCATTGCAAACCCTGCGCTTGTTGTGCTTGATATAGAGCGTTTTGCAAACGCGGCACACGCACACGGCGTACCGCTTATTATTGACAACACCTTTGCGACCCCTATAAACTGCCGCCCGTTTGAGTGGGGTGCAGACATTGTAACCCACTCCACCACAAAATATATGGACGGTCACGGTGCAGGCGTCGGCGGCTGTATTGTTGACAGCGGCAATTTTGACTGGACAAAATACCCCGATAAATTCTCGGGTCTTTGCACACCCGATGAAAGCTACCACGGTGTTACATACACCGAGCGTTTCGGACTTGAGGGTGCTTATATAACCAAGGCTACCGCCCAGCTTATGCGCGATTTCGGTTCTATTCAGTCGCCGCAAAACGCTTTTATTTTAAATTTAGGGCTTGAGAGCCTGCACCTTCGTGTGAAAAAGCATTGCGAAAACGGTATGGCTGTGGCAAAATTTCTTAAAAATGATGACCGCATAGCATGGGTAACATATCCAAGTCTTGAGGGTGATAAAAGCTATGAACTCGCTCAAAAATATCTGCCTGACGGCAGCTGCGGCGTAGTAAGCTTCGGCGTAAAGGGCGGCAGAAAGGCGGCTGAACGCTTTATGAAAAACTTAAAGCTTGCCGCTATCGAAACCCACGTTGCCGACGCACGTAGCTGCTGCTTGCACCCCGCAAGCGCAACCCACCGCCAGATGAACGACCAAGAGCTTGAGGCGGCAGGAATATCGGCAGATTTAGTTCGTTTTTCTTGCGGAATTGAAAATGCCGACGACCTTATAGCCGACATTAAACAGGCTTTGGATAACATTTAATCAAGTTAAGAGGAGCATAAGATGCCGATTAAAATACCTAACGACTTACCTGCGGTAAAAACTTTAAACGATGAAAATATTTTTGTAATGACCGAAACACGCGCCATTACACAGGATATTCGCCCGCTTAAAATATTACTGCTCAATCTTATGCCTAAAAAGATTGAAACCGAAACGCAGTTGTCACGACTGCTCGGCAACTCACCGTTGCAGGTAGATTTTGAATTTATACACACTAAAAGTCATATTTCAAAAAACACCTCGTCAGAGCATTTGTTCGCATTTTACAAAACCTTTGAGGATGTGAAAAACGATTATTTTGACGGTATGATTATTACAGGCGCACCGGTAGAGCAAATGCCTTTTGAGCAGGTGGAGTATTGGGATGAGCTTTGCGAAATAATGGAGTGGACAAAAACCCATGTTCACAGTACTTTCCATATATGCTGGGGCGCACAGGCTGGGCTTTATTACCATTTTGGAATAAATAAATATCCTATTTCCGAAAAACTGTTCGGCATTTTTCCGCATAAGGTCGATTATAAAAGGTCAATACTCTTTCGTGGCTTTGACGATGTGTTTATGGTGCCGCAGTCACGCCATACAACCGTAAGATATGAGGATGTTGCGGCCGTGCCCGAGCTTAAAATTTTGTCGTCGAGCGAGCGTTGCGGAATCTACGCCGCGGCAACCGACGGCGGTCGGCAGATATTTATAACAGGTCACAGCGAATATGACGCCGACACGTTAAAAAATGAATATCTGCGCGATAAGGCGGCGGGGCTTCCGATAAACATACCTGAAAACTACTTCCCCGATGACAACCCCGAAAACGAGCCGATTGTAACATGGCGCTCGCACGCAAATTTACTTTACAACAATTGGCTTAATTATTTTGTTTATCAAACAACCCCGTATGATATAAAAGAAATTCATAATTCATAAACAAGAACAACCTGCCCGAAAAATAGTGGCAGGTTGACGTGTTTATAAATTGTTAAATTATAGGTAACGGAAATTTGATTGAAATACATTTTTTGAAATGGTAAAATGAGGGCGTAAAAATTAAAGGGAGATATTTATGGATAAAAAGGATAATTTTAATTCAATGGTAAACGGTACCCGTCAGGGCGCAGCGGCTTTTTTAACGGCTCAAAAAATAGTAAAGTTTTTTAAGAAAAATTCTATAGAAGAAATGCGGGCAAATCTTGAAAGATTGAAATCGCTTATGTCGTGTTATCAGTGCGCACTTTTAGAGGTAGAAACAAAATTTCGCGTGCTTAACGAGCAGTTTTCGCTTCAGCATGAGCGCAACCCGATAGAAACAATAAAAACACGGATAAAGTCGCCCGAAAGCATAAAAGAAAAGCTGTCGCGCAAGGGTCTTGAAATGAACTGTGAAAACATTGAAAACGAGCTTAACGATATTGCGGGCATCAGAGTAATTTGTTCTTTTATTGATGATATTTATATGCTTGCCGACTGTCTTTTGAGCCAAGATGACATAACCCTTATTGAACGCAAGGACTACATAAAAAATCCCAAAGAAAACGGTTATCGCAGTTTGCATTTGGTGGTCGAAGTGCCGATATTTTTGCAAAACGAAAAAAGACTTATGAGGGTTGAAGTTCAGCTTCGCACCATTGCCATGGAGTTTTGGGCAAATCTTGAACACAGATTGCGTTATAAAAAGGATTTACCGCAGGATATATGCGAATTGACTTCGTCTGAGCTTTCACAGTGTGCCGAAATGAGCGCACAGCTTGACCTTAAAATGCAAAATGTACGAAACATTATAGAAAACGGTTAGCGTTAAGACTTTCAAGTTGACATTTTACGCAGTGTATGATATAGTTGTTTAGCCGAATATAAAAAACGCCTCAGGCATAGTTTTGCTTAGAGGCATTTTTATTTTAAAAGTTAGGTTCCATGGGGGAATTTATTAAATGAGCTTTGATATTTCATTTGTAATTACCAGTATTATGATGGGTGTAGGTCTTGCTATGGACGCATTTTCGGTGTCTATGGCAAACGGTCTGAATGAGCCCGATATGAAAGCCCGCAAAATGCTTTTAATTGCAGGGGTTTTTGGTGGGTTTCAGGCGCTTATGCCGCTTATCGGTTGGGTGTGCGTGCATACGGTAGTTCAGTATTTTAAAGTGTTTGAAAAATTCATTCCGTGGATAGCGCTGGCGCTGTTGCTTTATATCGGAGGCAAAATGCTGATAGACGGTATTAAAAATCAAGATAACGATGAAACCGCAGGCGTGGGCTTCGGCGCGTTGCTGGTGCAGGGCATTGCAACATCTATAGACGCCTTATCAGAAGGCTTTGTTATCGCCGAATATAACTGGCAGGCGGCAATAGCTGCGGCGCTTATAATCGCGGCTGTAACCTTTGTTATATGCGCATTCGGCGTATTTATAGGCAAAAAATTTGGAACCGTGCTTTCAAACAAAGCGCAAATTTTCGGCGGAATAGTGCTTATAATAATCGGTGTCGAAATATTTGTAACGGGTATATTTTAATCGTTTTTTGTTTTGCCCGTTAACAACAGTTTTTGAGGGTTGTTTTCAATATATTCCCATATCTCGTTGTAATCGTTTCGGTTACGAATGATGTGGTCATAATATCTTGATTGCCAAATCTTATGTTCATATTCTTTGTTGCAAAATCTTTTGAAGGCGCTTACAAATTTTGAAACAATCGAATTTTTTATCACCAAATACATTATACTGTAAGTAAAAACCAAATTTAAAAAGCTATGCGGAAAAATCTGCATAGCTTTTTTGATGTTGTCAGTTTGCGGTTTTTGTGTCACTTATCAGCTTGCCGACTACCAAATAACGCTCTGTCTTGTTTGAGGTGCAGGTGCTGAGTGTAATAATCTTGTCATCGACTTTAAGCTCGGCGCCCTCTATAACCTGCTTTGTAAGCGATTTGGGGCTTGTGCACTCATCAAAGAATTGCATTCTTGAAGTTTCAAGGTCAAAGTTAAACGAGTTCATTATATGACGGTCATCATATACAAAGGCCGAAATTATCTCATATCTGAAAATGTGACCGGGCGTGTAAATATAGATGTTGCGGTTTTGGTTGAAAAATTCTTTGTTTTTGAACTTTTTAAGCTGACCGAACATGGTGCCGTTTAACATATTGTGACCGTAAATAAGGGTGTTCGGGTCATCAAAATCTTTGCTGTTAAGCTTTTGAATATAAATTGAACCCGCCCGCTTTGAATCTCCGTTTATATCGTGGTCAAGATAATAGTTGTCGTCGGCTTCGGGCGCGCTTTGCATAATGGGGTAGTCTATAACTTCGATGCCGTCAACCTGAATCCATGCGCAAACATCGGGGTTTTCCTGCTTAATGGCATCAAAATTTATGGGGTTTGCAGGCAAAACCGACGAGGATACATCCGAAGTGTTTTTGTAGCTTTCAAAGCTTTCTCTTCTGCCTAAAAACTGCACGCAAAGCATAATAATTGCGACAAGCAGCAAAGCGGCGGCTATTGCTACGGTAATATACAATACAATTTTATTTGAGCCTTTTTTGCCCGACGCGTTTTGCGGGGTAGAATGTTTGGGATTATAGTCTTCCATAAAATCACCTTATCCGTTATATTTGTTTATAGCCTTAATCACGGTTTTGCCGCCCATATAAGGCTGTAATGCCTTGGGAATTTTAACGCTGTAATATTCTCCGTCAAATTCGAGGTTGTTTTCAAGAAAAGCAATAAGCATACGCGGTGGCGCTACAACCGTATTGTTGAGTGTGTGCGCAAGATACTTTTTGCCGTCGGCGCCCTTTACACGAATACCGAGTCTGCGCGCCTGTGCGTCGCCGAGATTAGAGCATGAGCAAACCTCGAAATATTTTTTCTGTTTGGGGCTCCATGCCTCAACATCGTAAGATTTAACCTTAAGGTCGGCAAGGTCGCCTGTGCAGCATTCGAGTGTACGAACGGGAATGTCGAGACTGCGGAAAAGCTCTACCGAATAGCTCCACATTTTGTTAAACCATTCCATGCTGTCTTCGGGCTTGCAAACAACAATCATTTCCTGCTTTTCAAACTGGTGTATGCGGTAAATGCCGCGTTCTTCAATGCCGTGAGCACCCTTTTCTTTTCTGAAACAGGGTGAATAGCTTGTAAGGGTGAGCGGAAGCTGTTCCTCGGGTGTAATGGTATCGATAAACTTGCCTATCATAGAATGCTCCGATGTGCCTATAAGGAAGAGGTCCTCGCCCTCAATCTTATACATCATGGCGTCCATTTCTTCAAAGCTCATAACGCCCGATACAACATTGCTTCTAATCATAAACGGCGGTATGCAATAGGTAAAGCCTTTGTCAATCATAAAGTCGCGCGCATAAGCAGTAACCGCAGAATGAAGTCGGGCAATATCGCCCATAAGGTAGTAAAAGCCCTCACCGGCAACGCGGCCCGCCGCCTCTTTATCTATGCCGTTAAAAAGCGCCATAATGTCGGTGTGGTACGGAATTTCAAAGTCAAGCTCGGTCTTTTCGCCGTACTGTGTAACTTCAACATTTTCGCTGTCGTCACGGCCTACGGGAACACTGTCGTCAACAATGTTCGGAATTTTCATTTGAATTTCACGCACACGTGTTTCAAGCTCGGATTCTTTTTCTTCTAAAGCCTTTAATTCCTCCGCCTGCTCGGTGACAAGCTTTTTGGTTTTTTCGGCCTCTTCGCGGTTACCCTGCGCCATAAGCACGCCTATCTGCTTGCTTATTTTGTTGCGGTTTGCGCGAAGCTCGTTTGCGCGTTGGTTAATTTCTTTTTTTTCGTTATAAAGCGAAATAACTTCGTCAACAAGCGGAAGCTTGTTTTCTTTAAATTTGCGTCTGATGTTTTCTTTTACAAGTTCGGGATTTTCGCATATAAACTTAATATCCAGCATTTTGTATTCCTCCAAGGGATAATTTCGTACCTTGTATTATATCATATATATTCTTATATGTCAAAGGTAATAACCATGATTTTTCGGGCAAAATAATAAGGGTGATATAATGGACGGTAAAAAAAGAAAAGATAAAGATATACAAATAGAAATTGCCGTAAACAGTATAGTTTCGCAACCCGAAACGGTTTACGATCTTATAAACAAGTACGGCACCTACCAAATACAGCCGACCGCCGAAAGTGACAACGATTTTCCTAAAATTGCGCAAGGGTTGCCAAAAGAAGAAAACAGAAGGGTAAAGGACAGCGATTAAAAAAGGCAGCGCTCATAAGGCGCTGTACCCTTAAGGCATTAAATAAAACAGGCTTTGTATCCTTGCGGATACAAAGCCTGCGAGTCGGTCTGTAAGCCGAGTTCTGTCTTGCACGGTTATCTATCTCGACATACAGTCGCCTGTATGCTCAAGCCGCTTTTTGTGGCACATCGGGCAAATGTATAGCCACGGTCAGCGTTGCTCCGAATAGGGTTTACAGTACCGATATGTCTCCATTCGGCAGGTGAGCTCTTACCTCGCCTTTCCACCCTTACCGTTTGCACGGCGGTATATCTCTGTTGCACTATCCCTAAGGTCACCCTCGGCAGCCGTTAGCTGCTATTCTGCCCTATGGGGCTCGGACTTTCCTCACACAAATCTGTGCGCAACCGTGTGACCGACTCGTACAGGTATTTTAACACAAAAATTGCCGTGTGTCAAAAAAATTAAAACAGGAATAGTATGTATAAAACAATTTTTGCAAAAACGGGGGCATTTTTGTGGATAAAGCTTTTGAAAAATATTTTTTGGGCGCAAATTCGGGCGAAGGTTTTGTATCGCATTTCGGGGATAGCTACAACTGCTTTGACGGCTGGCGAGCCTTTATTATAAAAGGGGGACCGGGTACGGGCAAATCCTCTTTTATGAAATACATTGCCGTAAAGGCGGCAGACCGCGGGTATGAAGCGGTGCTGTGCCCATGCTCGTCAGACCCCGATTCGCTTGACGGACTTATTATAAAAGATTTAAAAACGGTTATAATCGACGGCACCGCGCCTCATACGGTAGAGCCTGTTTACCCCGGCGCTTGTGAAGAAATTATAAATTTAGGCGTTTTTTGGAACGGCGATGCGCTTTATAAAAATGCCGAAAAAATAATATCGGTTACAAATCAAAATAAAAAGCTTCATACCGCCGTGAGCGCATATATTTCTGCCGCGAGCGAACTGGTTTATGATAATTTCAGGCTTTCGCGGCAGTGCGCCGACGGGAAAAAGGTTGAGCGTTTTGCCGAAAATGCGGCTCAAAGGCTCATTCCTAAAAAAGCAAACCGTAAGCCGCGTGAGTGGGTTCGTTTCCTCTGCGGCATTACACCGAGGGGCATTATCGCTTACAGCGACACAGTAGAAAAATTTTATAAAAACATAATCGTAATTGACGACAAATACGGCGGAGTATCAAACACCGTAATGAACACCGTGCGGGAAACGGCGCTGTCACGCGGCTATGAAATAATAACGGTCAAAAATCCGTTTTTACCGTCAAAAATTACCGACCATATACTTATACCCGAACTGTCGCTTGCGTTTGTAAGAGAGTATGAATATATGAGCTTTTCAAAACAGTACCGCCGCATACATTTACGCCGATTTACCGATATAAATGCGGTCCGTGCCGTGCGTAACCGCATTACCTTTAACCGCCGTGCCGCCCGTGAATTACTGCTCGGTGCTGTCAATACGCTGTCAAAGGCAAAAGCCGTGCATGATGAAATAGAAAAATATTATATCAACGCTATGGACTTCGGCGCTTTGACTCGGTTTGCGGAAGAAAAAGCAAACCAAATTTTAAGCCGCAGTGTAAAGCAATAACAATAAAGCCTCTGCTTTAATAAAGCAGAGGCATATTATTTTGCTATGTATTACAAAAGTTGAATACCCAACTCTTCGCACTTTTTAATTTCTTCTTCGGGCCATACCGAAGCGTGAACCTCGCCTATGTGGGCTTTTTGAAGCAGCTGCATGCAAAGTCTTGACTGACCGATACCGCCGCCTATTGTAAAGGGCAATTCGCCGTTCATAAGCGACTTGTGGAAGGGCAACTCCAAGCGTTCAAGCTTGCCTTCGGCGGTGAGCTGTTTTACAAGCGACTCCTTGTCTACGCGAATACCCATGCTTGAAAGCTCGAGCGCGGAATCAAGCACACGGTTATATACTATTAAGTCGCCGTTAAGCGCCCAATCGTCATAGTCGGGGGCTCTGCCGTCATGCTTTTCGCCGTTCGAAAGCCTGCCGCCTATTTGCATAACAAATACGGCGCCGTATTCCTTAACAATTTCTGTTTCACGCTCTCTCGGTGAAAGCGAGGGGTATTTGTCAAGCAATTCCTGCGAAGTAATAAATTTGATTTCACGCGGCAGGTAGTTGTCAAGTACGGGGCACTTACGCTCAATAAAATCTGCGGTAAGCAGTACAGCCGAGTAAATTCGTTTTACCGTGTCCTGCAAAAATTCTACCGTGCGGTCGCCCTCTGCTATAATCTTTTCCCAGTCCCATTGGTCGACATAAAGCGAGTGAACACTGTCACACACCTCGTCGCGTCGAATGGCGTTCATATCGGTGTAAAGACCTGTGTGCATCGAGAAACCGTATTTTCCGAGTGCCGCGCGCTTCCATTTTGCGAGTGAGTGAACAACCTCGACAACCTCGCCCGTTTGTAAAATATCAAATGAAACGGGGCGTTCTACGCCGTTAAGGTCATCGTTTATGCCGCTGCCTCGGCTTACAAAAAGCGGCGCCGACACACGGCGTAAATTTAGAGCGTCGCAAAGGTTCTCTTCAAATCTGTGGCGCAAAGAGCGTATAATATCCTGTGTTTCGAGCACAGTGAGTTTTGATTTATACATAAAAATCACTCCGTATCAAATAAATTTTAGGAAATACTGCCGACTGTACGGGGGTAAAGAATAACATCGCGTATATTTTGCACACCGGTAACATACATAATAATTCTCTCAAGACCCAAACCGAAGCCGCTGTGAGGCACTGAGCCGAACTTGCGAAGTGAAATATAATCGGTGTATTCGTCAAGATTCATATTGCGAATCTTCATAGCTTCAAGCAGTTTGTCAAGGTCGGCTTCACGCTCGCTGCAACCGATGATTTCGCCGACTGTGGGCACAAGCAGATCGGTTGCGGCAACGGTTTTTCCGTCGGGATTTTGCTTCATATAGAAAGATTTAATTTCTTTCGGGTAATTGGTAAGAAATACAGGGCGCTTGCAAACCTCTTCGGCGATGTAGCGCTCGTGCTCGGTCATAAGGTCACAGCCCCATTCCACAGGGTACTGAAAATCTTTGCCGCTTGCTTTAAGTGCGTCGATCGCTTCGGTGTAGGTCATAACGGCAAAGTCGTGGCTTACAACATTTTGCAGCTTTTCAATAAGACCTTTTTCAAAGTGGGCGTCAAAGAATTTAAGCTCTTCGGGGCATTTTTGGAGCACGGTGTTGATTATATGCTTTATAAGGGCTTCGGCAATTTCAATAATGTCGGGCAGCTCTGCAAAAGCAACCTCGGGCTCGACATGCCAGAACTCTGCAACATGGCGCGGCGTGTTGCTTTTTTCTGCGCGGAAGGACGGACCGAAGGTATAAATTTTACCGAGCGCCATTGCGGCAACCTCGCCCTCCAACTGACCCGATACCGAAAGTGCCGCACGGCGACCGAAAAAGTCGGCGGCGTCTGCCTCCTCTTCGGTTTTAAAACCGTGGTCAAACGGAAGGGTGGTTACCTTAAACATTTCACCTGCGCCCTCACAGTCACTTCCTGTGATGAGCGGTGTGTGAACATAGGTGTAATGGCGGCTTTGAAAAAATTCGTGAATACAAGCCGAAATTACCGAGCGCACGCGAAGCACGGCGTTAAAGGTGTTTGTGCGCACGCGAAGCGCGGGGATAGTGCGTAAATATTCGAGAGTGTGACGCTTTTTTTGCAGAGGATATTCGGGAGGGCAAACGCCTAAAACGGTGATTGATTCTGCGTTAACTTCAACCGAATCTTGTGCCACTACCGATTTTACAACCGTTCCTTCAACCTTAAGTGAGGTGCCAAGCTTCATATACTCCGATATATCGCTTAAAACCGACTTGTCGATTACTATTTGAAGATGTTTCAGCGTTGTGCCGTCGTTAAGCTCTAAAAACGCCATATTTTTAGAATCGCGCGATGTGCGCACCCAACCGCAAACCGTAACCGATTTGCCGACAAAGTCGCCCTTCATAATGTCAATAATGTCGATGTGTTTCATAAACTGTCACTCCGTAAATAATTTATACAAAAATAATAAGCGCTATTCATCCTCTGAAAAATCAGGGACGAATAGCGCATTAAATACTATTCGCGGTGCCACCCGTGTTACTGTGCAAGCACAGTCGCTCACAGCAAAAAACTGTTATCGGCTTTAACGTGTCGCACACGGCGCCCCTACTAAGCGGTAAGCCTTTGGGTTTGCAGCTCAAGAGTGTTCTTCGCGGTATGCGTATGGCGGCGTTTACACTGTCTGCCGCTCACTGAGCACCGTTTATACCGTTACTTTTCTCTGTCGTAGCTTTTACAATATGTGTAGATTATATCATCACGGTATTAAAATGTCAAGATTTATCAGTCGATTATTTCAATAACCGTGCCGTCGGTAAGCTCTGCGGTGGGTATAAACAGTTTTTCGGTGTTCATAAGGCTGTCGAATACGCCGTTTGCCGCTTTGCCGTTAAGTTTAAAGCTTCGCTTGTCGGAGCCTGTATCGGTGTATTTTACGGTAATCGGATGACCCTTGACAACAATGTTTAAAGAAGCGTCGGTTGTAGGCATTGAAGCGGCGGTTTGAACAATAAGCCCGTCAAGTGTGGGGCATACGCCGAAACCAAATTTTATAAGATTTTTTATAAATACAGTTCCGCTGCCTGTGTACCAATCGAAAAATGAATAACCGTCTATGCACCAATCATCGTTTTTAAAGTATGAGTTAGGCATTACAAAGGGCGATTTTGTGCAGTTTTGGTGCGATAAAACCGTGGCAAGAATAAACTGCCGCCAAGCCTCTTCGCTTTCACCTAACAAAAACAGCGCAGACACTGCAAACATTGTTGCGTGAACGTAGGTGCCGGCGTTTTCATAGGTGCCCGCCGTTATGTTTGATATACGGCCTACATATTTGTGCATATCTTTCGGGAATGCTTTGTCAAATGTCATAATTCCGTAGGTTGAATCAAGACACTTGAACGATTGCATAATACTCTCCTTCATAGAAGGGTCGTTCTTTATCATATCCGAAATCGCCCAGAAGGAGTTTGCGGTACAGCTTGCGCGTGATTTGCCGTCGGGGTCGTGCCAAGAGCCAATTTTATATGATATTTTATCGCCCCAGCCGTGCATTATCCTGCGTTTGCCGTCGGCGGCGGTATCAATAGCGTATTTTGCAAGTCCGTCTTTAAGACCACAGGCGATTTTTTGATAATAGGCAATTTTTTCGGTGTATTTTTCTGTGCGCTCCAATATTTCGCAGATTTCACGGCAGTTTTGGTAAAGCTGAAGAGAAGCCATAACACTGCAGCCGGTGCCGAATTCGCGTGAGGTGTCGGCTGTTCGGCCAAGTCCGTCAAGCGCATCGTTCCAGTCACCGAAAAGCGAATGCAGGCAACCCGTGGTCTCATCAACATTAATGCATAAAAAGTCCATTATTTTAACAATGTGGTCAAGCACGGTATCGACGGTTTTACTTTTGGCAACAACCGCGGTGTTGTTTTGGTTTGCAACAAAGTACCCGCATTTTTCATCAAGTATTGACCAGTCGTCGGTATATGAAAGATAGGTGTGGAGTGTTGTTATAATCCACACGCCTTGATCTATGAATTTGCGAAGGTCAAAATCGGGAACGGTGTCGGGGTCGCTTGATACCGAATACTGACGCGGAGGTCTGCCGTCTTCAAGAATATAGTTCAGCGCGGTTATAAACTGACGGCGGCTGTCGGCGCTCTGCCAAATAAGCGACGATTCGAGCTGTTGCATAACATCGCGCACGCCCATAAACGCACCCGCATAGTTTTTTCCGAGCGCGCAAAGCGAAACCTGCTTTTGAATGTTGCGCACAAACTTGTTCAAAACATTCGGGTTTATATCGCCCTTAAAGTTTGCAAAATTTGTTTTCATATTTTCAAATTTTGCATATTCGGCATTATCGTCCTCGGTTAAAGCCGAGTCGATTTTTTCAAAATCGGGTTTTAAACCGTAAAACGGCTCAAGCTCTTTGAGCGAATGGCGGTAAACCAGCTCATATTCGCGGCGAACAAGGCCGTTGCCGTCGAGCGTGTAGTGTGCGCAGTCGGCGCAAACAGGTGTGTCCGACGAATTTGTCGCGGTGTGCCCGTTTATGAATTCGCCATTTTTAAGACAGGCGGCGTTGTTTATATGACGGCCGGGTGCGCCTAAAACACCCGATTTTGCGGTTGTTAAATACTCTTTGTCGGGGGCCTTGCCGCAGGCGCCGCGCGCAATCAACATGCAATCTTCATAAGACCTAATCATAAAATTACGGTTGTCTGAAATTTTGGCAAAGCGGTTCATAACATCATACGGACCGCCGACATTCCGGTAAAAAAGCCATGCGTCAATGTATGAAAGCATATAAACTTTCTGCGGCTTATCGGTTTTGTTTATCGCCGTATATGCAAGGTGAATATGCTTGTCGCGGCTTACATGAACCCTTACCGCAAATGTAACATTTTCGGTGTCGGCTATATAATAAGCGTATCTGAATGAATAAACAACATAACGCTTAATTTCAAACGGCTCAAAAGCCTGACGGTCACAGTCAAAAACAGAAACGGGGAAAAAGTCGCCGCCTTCGGTTTTTATTCCGCCTACAAATGATATATTTGCATCTTCCGAAAAATTGAGCTCTTTAAAAATTGTAAAGGTAGATTCGTACGCGTCAATGTGTCCGTTGCTTCTTGCCCATAGCACAAGGCCGTCAGCATCATACGGAAACCGCGATATTCCGCTTTCGCGTTCACAGCAAAGAATATCCTTTTCATTAAGATAAAAGGTGTTTTGCGGAAGACTGTTGTCGGCTGTCGCCTTAAAATCGTTTATTTGCTCCATAAGCTTTTTTAACCGATTTTCAAAACTCATAAAATCACGCCCTTTTTTAAATGGTGCTTTAACTTTATCATAAATAAGCGATAATTTCAATACAATTTTACGGTTTACAAATATAAATTACCGCATTATAATTAAGCATAGCAAAATAAAAGGAGTGCGGCTTATGATTTTAGCAGAAAACAGGGTGCCTTTCGGCGATATATTTGTGCCCGAAGCAGATTTTGAAAATTGCGATTCGCAGATATGGTTTATAGCAAAACAGCTTCAATATTATCTTGCAAGAATAACCCTTGCGCCGTTTGAGATAGGCGTAAACAAGTGCGAAAACGCCGACGGAATATACATAAATTCGGATAAATCTTATGCCGACGATGAGTTTTTTATAAATACCGCAGACGGAAAGCTGTTTATTAAAGGCGGAAAGCGCGGCGTGATTTACGGCGGCTTTGAACTGCTTGAAATTGCAGGTTGCCGTTTTTTTGCCTATGACTGCGAAAAAATACCCACAAAAACAAAGCTTGAAATCGATAGTATAAGCAGGCGCGAAAAGCCTGTGTTTGAATTCAGAGATATTGACTACGCGGGAGTGACCCGGTTTCCCAAATTTGCTTCGATGTGCCGAATTAACGGCGCGTTCAGCAATATACCCGAAAATGTAGGCGGAAATATTGCATACGCCTTGGGGGCGCACAGCTTTTCGCAGCTTGTGCCGCACGAGCTTTACCGTGATACGCACCCCGAATATTATTCGTTTTTTGACGGCAGGCGAATGATCGGCGAAAAAGATCATTGGCAGCTGTGCCTTACAAATCCCGAGCTTATAAACATAGTCGTAGATAATGTTCGTAAAATTTTAAAGGAAAATCCCGACAAGAAGATAATTTCGATTTCTCAAAACGACAATATAAATAACTGTCAGTGCGAAAACTGCCTAAAATCCGACTACGAGGAGGGCTCGCCTGTAGGTACACTTATTAGGTTTGTAAATAAGGTTGCCGAGATTTTAGAACCCGAGTTTCCTGATGTTATGTTTGATATACTTGCATACCATTATACAAGGCCTGCTTCACACCTTACAAAAACACGGCATAATGTTTGTGTACGGCTTTGCGCCAGCAACACCTGCTTTGCCCACCCTTATGACAGGTGCGATGACCGCTCTCGCGCACAAAAGCACCCAAGCGGTAAGACCACCGTGTTTATCGAAGACCTAAGGGAATGGAGCAGGGTTTGCAGTAGGCTTTATGTATGGGATTACACCTCTAATTTTCCGCTTTATCCTATGCCGTTTGCCAACTGGCGCGTTTTACAGCCTAATTTACAAACCCTTGCAAAATATAATGTAAAGGGCGTTTTTGAGGAGTCAAACTGCGCCTATAACGGCGGTGTTGATTTTAACGAGCTGCGGGTGTATCTGCTTTCAAAGCTTTTGTGGAACCCCGATTGCGATATTGAAACCCACCGCAAAGAGTTTATGGAATACTACTACGGTGAAGCGGCTATATATTTACAAGAATATCTTGATATGATATGCGATTATGTAGAGCGTGAAAACTATCACCTGTATATACAGGACATAAAACGCCCGGGCTATTTAAGCGACGAATGGCTTAAAAAATACAATGTGTTGTTTGACAATGCTGAAAACGCAGTGCGCGGAGACGGAATTCGCTTGGCGCGCGTTCAAAAGGCAAGGCTTTCTATCCGCTTTGCAGATATATATTGGAACGAGATTACAAATAAAAGCTTTAATGCCGAGAAAATAAATGAATTTTTTATCGATCTTCGCGCTCATAATATTTCGCGCCTTGACGAGTGGTGCAATATAGAACGCACCTACCGAGCTTGGATAGACGGCAAAAACCGCGGAGTGTATTATACTTCTCCGTGGAGATATGACCGTGAAAGTCTGCTTTAAATAGTTCTTGACTTAATCTGTTGCGTTTGCTATAATATGTAATACTGATATAATATTTATTTTTCGGAGGAAATTTGTCTTTATGGACAGCGACAGTAGCGGCGATAACGGCGATACTAATAACTTAATTTGTATATATAACGGCGTACCTATGCTCTGTTTAGGGCACAGGTATGCCTTTTTGCGTTTAAAAAGGGTTTTGAGCTGAACCGACTTCGGCTTCAAACACAAATTCTAAGGAGTAGTAATTTCATGACAACATACATTATTATAATGGTAATATGCCTTTTATCATCGGCGTATTTTTCTGCCACAGAAACAGCGTTTTCGTGTGCAAACAAAACAAGACTCAGGGCGCTTGCCGAAAAGGGCAATAAAAAGGCCGAGCTTGCCGCAAGCCTTGCCGAAAAGTACGACAGACTTATATCTACAATACTTATAGGAAACAATATCGTAAACATACTTTTAGCCTCGGTTGCAACACTGTTTTTTGTTGAAGAATTAAAACTGCCGAGCGGAGCGGCGGTATCAACCGCAGTGGTAACGGTTGCGGTTTTGATTTTCGGCGAAATAACGCCCAAAAGCATAGCTAACGATTTTCCCGAAAAGTTTGCAATGTTTTCGGCGCCGTTTATACGCATTTTTATTTGGGTGTTTCTTCCTCTTAACTTTATATTCTCGCTTTGGAAAAAGCTTGTGGGTAAGCTGTTTAAGGTCGAGCAGGAGGATAACTTAACGCAGGAAGAATTTTTGATGATGGTTGAAGAGGCCGAGCACGACGGCGACATCGACACCGATGAGGGCGACCTGCTTCGAAACGCTATTGAATTTTCCGACCTTAAGGCAGAGGACATTTTAACCCACCGCGTTGACCTTGAGGCGTTGCCTTTGGACTCTGCCAAAAAGGAGATTGCGCAAACCTTTGCCGAAACAAGATTTTCGCGCATACCGATTTATGAGGATAACATTGACAATATTATCGGAGTAATACATCAGAAAGATTTTTATGTCGGCAGCGGCATAACTACGGCACCCATAAAAGATATTATTTCTCCCGTTCTTTTTGTTCATCAGTCCGAAAGGGCAGACGATCTGCTGAAAAAACTTCAAAAAGAAAAATCCCATATGGCGGTTGTTGTTGACGAATACGGCGGAACGCTGGGCATTGTCACTATGGAGGATATTCTCGAACAGCTTGTCGGCGATATATGGGATGAGCACGATGAGGTTGTAGAAGAATTTAAAGAGCTCGATGAGAACACCTTTATTATCGACTGCAATATGAACCTTGACGATTTTTGTGAGGAATTCGATATTGAAACCGAATCCGACAGTGTGTCGGTCGGAGGCTGGGTTGCCGAGCAGATTGGCAATATCCCGAATGTAAACGACAGCTTTGAGTTTGAAAATCTTGCAGTTACGGTTACCGAAACCGATTCGCACCGAGCATCTGTAATAAAGGTTGAAAAACACGATTTGTCCGATGAAAATCAGGAAGAAAAGGAATAAAAATGAAGGATAAAAAAACCCCCGACGAAAAAATACAGTTTTCGTTACCGCTTAATCGCAGAACATTAAAATACACAGCCGCAATACTTATTATGGTAGCATTGGCTTATGTGGTTGT
>ERZ780207.1566-NODE-1566-length-19050-cov-9.684742_pt1 | contig 19050 bp, 22 predicted proteins | sample MGYA00510977_ERZ780207 | MGnify/ENA primary metagenome ERZ780207 (study PRJEB29588, sample SAMEA2151383) | human gut metagenome | biome: human gut; feature: human-associated habitat; material: faeces | place: Denmark | collected 2008/2010 ... | reverse complement strand
GTCAAATAATTATGAGTAGAATTTATAAGCATGATCATTATCCAAGTGAGTTAACTATGGATAACATTAATACAATCGTTGATATTATAGAGACGTATTTATGCGATTATAAACTTGGCTTTCATTTAGTTTACCAGCGTAGGCATTTAATAAGAATGGATATTCGTAAATTAAATTCAAAGAGTGTAATAGCTAGTTATTCGTTTCGATATAACACTATGACGTTATTTAAACGTAAGGTTTTGCAAGGTGCTGTATCACTTGACGATATGATTAAGGAGAATGAGAGACGAGGATATGAGTATTTACAATAATTTAATACTTGCAAGTTGGTTTATCTGTGTAGTATTATCTGTGTATCAAATTTATAAGCAATGCAAAGGTGATTTTAAATACTATAAGGTATCAAGCAGATACATAAATTTCACTATAATTTCAATTGTAATGTTAGTTATGTGGTTTGTTCTAATAAATATGAAATATGATGAATTAATGGAGGTGTGTCATGTAAAATGTTAAAGTGTTATGACTTCACTAAAAAGCGTATAGGTTGTAAATTGTTATGCTAGTACAAAATTAAACAACTTGAAATAAATTAATTGAAAAAGCAATAGTTAAAATTAAAAGGAGAATATTAAAAATGGAAAATTTAGGTAATGAAGTAATGGCAATGGAAAATACAGGTTTGGTTGTGACTGATGATATGTCTCACGAGCAACGCGTTAATTTATTCAACGCGGTAAATAATGCGGAAGGTTTAAGCGATCAAGTAGGTAAGGATTTGTATTTGACTGGTTATATCGTACAAGATGTAGAAAAGGAAAATGAAAAAACAGGTGAAATTATTTGTAGTAAACTAATTACAGTAATTGATAAGGATGGAAAAGCCTATGCGACAAACTCAAAACCTTTCTTACAGTCATTAAAACAGTTAAAACAAGTATTCAACTATGATTGGACGAAAGAACCGGTATGTGTCACAATCATTCAGAAAAAATCAAACTCAAGTTCAAACAAATATTTAAGCATGGCTGTAAAATAGCCTAATAAAATAAGGGTGTTAGCCAAACACCCTTTTATTTTTGGCTAAAAGGGGGTGTTTAAATTGGCCAAAATGCGAAAAAGCACGAAAGATGTTAAGCGGTTAAGAAATGCTATAGCAAGCGCAAAAAGAACTGCTACAAAAGCGCAAAACATGGGGCAGGATGTTGTTTTTAATGATATTCGTTCTATAAAAGATTTTAATGACCGTAAGGAATTCAATAAATACTTAAAATTAATTGAAAAATTCAATAAAGAGAATAGGTTTATTAAAAATCGTTATGGTGTTGTATTTAACCGTAACGATATCGAACAGGCTAATAAGTTAGTGGATAAACAGAATAAGCAAAGAAAAAAACTTGCTCGTAGTGTTGGGCTAAACAATTTGAAAGAAACAAAGGGCGGTATATCCACAAATATTTCAGTTCGACAGGCTTTATCAGTATTAAAAGATGATAGAGGCGGTTTTTTTGAGCCGGTCCATCACGTTAATATTCAATCTTACAGATATCCTAAACAATTAAAAAATAGGATTGAAAGCTTAAAGGAAAATACAAAAAATAAAAATAAGAAAATCACCACATTTAGAGAGAATTATAAAACAGCTATAGAAAAACAAATACGAGGGCATAACATAACGGAGGAAGAAGGGCAACAAATTTTAAAAGACATGAGATCATTATCAGATAAAGAATTATTGAAATGGTTGTATCAAGAACGAAAAGCGATAAATACTTTTAAATATTTGGATTTAAGTCGTGAATATACAGAAAATCAAAAATTTGTAAACGAGCAATTAAGTAAAGCTATAAGAGAAGATTTAAGCGATGTAAAAGATAGTTTAGCTGTATTTACCGGACGTGCCTATGTTAGTGGCGGTGTGGTTAAGTATAAATAATGTAAAGGGGGTTGTAGTATGGCAAAGAAAAAAGAGCCTAAAGAAATTTGGGCTTGTGATTTTGAAACTACAACCGACCCTTTAGACTGTAGAGTTTGGGCATGGGGAGCAAGTTTTGTTGAAGATTCGAGTATAAAAGAATATGGAAATAGCATAGATGGGTTTATAGAATGGTGTAAACAAAAAACGCGTAAATTATATTTTCATAATTTAGCTTTTGATGGTGAATTTATTGTAAGTTGGCTTTTAAGTAACGGTTATGAGTATTCGGACAAACCTAAAACCGGTTGCTTTAAAACAATTATATCGAATACAGGTTTATGGTATTCGATTGAAATATGGTGGAAATATTCAATTTATAGATCAACAAAAACCACAATATGGGATAGTTTTAAATTAATTCCATTTAGTATTGAGAAGATCGCACATGATTTTAATTTACCAATTCGTAAATTAAAGTTAGACTATACAACGAAAAGAGAAATAGGGCACGAGCTAACACCACATGAAGTCGATTATCTATTTAATGATATCGATATTGAAGGTATGGCATTAAATGAATGTTTTAAGCTTGGATTTAATAAAATGACAGCCACTAGCTGTAGTTTTGACGCATTCAAGAAAACTTTGCCTATGTCGTTTGAAAAGATATTTCCACCTTTAGAAATGAATGTGGATACAGATTTAAGACCGGCATATAGTGGTGGGTTTGTTTGGGCAAACCCAGAACTAAAAGAAAAAGAGATAGGGCAAGGAATTGTATTCGATGTAAACTCTTTATTCCCAAGTCGTATGTATTATGAATTATTGCCATATGATATGCCTATATATTTTGAGGGTGAATATCAACAGGATGATGAATACCCTTTATGGGTAGGTGTTATTAGTTTTGCCTTTGATATTAAAAAAGATCATATACCGTGTATATCGCTAGATAAGTTTTCTCGATTTTTTGGAAGTAAAAAATATGTGGACAGCTCAAACGGGGATATCGTTAGAATGACTGTCACAAGTGTTGACTGGCAGTTATTTAATGAACAATATGATATTTATGATGTAGAGTTCATTAATGGTTATAAATTTAGAGGGTGTGTAGGAATTGCACGACAGTTTATCGATGAGCAAATGGAAGTTAAAAAGAATTCTAAAGGTGCTCAAAGATTTATTGCCAAGCGTCAATTAAATTCGGTTTATGGCAAGTTCGCAACGAACCCAAATGTAACACCTAAAATTCCATTTATTGATAAAGATGATGGAGTTTTACGTTTGCACGATCCTATGTTTACAACGTATGAAGACGGAGAGGTTAAAGAGGTAATTGACGAGCAATTTCGCGATCCAATATATTTACCGTATGGTGAGTTTGTAACGGCATATGCTCGTAAGTATACAATTAGTACAGCTCAGAAGGTAGGAATACATAGAGTGGCATATATTGATACGGATTCAATACATCTAGTGGGAACACAAGTTCCGGACGCTATTAAAGATATTATTGACGATAAAGAATTAGGCTATTGGGGTCTAGAATCTGTATTTACACGATCTTATTTTATCGGTGCTAAAAGTTATGTTGAAGAAATTGAAATAAGTTATAAGGAATACGTGGAACACCAGCAAGAATATATAAATGAGAACGACTGTAAAGATAATTTGTATTATATTCGTGAGGGTGTTTGTTATTATTTGAATGTCAAATGCGCTGGTATGACGCAAAGAGCGAAACAGAATGTGACATATGACAACTTTAGAGTTGGAAATGTTATTAATGATTGTTTAAAGAAAACACATGTACCGGGTGGTATTGTGTTAGTCGATAGACAATTCAGCATTAAAAGTAGATAGGAAGGTGATAAAGTGATAAGTGTTTTAACAAACATATTATATTATTTATTTATGGCATTTTGCTGTTTAAGTGTAACATTTCTATTTGTTGTATACATTATAGGAATGGTATTAATGGTTATTTGGATCATAAAGGAGTAAAGGAGTATAAAATGGATTTTATAAATTTAATGGTTTTAATTTGTGTAATTTGTATTATTGTATTAGTAATTTTTAATTTGATTATGTTTTGTAAATATAAGTCATTGATTGATAATTATAAATTATTAAATAATGAACTTGATAGTTTATCTTATGAAGTTTATCATCGTGATAATGAAATATTTAAAAAGTGTGATAAGACTCTAAAAGAATTTAACGAGATTATGTTCGGAAATCCACCACTAAAAAATAAAGTGGTGGTTGTTAGAAGTATAAAGGATTATGATTATACAGCATACCGAAAAGATATCGAATCACTAAATGAATATTTAAAAGAAGGCTGGAGTATTGTAAGCCATGAAACGAGTGATTTTGTACACACCTATATATTAGGCATGCCGTTAGTATGGCAGGATGAAAAAGAAGATGATAAAGGATGTGATAATGATGTTAAGTGAAAAGTCAAAAGAAAATAGAAATAAATGGTATCGAGATCATGTTAATAAATACTGTGTTTGTGTAAATAAAAGTGAAGTTGAAGTCGTTGGATACATTGAAGATTTATTGAAAAAGAAAAAGTTTAGTCAATATGTTAAAGATAAAGTTAAAGAAGATTTGGAAAAAATAAAATAATCTGTTATTATATTTACGTAAGGAATAAAGAACGGAAATCAGACATGTATGTTAGGCTTACTCGCGGTGAAACGTGCTAACAACATATATAGGAATAGTAATCTAGCTGGTAACACTTTAAACTTTACAACCTATTATTATAAAACCCTCATAAAAGAGGGTTTTATTTTTTATTGACTTTATAATTTTAATAGCATATATTAATAATTAGAAGGGATGTGTAGAAAAAATGGAACGTGACGAATTAAGAAACAAGTTTACGGAAGTGTTAACGGTTGAAGATCAAGCGGAACGTTCAACTATGTTGAATGATATGCGAGCTGAAGTTGAGAAAACTTTTACAGAATTAGACAATTTGAAATCCGAGAACACGAAACTAGTTGAAAAGAATACCTCATTAACAGAGGCAAACTCTAAACTATTCATGCAAATTGGTGTCGAAAAGTCGGGTGGAGAAAAACCAAAACATGAGGCGCCAATGGATTTAAGAAAATTAGGTATTTAATTGAAAGAGGTGATTAACATGGGAAAAACAACAGGAAACGACGTTGCTAAAACGTTACAAAATGATTTAGGAATGGATCATCAGCCAACAGGTCAAGAAGTTGCCAGTGCAATGTATACAATGAGTTCAAGTAACTTTAGAAGTACGATCGGAGATCCAAACGAAACAAGTTCTTTAGAATTTATGAACGGTTTATTAGAATATCCTGATACTTTAGGTGTTGAGTTTATGAATTTAGCGACACGTATTGGTAAAGTGATTGCACACCGAAATATTTTAACAAACAAATTAGCACCATTTAAAATGGAAAATATGCCACTTGGTTATACTATGGAAGAGTATTTTGTTGAGTGCGCTAAAGAGCACGAATACAATCAAGCGGACGCGGAGAATACATTATTTAAGCGTAGTTTACCGGATATTAAAACAGCTTTCTACGTTGTAAACAGAAAGTCATATTATCCAGCAACTATTACAGACGATGATTTAAGAAAGTATTTTGTTACTTGGGATGGTGTAAATAGCTTAATTGCAAGAATCGTTGATTCTATGTATAATGGTGACAACAAAGACGATTATAACTATATGAAATCCGCTTTAGTTTCTCACTACGAAAACGGACACATGAAAATTGTAAATACAAGTGCGGTTACTGATACGGATACAGCTAAAGAATTAGCACGTAAAATTACAGAATACGTGTCATATTTGACTGAGCCAACAAACGAATATAACGCTATGGCAGTCACTAAACAAAATGATTATGAAGATATCTATGTCATTTTGAATGGTAAAACCAACAGCTACTTAAATATTGATTGGTTAGCTCAAACATTCCAATTAGAGTTCGCTCAATTTAAAACTCATGTATTAGTATTGCCGACTTTACCAAGTACGGAACAAGGTACTATTGAGGCTATTGTGTGTGATTCAGAAATTTATCGTGTATTTGACCAAAAGTATAGTGTAGGTGTTGCTTACAATGCTAAAGGCTTATATTGGAATTACTTCTTACACCACTGGGAAGGTATCGCAACAAGTCGATTTGCAAACGCAATTGCTTTTGTTTCCGGAAATGTTGAGGAAAAAGTTACAGCGATTTATTCAAACCCACAAGTTGTAGAAGTACGTAAAGGTGCGACTATCACAGTACCGTTTACAGTTCAAACTAACGGTTTAAATGCTAAGTATAGTTTAACTGCTACATCTAGTGTTGATGATAAAGTTAAAGCTACAATCGAAAGTGATTTGAAACACGTTAAGATTGAAGGTTTAGACGCTATTGACGCGGAAGGTTTAGCAACTGTAACAATTAAAGATACAGTTTCTAATGTAACTTGTGATGTTAAGGTTGTATATAACGTATAGTCATGTTATAATATCGGTGTCATGAGTAGGACATGACACCCCTCCTTTCTATTATTTAGGTAAATTGCAAGCTAGGAAAAAGAGTTATTAATTTAACTCTTTTTCTTTTATTTTTATTTATTTTGTATTAGTATGTATTTGAAGGTGGTGAGATCATGTTAAGAAAAACTAAAAAGAAACAATCAGCAAGTCAAACAATTAAAGAACAATTTGAGAAAAACCAAGAGATCAAAATAGATATTGATAATTTTTTGCCAAAATTTGACGAGGTAAAGTTAAGCGGTAAAAATTTAGCTCAAAACTATGTGAGTGAATTTAATACGGGTATGAATATTTACCAATGTTTAAATTATTTACAAGGTCATATTGGTTGGCTGGTTAAGGCTGTTAACGATGTTGTCAAAAAATGGAATAAAAACATCGAGGAAATGATTAAATATTGTATTGAGCTGTCTAAAAGTGAATTCGATAAACACTGGGCGGAGCTAAAGCCTCAAGTTATTGAGTTGACTAAACAAACAACAATCAATCAATTCAATGAAAAATGGGAAGAATTAAGACCTCAAGTGATTGAATTAACGAAACAAACAACAATCAATCAATTCAACGAATCATGGGAAGAATTAAGACCTCAAGTGATTGAGTTAACGAAACAAACAACAATCAATCAATTCAATCAATCATGGGAAGAATTAAAACCGGAGTTAACGCAATATGTTAATAACACGATCAATCAATATATTGATAATCAAGATTCTAAAATCGGTAAAATGTATGACGATTTATCTATCTTGTTAACGAACTTAAAGAACAGTGGAGCTTGGACACAAACGGGTGCTACAATTTTTGACGGTCACATGACAGAAGGTAGAAACATCGCCACAGGTAATATTAATATTTTTGGTGGAAGTGTTGACGGCGGTTCATACATCCGTACAAATAACGGTGCTAGTGAAAATGATTTGGCTGGTGGTGTATAATGGCATGGCAGTATTTTTATGGTGCATATGACAACACTGGACCCTATGCGAATGTTGTTTTAGGTGGATCACCGGACAACACCGGACCGTTTGGAGCACCATTAGCAGTAGCGCACGCGTCCGGATATGGTAAAGGTATTAACTTTACAGATAATGGAAATTATGGTGTAACGTTTATTTTAGATTTAGTTGGTTATTCAATTACAGACGCCCAGCAATATATTGCGAATGGGTATTATGTTGGTGATACTTCTACGTCGTATAACTATTTTATTATTGTATCTAAGTCAACAGACAATCAAGGTTCATGGACAGAATTATTAAGAGAAAAAATATTTACACATACTGGACAAATGCCATTAAATTATTTACCCGGTTGGGATGGTACAGCGCGTGCGAGCCAATGGAGTAAATTTATTCAATTATCAAATGACACAACACACGTTAAAATTGAATTGCAAGGAGAAGATGTGACATTCCCACATTCAAATATTTACAGTGTTCAGCAGGTCATTCCCGACTTTAGACCGTGGGGTATTCGTAAAAGTGGCGTGTTAAAATCATTGAATAAAGATAGTGGATTTTTAAAGATACGAAAATCAAACTCATGGAAGGACATTGTAAAATATAGTTATGATAAAGTAGGAAAAGAAAACCAGGGTACAAGCCGAATCCGTAAAAATGGAAAATGGTTAGGACAAGGAAAAATAGGAAATTAGAAAATAGTTGAACATTCAACTATTTTTTTATATTATAGAAAATGAAAGAGGTGATTAAAATGAAAATTATTTTAGTGGCATTGGTTTTTAATGGTTTGGATTTAGTGACAGGTATCGTTGGAGCTTTACGAGAAGGTGAGCAAATCAAGTCAAACAAGCTTAGAGACGGACTTTTTAAAAAGGTTGGGTTTATCTTTTGTTACACTTTAGGTATCGCTATTAACTACGCTGAAACTTATTTAACTTTACCATTTGGGGTTGATTTAGTACCGGTGATTTGTACATATGCAATTATCACGGAAGTAGTTAGTATTATTGAAAACATTTCTAAAATCAATAGTGATATTTTACCGGATAAACTAAAAGCACTAATCGGATATAAAGAGGGTGAATAATATGGATTTTGATAAAATAAAACAAAATATTTTAAATTCAAGTGAAACATCTACGAGTGAAAGCGAAAGTATTTCCGGTTCAGAGTTACATGAAGAATTTGAGATCAATAATTTTTTACCGGAATTCGAGCCATTAAAGTTAAGTGGTAAGAATTTAGCCCAGCAATATGTGAGTGCATTTAATACGGGTATGAATGTTTACCAATGTTTAAACTATTTACAAGGATACGTTTATACGTTAGTAACCGCTATGAATGAAACAATTGAGGCATGGAATACAGTAGTACCATTATTAGAGCAAGCTACAAAAGAATGGACAGATGAGGAATTCGACTATAAATGGTCAATTCTAAAACCACAAGTTATTGAGCTTGTCACAAATTTAACAATTGAAACATTCAATAATGCATGGGAAGAATTAAAGCCGGTTGTTATTAAGTTGGCACAGGATACAACAGACGCCGAATTTAAAAAACAATGGGATATTTTAAAACCGCAAGTTATTACACTCGTCGAGGAAACAACAACAAATAAATTCAATGAAGAATGGGAAAAATTAAGACCTACGATTATTCAATTATCAACAGATACAACAATTGAACAATTTAATAGATCATGGGAAGAGTTAAAACCTCAAGTCATTGAGTTAGCACAAACTACAACAAGCACAAAGTTTGATGAGAAATGGGAAGAGCTGCGACCTCAATTAATTGAGTTAGCACAAACTACAACAAGCAATAAGTTTGATGAAAAATGGGAAGAATTACAACCAACATTAACAGAAACGGTTAACAATTTAGCTAAGACACAAACAACAACTACATTCAATGAGAAATGGGAAGAGTTACGACCTCAAGTGATTGAATTAACACAAAATACAACAAGCACAAAGTTTGATGAGAAATGGGCCGAACTACAGCCAACATTAACAGAAACGGTTACTAATTTAGTCAACACAAATTTAAATACATTTAAAAGTACATTGTGGCAGGAAGTTACAAAAAATAATGATTTTCCTTTCTTATTACCCGAAAATTTTGGGGCTGTTGGTGATGGTGTAACGAATGATAGCAACGCATTTAGTTCTTGTATTACTAAAGCAATGGAAACAGGGAAATTTATTTTATTAAGTAATAAAACATATTTAATTGGTAATACTTTAACGAATATCAAAGACACAAATATAATAGGTATTAATGCTACGATTATATTAGGTGACAACACGTTTACAAAACAAATAAATAATTGCGTGTTTAGTAATATCACATTTAAGCGTACTGTACAAAGTGATTTACCACTAACTGAAAACTTTTTTTCATCTCAATTTAAGTGTTGTAATTTTGTTGATATTAATTATTTATTTAATAATATTTCACCTAGAATTAATATGGTAGAACATTTATTATTAGATGAATGTAATTTACAAAATACACAACTTATTAGTGTCACTAATAGTTTTAATGGTAGGGTTTATAGTATTAATAAAACATTATTTTATTATGATGATAACTATAAACAAAGAACTAAAATTATTAGTGGATATATTGGTGGTAAGTTTATATTTAATAATTGCACTATCTCAAAATTTGAGCCGAATGGAACAATTGCATTATTTGGTTCGCTTGATAATTTTGAATTTAATAATTGTTATATTAATACTTATGATAATGCAAACACCTTTATTCTACCGGATATAAGTAGTGTGGAGAAACAACAAATAACATTTAATAATTGTGATATCTCAAACAATAATAAATATTTAGTTAATGTGGATAGCACAAATGACACGGTGTTGCCAACTGTTAATATTAAATATTCAACATTAAAAGTGAATGCAATTTTTAACGCAAAAAATGAATGTAGTTTATGGCTTGAAAACAATATCATGAATACAAAACCTATTATCAACAGCGGTAGAGGTAAAGTTAATATCGTTGAAATCCAACAAAAGTATAGTGATACAAGCGAAAATATTTTCCCTTGGACAACAGAGCCTACACCAACCGTTGAAAATAATGTTTCAGTTGTTAAACGTGGTCAAGATGGTTATTATGTTTTGACAGAAAACAAAGATAAAAATGTTAAAAAATTAGATTATTATTTTAAATATGATGTTGATTATTTACCAAACGCGCCTTATTATAGTATGAACTTTTCTGTTAAAGATTTAGACCTAGAAGGTTATACAGTTAGGAGATCATCATTAACTAATAACACATGTAAATTAAAAAACAAAAGTACAGGTGAATTAATAGACTATGTTTATTTAATGTTAGATGATAATGTAACAGTCACAACCTCAAAAAATAACCCACAACTTGTATCTACTAAAATAGCAGCGAAATATTTACCATATTTCGCTAAACTTAAAACAGATACACCTGTTGAAGGGCGCTTGCGTATTGAAATGTGCATTTCAATTATTTTAGAAAAAACTAGCTCATAAGCTAGTTTTATTTTATTATATAAATGAGGTGGTAAATATGAATAAAAAAGAATGTGAATTATCAAGTATCTATAAAATGAAGAAACCGGAAGATATTCCCTATAATTTACCGGAAGGTTTAAGCGTTTATTTTTATATCGAGTTTTATATGCAAGCTATGCACATACTAAAGAATGTGGATTATGAACGATATAATATCTGTAAAGAGAAACTACACGAATTAACAATATTAGAGGAGGAATTAAATTTATGAAACCCGGTCAAAAATTAGTCCATGATGGGCATGAAGTTTGTCTTTTTCCTATGGAAACCATGAATATTACACAATGGTCAAGTCCTACAGCCGATTCACATTGTTGTGGACATCCTTTTGATAACGCAATTAATGGACAGGTCCGTGTACCTGTATACGCACCATTTAGTTGTCATTTATGCTATAGTGATAATCAAGGTAACACGCGCGCCTACACTTCAGATAATCCCGTGTTAACACCAAACGGATTAAGCTATGTAACTGTGAGTTTTACACATGACCCAAACCCACCAACCGCAACACAATATAAACAAGGTGATCTAATTTATCATACGGGTACGGCTGGTATGGCGACCGGTGACCACTGTCATATCGACCAAACGTTTACACAAAACGCTGGGCTTGTTTATTATGGTGTAACATGTAGGTATGGGAATCAATGTTACGCGTTAAGTGGTTCAGAATTACCGAATAATGTTTTTTATGTAAATGATACAAATATCGTGAATGGTTATGGTCAAGAATGGAAAACGTTTGAGGGTGGTCAGCCTCCAACCCCACCCGAACCAACATACAAATATACTAAACATTATTTTATGTTAGACGGTTTAGGAATTGATTTTGGTTTTTATAAAACAAAAGAAGAGATCAAACCCGAACCGCCAACACCAACGAGTAACTGGTTTATTCCCGGTGATATTAATAACACACGACCACTTACAGAAGATGAATCACGGCAAAATTGGCTAGCATTTTGGCAATTTTTCAAGGCGAAAGGTTGGACCGCAAACGCGGTTGCTGGTATATTAGGCAACTCTTATTTTGAAAGTACAGTCAACCCGAACCGATGGGAGAGTGATATTCCCTTTGCACAACCGGTAGCAAGTCGTGGATATGGTCTAGTTCAATGGACACCTTGGACAAAGATAATCGACTGGCTAAAAGAAAAAGGATATTACCCGGATGTTTCTAAGTTTGGTCAAGGTGAATGTGAGAGAATTCAATGGGAAATGGAGAATAATCAACAATGGATAGCTACAGCAGCTTATCCCGAAAGTTTCGCGAGTTTTTCAAAATCTACCGCCGACCCGTACACACTAGCGATTGAATTTTTAGCCAACTATGAAAGACCAGCTGACCCAAACCAACCACAGCGTGGAACGAAAGCACGTGAAATTTATGGCTATATCAAAGATAAATAAAATAGTTGAACATTCAACTATTTTTTACTAATATAAAATAAAAGGAGTTGATTAAAATGAGTATAGGAGTTGTTAACAGTCAATTTACACCACAAAGTAAAATTTATCTTTTAAAAGGCTTAGAAATTGACGCAATGAATAACACGTTTTGGGGTGCATTCGATACCCCCGAAAAGCAATTTAATTTTTTTATTAATAACTATGATCATATTGTATTTGAAAATTACACATATCAAAGAAAAGATGGTACGGTAGTTGTACCCGGTGTTTATGATGATCTACGTTTATACAATTATTTGATTTATCAAAACGGAAATACAGGAAATAAAGCAAAATGGATTTACTGTTTTATTACAAGTTTAGGGTACTTAAATGACAACGCCACTAGTATTAGTTTTGAAACGGATGTGATACAAACATGGCGGTTTGAAATTGAAGAAAACTTTATGGAATCGTACATCGCGTATGAACATAGACCGCAATATTATGATACCGGTGATGGTGTACATCGACCTTGTATTAACACACAACCGGAGAATTTAGAGATTGGAACAGATTTAGTTAGTGACAAACAATATCTAATAGACGCAAACGGAATAACTAGTTTTGCTGTAATTGGTATGACTTGCGACATGTCTGGAAAAGACAGTTACACAAACGCACAATTAGGAACACCATCTCAAATTAACTATTACGTTTTTCCTTTTAGTCGATATACGGGAACTGATATAACATCTTTAAAAATTGGCAGTGCAAGCGGTCAAACTGTAACGATTAGCGGACTTTCAAAAGTTTTAGACGCTATCCGAAAGAATGAAAAGCTAGTGGGTAAATGCGTTTCTATAGTGGTAACCAATTCAATACCCGGTTTAGTTGTTGAAAGTGGCCAAGTTGTGATTAAACGTAACTGCTTTAGTGGTGAGCAACAAGGTGATTATCTAATATTAACGTATAAAGCTAAAACAATGAATGATATGCTTTCAAATGATTTAAGCGCATTTCCAAAAACACGTGTATATAATATCCCAGCGTTTATTGGATTTACTAAATTCACAAAATTATATACGTACCCATACAGCTATATGCTTATTAGTGATAATAATGGAACAACAAAAGTTTTTAAAAATGAGTTATGGGAAGATATGAAAAACGCACAATTTATTTATGTAGGATCACCAAACAGCTCAAAAATAAATATTGTACCATTAAATTATAAAGTAACAAAATCAGATGAATCTTATTCAGATTTAATTAACCTAGATAACTCTTTTGAATCTCAATACGAGACTAGCTTACCTATTATCAGTGATACGACCGCATTAATGCTACAATCCTCGCGTAACTCTATGAATGTAGGATTATCAAATATTAGGCGCTCAAATGAAACAAATTCAGCTATAGCCAGTGCTACAGGTAATGCACTAAGTGCTCAGACAAGCTTACAAAATAATTTGAATTTAAGTGTAACCGCACGTAATGCCAATTTAGCTAGTAATTTGAATGATTTACACAACAAATCGAACATGATAAACGCTAGTATAAGCGCTATAGGTGGTTTAAGTGGTGGTATTGCCAGCGCATTAACCGGTAATATTGGTGGTGCTGTAGGTAGTTTGGTTGGAGCTGGTTTAGGTATTGGACAAACAGCCATGCAAAACCAAATCAACACAAAACAAACCAATATGCAAAACGCAAATGCACTTGCAAATGCAAACGCACAAGCAAGTGCTAATAGTCAATCTACCGCAATAAGTAACCAATTGAGACAGTTAACAACACAATACCAAAATCAAACAAACATTCAAAACGCTATGGATAGTTATAACGCGCGTATTCATGACGCACAAGCAACGGCTGACAGTATTGTGACCGGTTCTAATGATTTAATGCGACAAATAGCACTAGATTTAAACACATTCGTATTATATGTTTATAGACCAACAGAGGAATATAAACAGAAACTAGAAAAAATATGGAACATGCGAGGCTACGCAACGAATGTTATCGACTATCCAAATTTAAGATCTAAAATATCATGGAACTATATTCAGACGGTAAAATGTAATATTAAAGGCACGAATATCGACCCGAGCGACATAGAAAAAATCAAACGTGTATTTGATAATGGTATTACACTATGGCACAATAAGAATGTTGGTGATTATAGCCAAAATAACGGTGAAAGATATTCATATACACAGTGTGATAAATACGGAAACTATAAAGAAAAGAAAGTACATTAATATAAAAGGTTGACGGTTCAACCTTTTTTATTTAACATATAATTAAAGGAGATGATTAAAAATGGATTTATTGAATGATACGAGCTCTTTCACAGATTATTGTCGTAATGCGGTTGATGTAGCTACTATGAATAATGGAGAGGCGGATTTTATATATTATACGTATTTACAAATGTTAAGTTTAAACATGTTTAAATATAAAGGTTTACCCGAATCCATTAACACATTCTATTTAGAATATGTTTTACAAACACGTGGTTACATTGGGTTTTATGATGATGAAAGATTAGGTTTAATTTGTAGTGAAATCACATTAGGAGGTAAGTTAAACCACTACCAAATGCCAACAGAATACCATACAGTATCAACAAGCCCACTTGTGAAAAAGAATTTATCAAGTGAAGAGTGTGTTGTTATGAAAAACAGTCCTTTATATGTGGGTATTTTCCCATACTTAAATTTTTTCGCTAAGAAACTAGCGTTAACAAGTCGCACGATGGACCAAAATTTGACAATGCAATGGACACCGTACATCATTACAGGTGATAAACGTATGTTACAGCAATTCAAAATATTTATGAAGAAGATTTTACAAGGTGTGCAAACAATCTTCACGTCAAAAGGATTTAGAACGGAAGACGTTAATGTATTACAGACAAATGCACCTTTTATTGCGGACGAATTGCACGGCATGAAACAAGCAATTTTACGCGAATGCATGACTTTATTAGGTATTGAAAATGCGAACATGGACAAAAAAGAGCGATTAGTTTCGGATGAGGTCAACGCCAACAATCAACAGGTTATTGCGTCTAGAAACATTTGGTTAAGTGAACGTAAAAAAGCGATTGAAGAATTAAATAAAAAATTTAATTTAAACGCAAGTGTAGAATTCGCACCATATGAGGACTTTGAGGACATATTGAAATTGATTGAATTAGACGGTAATACAAGTATTTCAGATTTTAAAGACGATCTAACAATTAAAAAAGAAGGTGATTAATATGTTTAAAAAATTAAAAGTACCTAATTATTTGTTGACTTTACAAAGTCCGGTACTAGCTGAGAACACTGAAACCATATGCGGTGTATGTCACAATTTAGCATTTACAGAGTTAATTGACGCCCAATATGAATTAAGCGATATGGAAGTGTTAGAGATCGCGCGTAAAAAAATTTTCGATTTTAACTATCCTTTTTATGATGAAGTTGAAAAACGTAAAGCACTAGAAACGGGAATTTTAAAACATTTTTGGTTTGACGAGATCGGTCAAGAAACCTATGCGTATTGGAAATTTGAGCTTCAACACTGGTTTGAAATCAATATGGATAGATATTATACCTTATTTAAAACTATCCCATTTCAAGATCAAGACGACCCAACCGCAAACACAAACTATACAGAAACATACACGCGTGATAGTCGAGGAAATACACAAGCAAGTGGAGAAGATACGAGTATCGCTTTACAGTCTGTAACTCCGGAAGGACGTATCGATATTGAAACAAACGACTATGTAAACAATATCGCTAAGACAATCACCAAACCAAAAAGCGCCAATGACACGACAGGTCATGAAGAGTATAGTTTTAAGCGTAAAGGTAATATCGGTATCCAAACGTTAGCGGAAGTTTTACAAGGTTCACGGCGTGCGGTTATTACCATTGAAAACGAGTTATACGCGGAATTACAGGAATACGGATTATTTTTCAATATTTTTTAGGAGGTAATGAATATGAATATTGATGTAAATAAATATTATGATTATAGGCGAAAAGTATTAGGTACATATGTAGACCGTGACGGTGCTTACGGTTCTCAATGTTGGGATTTGTATTTTGATTGGTGCGAAAAGAACGGTTTTAAGGGTGCAAATTGTACGAGTAGTGGATATGTTAAAGATATTTGGTTAAACCGACAAACAAATGGAATGACACACAATTGTGTTGAAATTACAGAACTACAACCAGGTGCAATCGTTGTATTTAAAGAAGTACCAAATATTACACCATGGAGCCACATCGCTATTTTTGATAGTGATATAAACGGTGTATACGGTCGCTTTTTAGGTGCTAACCAAGGTGATAAGAACGGTTTAGTGAATATTGTCACACTTCCATATTCAGCTACATTCGATACGGCTTTCATGCCTAAAGCTATGATTTTAAGCGATGAAAAAACTGAAAAGGTATTAAATGAAATTCCAAGCGATTTTATTAAGGAATATGGAACTTTCTACCCAAATTGTACAATTAAAATCAGAGAAGCACCAAGTCAAAAAGGAAATGACACGGGTCTATATTATACAAGAGGTATGAGTGTACGATATGACGGTTATGTTAAACGTGATGGCTATGTGTGGATTAGTTGGATTAGTAGCAGTGGTAAGCGTCGCTGGATGGCTGGCGGTGAATTAAATTCAAAGGGTATTAATTACTTACCATATGGAGTGTTCAAATGATAAAGTCAATTGATTGGTACAGTCCTACAAACATAAAGTCATACAACAAATTTTTAAATTTCATCATCGGTGGTCGTGGTATCGGTAAAACCTATGGATTTAAAAAAGACTGTATTAGTCGATATAAGAAAAAAGGAAAACAATTTCTTTATTTAAGACGCTATAAAACGGACCTAAAGAAAATCAAAACATTTCTTAATGATCAATTTGAAAATTTCAAAGATGATGAATTTAAAATTACAGGTGGTAGCAACTTTACCACCTTTTATATAAATGGCTGTGAGATGGGATACGCTACATCTTTAACAGCGTTTGCAAGTTTAAAATCAACAAGTTATGTAGATATTGATACAATTATTGTTGATGAGTTTATACCCGAAAAGGCAGGATTTAACGCATACATACCGAATGAAGTTGAAATATTATTAAATATTATTGATTCTATATTTAGGCAACGAGAAGGACATGTATATTTATTAGCTAATAACGCAAGTATCGTTAACCCTTATTTTAGTTATTTTGGAATAACACCCGACCCTAACAAAGAATTTAATACTTTTAAAGGCAATGAATCCGTCGAGCAAATCGTTGTACAAATCTGTCACAATGAATATAAAAAAGGAAACAAAGAAAAATCAAAATTTCATAAATTAATTTCCGGAACTACATACGGAGAATATAACGCTGGTAAGTTTGCATATGATACAAATGACTTTATAAAAAAGAAAACAAATGTATGTGATTATTTATGCACGTTATACTATGATGATATGTATTATGGTGTTTGGATAGATATGAATACAGGCTATGTATATATCAACCAACAGATAAACAAAGAATATGGATATTGTTATTCCATTGGAAGTAACAACCGCGAGAATATGATGATCGCGAAACTATGGCGTAAGGACCAAAGACTAAACATGTTAATAAGATCCTATCGTGACGGATGTGTATATTACAATAATCAAGAAACAAAAAGACTTTTAAGCTATATATTAAGTAAATATTAAAATAAAAAGAGTGCCATTAATGCACTCTTTTAAGTTCTCATTTTAAATTATATTTACCTACTGTATATAAATAATATTCATGTTTATCACCGTACTTTTTATAATACTTATTATACACATCTTGAACAATTTTATAGTCTGTATCATGTATTACAATTAAACCATCGAATGTGAAATAAAATTCAAAATTTATAGGATTATCTACCAATAACATTATTTTAACACCTACCAATTCTCACTATACATAGAAACGAACACATTATTAATGTATTCGTGTTTTCTAACACTAACCAATAATAAATAATATTGCCTATAACTAATCAGTCCTTGATTATAATAGGACTGTATTAAGTTCTCTCTTTCAGTGTCGCTTGTGATACCAAGTGTTCTATTTAATTCAGAACACAAGCGATTAAGACTATTGTAATTACTCATAAGCTAACAATTCTTTACAATTCTACAAACTTCTTTAAGATTGTTATTGATATGCTCATTCAAATAAATATAATCATAATAATTAATATCTTTATCATCATAAATTCTTTCACACATAGCAATACATATAGCTGTATAATCGCTTAAAGCTTGTAGCACATTAGGTAGTTCGTGCCACCCTTTAATCTTTGATATTACATCATTGTGTTGTGTTTCCAACACTTCCTTATATTTTTCTCTAGTCATATTATTTGTTACCTCCCATTCTATTTAAAATAATTTCTTTACAAATTCTTTTCCTTACCATTTCACAACTTAAAAGCTTTTGTTCATATGGACCATTATTAATAATTTTCATTAATCTTTCAATTTCACCACAACAAAATTCAAACTCAAACAATAATTCATTATTAGACATTTCTTCTAATTCTCTTCTATATATTTCCTTAATTATCTCTTTCATTTCCTTGT
>ERZ780207.1565-NODE-1565-length-19055-cov-3.879421_pt1 | contig 19055 bp, 16 predicted proteins | sample MGYA00510977_ERZ780207 | MGnify/ENA primary metagenome ERZ780207 (study PRJEB29588, sample SAMEA2151383) | human gut metagenome | biome: human gut; feature: human-associated habitat; material: faeces | place: Denmark | collected 2008/2010 ... | reverse complement strand
TACTTTATTTTCCGGTTCACCTGCTTATGCCACGTATCAGGAGGCCGCAGACGCTTTAAAAGAAAAAGATTACGTCTTTGCTTTGGAAGAATTTACGCGCTTGGCGGAAAAGGAACAAAATTCCGAAGCCCGTTATCAGCTGGCTCGAATGATAGAAAACGGTTGGGGAATTCCCGCCGATGAAATTCAGGCGTTGAAGGTGTACCGCAAGGCGGCGGAAGAAGGAAACGAAAAAGCCGCTTTGAAAGTCGGGAATGCTCACTATTCGGGAAAATTTGCCGAAAAAGATTATTCGCAAGCCTTAAAGTGGTTTAAAGTCGCTGCCGATAAAGGAAATTATCTGGCTCAGTATAATCTGGGGCTGATGTACGAAGAAGGGCTCGGAACGAAAAAAGATCCCGTCAAAGCATTTCAATTTTACAGCCAGTCAGCCGATCAGGGCTATCATACGGCTCAAGCGGCTTTGGGGCGGATGTACGTCGGCGGTATCGGCACGCCGCAGGATTACGGTCGGGCGTTGCGTTGGTATAAGCTGGCTGCCGATCAGGGAGACGTTGACTCTCAAATGAAACTGGCAGAGCTGTTTTCAAACACGGAAATTCGCGGTCTGCCGTTTAATCCCGTCGGCGCGCATATGTATTACAACCTGATTGCGGCATATGCGCCGTCTCCGAAAAGAGAGCAGGGGGCTGCTTTGCGCGACAAGATGGCTGAAAAAATGCGTCCCGAAGAAATTCAGGTTGCTCAAGCCAGCGCTCAGAAATGGCGCAAAAAGAAACGCGAAGAATCCATTCCGAATAAAAATCAAAATGATTTGTTACAGGTAGAGGACGGACAGCCCGCAACCAAGAAGGATGCCGCGAAAACGGAAAATAAAGAAGCGGAAAAGCCTCAGGAAATCACCGTTAAGACCGAATTGGACGCTTTGATCGTTGCGGCAGGCGTTAATCGCCGTATTTTAAACAAAGCCATTCGTGAAAACAATTTTGCGGAAGTCCTGAAAATTCTGAAAGCCAAAGCGGAAAAAGGCGATGAATTGTCCATGATCGTTTTGGGCGATTTGTTTGTTTTGGGGCAGGGTATGGAAAGCAGCGATTATCAGGAAGCTTTTAACTGGTTTAAAAAAGCCGCTGACAAGAATAATGCCATAGCTTTGTTCCGTTTGGCGCCGATGTATTGCGAAGGCAATCCAGTTCAGCCGGATTTGGCGGAATGCTATAAACTGTTTTTACTGGCACGCAAATTTGCAAACGAAGGTTCTGTTCCGACCATTGACGAAACTATAAAAATGCTGGACAGCAATTTAGATCAGTCTATTCGTGACGAAGGTAAAAAATTGGCGGACAATTACGGGAAAGAACCCGAAAAAGCCAAAGATGAGGCAAAAGCCGACAAAGGCTTGATTTCAAGCTTTAAAGACCGTTTCTTCAGCGACGACGAAGAAGACGACGATCTCGGCGCTATCGAACGTCCCGAAGAAGAGCCCGCCGAAAAACAAGCCGAAGCGGAAGAAACAAAAGAAGAAGAAAACAAAACTCAAGACGTTCCCGCCGGGGATGATATTCCCTTACTTTAATCATTGAAAGGAAACCGTGGTGGAAGGATTTTTGGAAACTTCAAACGGACGTTTGTCGTATCGCCATATTGAAGGCAAAAAAAAATTAAACGTCGTCTTTATGCACGGAACCTTGTCTGACAAAAACGCTTCAAAGTCTTTGTTTTTGGAACAGACTTGCCGCGAAATCGGCGTATCTTTTACGGCATTTGATTTTTTGGGACACGGAGAATCTTACGGCGTTTATACGGACGGAACCATCGGCAAATGGCTCCAAAACGCATTGGATATCATTGACCGCGTAACGCACGGCAAGCTGATTTTAGTCGGCAGCAGCATGGGCGGTTGGATCATGCTGTTAAGCGCTTTGGCTTGTCCCGAACGTATCTCGGGTTTAATCGGCATGGCTGCTGCGCCAGATTTCACCGTTGATTTATGGAATTCTTTTTCGGAAACGCAGAAAAATGACATAAAAACAAAGGGCGTTATCTATACTCCGAACGGTTGGACGGAAGAAGGAGACCCGTGGACGTTTGAGTTGTTCAACGATGCCGAAAAATATTTGCTGTTAGATAAAAAAACGTTGGATATCGTGAGCCCTGTCACACTTATCCACGGAGGTAAAGACGATTGTGTCCCCGTCAAAACCTCTTTCAGAATAATGAATGCCGTCAAAAGCGATAACGTTAAAGTGATTGTTTTGAAAAATTCCGGACATCGCTTGTCCGAAGCGACGGATTTGGACATTTTGCGCTCTGTTTTGGAACTGCATGTCAAAGCGGCGGAAGATGACGTCGCATAAATAAAAAGCTCCGAAACGGAGCTTTTTTTATTTATAAACGGGATCCATTCTGATCACGACGCGCCTGTTCCTTTCTTGATTATGCGGAATAGGAGCGCCGTAGGCATCCCGATTGGGAAATCTGGGCTGAATATCTGACATTCCGACAGCGCGCAGGCGGGTTTCATCAATGCCGTGGTTAATAAGGAAACGCGTTACGGCGGAAGCTCTTGCGGAAGAGAGTTCCCAGTTTGAAGGAAAACGTTCCGTGTTAATGGGGTTATCGTCCGTATGCCCCTGTACTTCAAAACGGAAGATGTTGTATTGCTTAAGTTTCAGGGTTGACGCCAATCTGGTTAAGATCGGAGTGGCTTCGGGTTTTAATTCGGCAGAACCGCTGTCAAAAAATGTGTTGGCGTTTAAATCCAGAACAACCCCCAAATGGTCGTCGCCCAACAAATTGTCGCGTTCGTCCAAACGGAGCGTTTTCAAATCATCGTTCAGGTCGGCGATCAGCAAAGTAATGGGCTGGTCGACCTGCCTGTCCATAAATTCGCGTGCAATTCCCGTTCTGATTTGTTCAAACATCACGGCATCGACTTTGGAAGCGGCGACCAACATGACAAAGAAACACAGCAACAGCGTAACCATATCGCTGTATGTTGTCATCCATTCTTCAAGGTTTTCTTCCGGTTTTTTTTCAGGCATCATGGACGGGCAATCCCTTTATCAGTTCATGTCGCGGTCAATCAGGAAATGCTGAGAAGGATCAAGGAACGCGTTGACTTTGTCCTGAATGTATCGCGGGCTTTTTCTTTCTGCCAACAAAACCAGGCTTTCAACCAAAAGAAGATTCCTGAACAAAGAATTATCGGCGCGCTGAGTGACTTTATTTGCCGCCGGCATATAGAGCAATCTGGCGAACAAAATACCGTACAGTGTCGTAATTAAGGCGACGGCCATACCGGTACCGATTGAATCGGGATCGCTTCCCATGGATCCCAACATAACGATCAAACCGATCAGCGTTCCGACCATTCCGAATGCCGGAGTATAGGCGCCAAGCTGTTTTAAAACGTCAATGTGCTGAGTTTCGCGCTGATAGATGCTGAAGGCGGATTCTTTAAGAATTTCGCGGACTTCGTTACCTGTATATCCCGTAATGACCAAATCGACGCCGTATTTTAAAAAGGGGTCATTTCCGACGGAAGTCGCGGCATCGGTTTCCAAACCTTGCAAGCCGTTTTTTTGGACGATATAAGCCCATCTGACGATGCGTCCGACTTCGTTTTTATATGACAGGTTGGTGTCCTGATGTTGTTTAAAGACGGAAAGCAAGAGATGGTTTGAATAAAAGACGTCTTTGGCTTCAAATCCGATGAACATGGCGGCATAAGAACCGAACAAGACAATAATCAGACTGGCCAAATCGATGAAAATGCCGACCTGTTCCGTAGACAGGCGAATAGAAGCGGCCACCAAAATCCAGCCGCCGATAAAACCGAAAAGAGAACCGCGGGAAACAGGCATTTTAAATCCTTTGAACCGATAATTTTGTATAAGTTATTCAAAAGTTTTAAGACAGACGGCCGAAAAAATCAATGTTTTGTTTTATTGGAAAAAAAATATGGGAAATTCAGTGAATTTCCTTTGATTTTTATCGTATATTTATTTAAATTTTAGGCGAAAACAGCTTCTTAGGAAGGGAGTTCTGTCCTGATTTCTATTTTGGAAAACAATCTGAGTGCCGTCATGGAGATAGCCGGCGACGGCGTTATCGTTTCGGCGAACACGGCGGCGCATCGCCTGTTCGGCTATGATAACGGCGAGCTTTTGTCCCGTCAGGTACGCGTTGTTTTGCCGGATACGGGAGCTCCGGATACGCCGCTCGGCGTTTTGGCAAAGTTGATTGCAGCTCCGAATGACAATACGGCCGAAGCCGTCGGATTACGCAAAAACGACACCGAATTTCCCGTCGAAATCGTTATGACAAAGGTTGCGGCAAAAGACGGGGATATCTTTGTTTGCCAAATGCGCGATATTTCGCGCCGCCAGCTGTCCGAAAGCATGGATGCCGTTTTGCATACGACGTTGCGCCGCGTGCTCAGAGGTCAGACTCATGAACAGTTTTGCGCTTATATCTGCGATAAAATCGTTGATTTGCTGGGATGCCCGCTGGTCTGGATCGGCACAAAAGAAAATGACGGCAGAATCAGAGTATGCGCCGCTTCCGGAAAGCTGTCCGCAGGTTTCCCGCAAAAGCCCATCCGTTGGGATGACTTGACCGAAACTTTCGGGCCGACGGGATACGCCGTAAGAACGAAACAAACCTGCATCGTCGAATTGGAAGGCGATAAAATTATCGATTCCGACGGCAGAGCTCATACCCGTCAGATTATCGTTTTCCCGTTGCTGTCCCATAACGGCATTGAAGGCGTTCTGGAAATCCATTCCCGCTTGGGGCGTTTGGATCAGGGAACCATCCAACGTTTGGAATCTTTTTCCCTGCGGATCGCCATGGCCATGCAAATCGCCGCCGACCAACAAAGCCTCCGTTTGCAACGCGCCGCAATGGCATCGGCCGCCAACGCCATTTTCATTACGGACGCCGAAGGTAATATCCTGTGGATTAATAAAGCGTTTTCCAGATTAAGCGGATATCGCGAAGACGAAGTCTTAAATCACCGTATTTCCATATTGAAATCCGGCGTACAAAACGACGCTTTTTATAAAGAAATGTGGGACACCATTAACAGCGGCAAAGTTTGGCGCGGCGAATTGGTTGAACGTCATAAATTCGGTTCTTTGTACACGGTGGAACAAACCATTACCCCGATTATGGACGGTAATACGCGCCTGTCGCATTTCGTCGCCGTCCATGATGACGTTACGGCCAGAAAAAATGCCGAAGGGCGCATCATGCATCTGGCAAATTATGACCAGCTGACGGGGTTGCCGAACAGACGGTTGTTCCATGATCAGCTGACCGTCATCATGCGCCGCGCAAAAAGCCGCGGAACCAAAGTCGCTTTGATTTTTGCAGACCTGACAAACTTTAACAGGATAAACGATACGCTCGGTCATTCCGCCGGAGACAAATTATTAAAAGTCATCGCCGAACGCTTGTCAAAAATGGTTTCTCCGAAAGATTTTGTCGCTCGTATCGGCGGAGACGAATTCGCAATTATATCCGAGGATCTGACCAGTATGGAAGCGGCAGCCATGCTGGCCAGAAACATGATAGAAACTATTTTGTCTCCGGTTATGTTGGAAAACAACGAAATCAACGTCGGTGCTTGTGTCGGCATATCAATATATCCCGATGATGACGAAGATCCGGATAAGCTGGTCAATTTTGCGGATATGGCTTTGCATACGGCCGTTCGTTCCGCGCCGAACAGCTATTTCTTCTTTTCTCAGGAAATGAACGAAGAAACCGAAGACAGACTGGCTTTGGAACGTGACTTGAGAAAAGCCCTGATTCAAAACGAATTTGCTTTGTTCTTCCAACCTCAGCTGGATCTGAAAACCGGAAAAATCAAAGCTTTTGAAGCCTTGATTCGTTGGTTCCATCCCACACGCGGGATGGTGTCTCCGATGCGTTTCATCCCGATTGCCGAAGATACGGGACTGATTATTCCTTTGGGCGATTGGGTGTTAAAAGAAGCTTTACGCTATTTGAACGTCTGGGATGATATGGGATTGCCGAAAATATCGGTCGCCGTCAATCTTTCCGCCGTTCAGTTCCAGCAGGAAGATCTGGCTGCCGGCATTGAAAAGGTCTTGCTTGAAAAAAATATCGCTCCCGAACGGTTGGAGCTGGAATTGACCGAAAGCGTCGTTATGCAAGATGCCAGAAAAGCGGATAATATCTTGTCACGCTTGTCGCGCGTCGGCATCAAGCTGGCTATCGATGACTTTGGAACGGGCTATTCGTCTTTGAGCTATTTGAAACGTTTTGAAGTTGACCGTTTAAAAATCGACCAGTCGTTCGTTCGCGATATGACGAATAATTATGACGATGCGGAAATCGCTCACGCGATTATTAATTTGGGACATACGTTGGGACTTGAAATCGTTTCGGAAGGCGTCGAAACGAAAGAACAGCTGGAGTTATTGCGGCAACAGGGGTGCGACATTATTCAAGGCTATTTTATCAGCAAACCCATGCCTGCCGACGAAGTCCCCGCTTTCTTGAAAAAAGCGGAAACAACAGTCTACTAAATTAAGGAAGTGCTCATGAGGTTATGCATTGCCGTTATGGCAAGCTTATTTATGACTTTTGATGCTTTTGCCCAAGAAGCCGTAAAATTGCCGGCTCCGGATTTAACGGGCGGGATGCCGCTGATGCAGGCTATGAAAGAACGTAAGACAGAGCGTGCCTTTTCAACGGAAGCGTTGGACAATCAAACGTTAAGCGATATGTTATGGGCGGCTTGGGGGTATAACAGACCCGACAAACGGACTATTCCGACGGCAAGAAACCGCCAGAATATGGAAGTCTACGTTTTGAAAGCCGACGGCGCGTTCCGTTATGATGCCCGCGCAAATTCTTTAATCCCCGTAACGGCTCAAGATTTGCGCCCGTTGGCGGCAAAACAGGATTTCGTTTTAAACGCTCCCGTGACGTTATTGTTTGTTGCCGACGAGGACGATAAATACGCCGGAATGCATGCGGGTTCGGCTTATCAAAATGTCGGTTTATACTGTGCTTCCAAAGGACTCTATAACGTCGTGCGAGGCATGATTGATCGGGATGCTCTGGCAAAAGCGCTGGGAATTGAGGATGAAGACGACATCATTATTTCCCAAACCGTCGGAAAACCCGCAAAATAAAACAAAAAAGAGGGGAAAGCTTCCCCTCTTTTTTTAAACGGAAATCCGCATCCTGACCAAGTCTTTTAATTCAACGCCTTCGTCTATGATCGGAGAAGAGTAATGTTCGGGAAAATAATTTTCTTCAACGCAATAGACTTCGAAACCGCACGATTGATAAAACTTTTGCTGAAATGAATCTTTCCCCGTTGCGATTTCAACCGTCTTCCAACCTTCTTCTTTGGAACGCGCCAAAGCGTCTTTGATTAAAATACGGGCATACCCTTGTCGGCGGTATTCTTTGGCTACGGCTAAATTTACGATTTCCGCAGATTTGTCTTTTTTATTCGTCTTTAAGACATATTCCGCAATCAGTACGCCGTTTAAGAACAAACCGAAACAACGTCCTTTGTTTAAATACTTTTCAATCTTTTTTATGTCCGGATCAGCGTCCAACAATAAGGATAAGGGATAATCGCGCGTTACTTCTTTGATTTGACAGTCGGTCATTTACGTCTCCTTTTTGCTTTATTTTAGGCAATTTGAATGAAAATACCATAAGAAAAGGCTCTGAATATTGATGTTCAGAGCCTTTTTTATGTTTTTCTTTCCGCGAATAGAGTTTTTTCGATTTTACAATCCTCATTCGATATTTTCCGGACAATAACAATTCTTTTGCCATCGGATTTCGTTTTTTTCTTTTTAATTTTTTCATTTCATCCTCCTGAAAAAACGAAAAAAGATTAGAACCGAAAAAATACTTTTTGAAAAGAGACGTTTTTGTTACCGTTCAGAAAAGGAGAAAAACATGAAAGCATATACACAAGGCGAAATCGATTATTTTTGCGGCGTCTATGCCGTAATAAATGCCTGCCGCCAAATTTTAAAAGGAAAAAAATATTTTTCGTATAACGACGGCTGCCTGTTTTATCAGCATTTGATGCAATATTTGATTGATGCCGGTAAAATCGGAGAAGTTCTTCATCACGGCACGGATTATGATTTAATCCTGCGTTTGGTCGAGCAGGGGAACGCCTATGCTTTTCAGAAATTCGGCGTTAAGATTAGCTATGAGCTTCCTTATGCTCAAACCGTCGAAAGCTTTGATGCGGCGTCAAAAGAGATTGACCGGCGCTTAAAAGAAGAAAACGCCTCTTGCATCATTCGGATCAATAATACAGAAGTCGGCGACCATTGGTCCGTTATACTGCAAAAAACGTCCTCGGGAAAAATTAAGCTGTTTGACAGTTATGCTTATAACGGATTTTATTCAAGCCGCGCCGTTTGGCTTCCCGAAAATCCGATTTTAAAAAAGACGGATGCCAATCCGACGGGCGTTCCAAAACCGCCGAAAGGAATAACATACGTCACAAAACACGGATTGATTTTTTTAAAAGCGTAAATAAAAAAGAAGCCCTCGAAAACGGGGGCTTCTTCATTTGTTTAATTATTCTTTGATCGCCAAACGGGGCGTTCCCGGCGTATAGGGCTTCACAACGATACGGGCGTCAACGGCGACGGCTCCGTTTTCGTCAACCAGCAACGGGTTGATGTCCAGTTCGGTGATTTCATCAATGTCAACGACCATCTGCCCGATTTGAACCATCGTTTGAACGATGCCGTCAATATCGGCGGCGGGACGATCACGGTAGCCCTTCAACAGCTTATAAATGCGCGTCTGAGACAATGCATGCAAAGCCTGTTCTTTGTTGAGGGGGGGCAGGGCAATTGCGCTGTCTTTCATGACTTCGACAGCGGTACCGCCTTGTCCGACCATGATGGCGGGACCGAAAATCGGATCCGTCGTTACGCCGACGATGACTTCGTGCGGACGCGGTTTGGAAATCATTTCCTGAACCGTTACGCCGTCCAATTTCGCATTCGGCATGTTTTTGGCAATGCGCGTCAGCATTTCTTCCGTAGCGGCTGCAACTTCGTCAGGCGTTTTCAAGCCCAGCTTGACGCCGCCGGCATCGGATTTGTGCGTGATGTCGTTCGACAGAATCTTAACGGCAACGGTCGCATTGATTTCTTCGGCGATTTTACGGGCTTCTTCCGCGTTTTTCGCGATTTTCGTGCGAACGACGGGGATCTGGTAATAGCCGAAAACTTCTTTTGCTTCGAATTCCGTCAAAATGCTGCGACCTTCAGCCATAACCTTGCGAATAACGGCCTGAGCGGCTTCTTTATTGACGGGTTTGACTTCGGGTTTAACGGCGTCGACTTTTTGACGCGTTTCGCGCAATTCCTGAGAATCGGCAACGGAAACGAACGCCTTAACGCCTTTTTCTCCGGATTCAAAGTTCGGCAGACCGAAGTTTTTGAACATTTCGATACCGGGCATAACGACATATCCGCCGACCCAGCAACCGAAAATACGACCGGATTTGCGTTCGGCTTCAACGGCCAGAACTTTTTCCGCGACTTCTTCGCCGGAAGTCACGCCCGTCGGAACGTACATGACCAAGACGTCTTCAACTTCGGGAGCATCCAACAGGACTTTCAAAGAATCGGCATAACGTTTTCCCGGAGCGTCGCCGATGATGTCAACGGGGTTGGAATGAGACCACGTCGAAGGCAACACTTCGTTTAATTTCTGTTTTGTTTCTTCGGAGAGCTTTGTCAGCTTACCGCCGGCTTTAATCAAGCCGTCAACAGCCAAAACGCCCGGGCCGCCGCCGTTTGTCAAGATAACAACGTTACGGCTTTGGACTTTTTCGCGATATGCCAAGAACTGCATGGCCGCGTACATATCTTCCAAATCCTGCAGACGGATAATGCCGGCACGTTCAAAAGCGGCATCATAAACATTGTCGCCGCCTGCCAAAGCACCCGTATGAGAAGCCGCTGCGGCGGTTCCTTCTGCGGAACGTCCGGATTTGATGGCGAACAGGGGTTTCTTTTTGGCGACGCGGCGAGCGGCTTTCATAAAGCCTTCGCGGTCTTTAACGGATTCGATATACATAAAGATCGCGTTTGTATCGGGATCGTCAGCCAAATAATCCAACATATCGGGGAACCCGGCTTCCATAGCGTCGCCGATTGAAGAAAAATAAGAAAATCCGATATTTTTGGGTTTAGCCCAGTCCAACACGGAAACGCACAAAGCTCCGGACTGAGAAATAAAGGCGATTTTGCCGTCAATGGCGGGGGTCGTCGTAAAGCTGGCGTTCAAACCGATGCGGGGAACCAACGTGCCCAAGCAGTTCGGACCGACGATACGCATCCCGTATTTTTTAGCCGTTTCGGCGACTTTCTTTTGGCAATTTTCGCCGGCGTCGTTTTCAATATTCAAGCCTGCGGCAATAATAATAGCGGCGCGAGTTCCTTTTTCGCACAACATCTGAATGGAATCGGGAACAGCCAGAGGAGGAATGCACAAAACGGCCAAATCAGGAGTTTTGGGCAATTCCGGAATGCTTTTATAAGATTGGACGCCGTGAATGAGCTCGCCCTTTGGGTTGACGGGCATGATATCGCCCTTAAAACCGCCTTCCAACAGGTTCTGCATAATCACGGAACCGACGGACATCGCGCGGTTGGATGCGCCGATCAGGGCAACTGATTTCGGAGCAAAGAGCTTGTCAAGATTTTCTGTTGTCATTATCGCCTCTAGATAACAAGTGAAAAAACAGACGTTTGGCCCTGTTTTAAAGGCGCCGCCCGTCAAAATATCTGATTCGTTCAAGGCTACTTTGTGTTATTTTATGTTTCTACGCAACCAAAAAAGCGACTTGGCGGGATTATTTTTTATTCCTGCTGTAAATTTGAAAAAAAATATGCTAATCAAGACATCATGAAAAAGTTTCGGTTTGTTTTTTTTCAGTGTCTGTGGACACTTTTTTTATGCGGCGCCGCAACGGCGCAGAGCATTGTCAATGCTGTCGTCGTCGCTCCGGAAGGCAGCTCTGCCGAACGGGATATCGTTTTGGGCATTGAAAAAGCTTTTTCCGATGCGGAACAGAGCGTTTCCGTTCAAACAGTTAACGAAAGCTGTTCCTTTTTGAACGGGAAAAAACAGGCCAAAGAAATTGCGGCATTGTCGCCGGATTTTGTTGTCGGTTATACCTGTGCGTTGTCGGCGGTTTCCGCACAGAATGAGTATTTTAAAGCAAAAATTCCGTATTTTGCCGTTTTGGCGGTTGATCCCGAACTGACGGCGTTAAAGAACCGGAACGTTTTCCGTTTATCAATCAATACGGAAAAACAGTTCAAGCCTTTTGCCGACATGCTTGACGAGCAGTACAGGGGAAAACGCTTTTTGATTTTAAAGGACGGGGACGTTCGAGCAAACAGGTTTGCCGAAATGTTGGAAAAGACATTGCCCGAAGGAAGCTTTCAAACTTTGGATCTGCCGACAAACCATCTGAACCAAAACATCAAAAAACTTGAAAAAGCATCTGATTTTAAAGCAGATTATATCATTATCACATCTCTGTCTCCCAAACAAGCCGTCCGTCTGGTTTCCAGAGTCAGAGAAGCCGGATTAAAAACCCCGATTATCGGCTTGAATGTTTTAAAAACAGCGGATTTTAACCGTATGACAGGCAGTCTGAAGCATGAAATCTATTTTATGGACGCCGTCGGAGTGCGCCATCTGGCTGATACGGCAGCATTGATTGCTTCCATGCGCTTTTCGGGAACAGAACCGTCGGACACGCTTCTTTTAGCCTATGCCGCCGCTCAAATCCGAATGCAGATTCCAAAGGATAAACAAGAGCTTAATACAAGAAACATCCCCTTTGACACCATTGCGGGTCCCGTCGTTTTTGATGATTTCGGCGATATGGTCGAACTGCCGCCCCAAGCTCTGTACAAATGGCATGAAAACGCTTATAAGATTGCCGAATAACATATTGATTTTTAATATATTTTTTTATTAAAAAATAATACTTCCTTTTAAAGGCGGTTCGGTGTAAAAAAGGATAATTCTCGTTTATCAATCAAAGGATTTTAATAATGGCTGGAAGCGTCAATAAAGTTATTTTGGTGGGAAACGTCGGCAGAGACCCGGAAGTCCGCCAAACGTCGAACGGTCAAAAGATCGTTACTCTTTCTTTGGCGACAAGCGATACGTGGAAAGACAAAAACGGCGAACGTCAGGAAAAAACGGAATGGCACCGCGTCGTTATTTTTAATCAAGGCTTGGCCGAAATAGCGGAACGCTACGTCCGCAAGGGGACGAAACTTTATGTCGAAGGCGCTTTGCAAACCCGAAAATGGACAGACAACAGCGGACAGGAAAAATATACGACGGAAGTCGTCTTAGGAAATTATCGCGGCGAAATGACTTTGCTGGACGCTAAAAACAACGCCGGAGCCGACGCTTCGTTCGGAGCCGTTCCGATGATGGATTCTCCTGCATCGGGTTGGGATTCAAAGCCTGCACCTTCTGCCGGAGGGGCAGGGGCGTTTGATGATGAGATCCCCTTTTAAGCACATCTCTTAATAAAATTTTCGTATCAACATAACGGATATAAATCGTGGCTGCAGAAAACAATTCAACAGAAACTTCAATTTCGCCCGTCGTCATTGAAGATGAAATGAAACGTTCTTACCTGGATTACGCAATGAGCGTAATTGTTTCGCGTGCTTTGCCTGATGTGCGCGACGGATTGAAACCCGTCCATCGCCGTATTTTGTACGCCATGCACGAAGGCGGTTACGATTATAATAAACCGTTCAGAAAATCCGCCCGTATCGTCGGCGATGTCATGGGTAAATACCATCCGCACGGTGATGCCGCCATCTATGATGCCATGGTGCGTATGGCTCAGGATTTTTCGATGCGCGTGCCGCTGATTTCTTCTCAAGGAAATTTCGGTTCGATTGACGGCGATCCCCCCGCAGCTATGCGTTATACAGAAGCTCGTTTGGGCTTGTCCGCCCATATGTTGCTTGACGATATTGACAAAGATACGGTCAATTTCCAACCGAACTATGACGAAACGGTTTCGGAACCCGTCGTTTTACCAGCTCGTTTTCCGAATTTGCTGGTCAACGGGGCAGGCGGCATCGCCGTCGGCATGGCGACCAATATCCCTCCGCATAATTTGGGCGAAGTCGTCGATGCCGCCATCGCTTATGTTGATAATCCCGACATTACTTCGGAAGAATTGTTGGAAATCGTTCCGGGACCTGATTTTCCGACCGGAGGCCTCATTATGGGGCGTTCCGGATGCCGTTCCGCGGCTTTGACGGGACGCGGCTCCATCATTATGCGCGGACGAACTCATATCGAGGAAATCCGGAAAGACCGCTGGGCCATTATCATTACGGAAATCCCTTATCAGGTCAACAAAGCGGCCATGATTTCCCGCATTGCCGAATTGGTGCGTGAAAAAACGATTGAAGGCATCGCAGATTTACGCGATGAATCCGACCGTCAGGGCATTCGCGTCGTTATTGAAATTAAACGCGAACATCATCCTGAAATCGTTTTAAACCAGCTGTTCCGCTATACATCGTTACAGACCAGCTTCGGTTCAAATATGATCGCTTTGAACGGCGGCCGCCCTCAAATGATGACGTTGAGGGATATGATTTCCGCTTTCATCGCGTTCCGCGAAGAAGTCATTCGTCGCAGGACGATTTTCGAGCTGGGAAAAGCCCGTGACAGGGCTCATGTTTTGGTCGGTCTGGCCATCGCCAAAGAAAACATCGATCCCGTCGTTGCCATGATTCGTTCTTCTTTCGACAGAGCGGAAGCCAAAGCAAAATTGATGAACGAAAACTGGATCGCCGGAGAAGTGGCTCCGCTGATTGATTTGATTGACGATCCCGAACATGAAGTCGTTGACGGACATTACAAGCTTTCGGAAACGCAAGCCGATGCCATATTGAACTTGCAATTGGTTCGTTTAACGAACATGGAACGTGAAAAAATCCACAATGAATTAATGGATTTGGGCGGCGTCATTAAAGAATTGCTGTCTGTTTTGGCTTCTCGAGAAAAACTGTACGGCATTATGCGCAACGAACTGATTGAAGTCAAAGAACAGTTTGCCACGCCGCGCCGCACAACCATTGAAGAAGTCGAATACGAACACGATATCGAAGACTTAATTCAGCGCGAAGATATGGTTGTAACCGTAACGAACACGGGCTATATCAAACGCGTTCCCCTGTCGACGTATCGTGCGCAAAAGCGCGGCGGAAAAGGTCGTGCCGGCATGAATACGCACGAAGAAGATTACGTAACGAACCTTTTTGTTGCCAGCACGCACACACCGGTATTGTTCTTCTCGAATGCGGGATTGGTTTATAAAATGAAAGTCTACCGTTTGCCGGTCGGATCTCCGCAGTCGACGGGGAAGGCTTTGATTAATCTGTTGCCTTTGAAACAGGACGAACGCATCACGACGATTATGCAGCTGCCCGAAGATGAAACGGAAGCTCAGAATTTGGACGTTATGTTCGCAACGCGTTCGGGGAACGTCCGCCGCAATAAGCTTTCGGACTTTGTTGACGTCAAAGCCAACGGCAAGATCGCCATGAAACTTGACGAAGGCGACACTTTGATTGATGTCAAGATCTGCACCGACGACCAAGACATTCTTTTGGCGGCAAAAGGCGGTAAGTCCATCCGTTTCCCCGTTTCTGAAGTCCGCGTATTTTCCGGTCGTACATCGACGGGTGTTCGCGGCATAAAACTGGCAAAAGACGATGAAGTCATTTCCATGTCGGTTTTGCGCCACAGCGATGCGGATATGGAAAAACGCAATGCCTATTTGAAAGCGGCAAAGGCTTTGCGCCGCGCCGAAGGTTCTGAAGATGCTTCGTCCGCCGACGAAACGGAAGAAACAACGTCTTCAATTACCCTGTCTGATGAAGAATTCCGCAAAATGCAGGAAGAAGAAGAATTTATTCTGACTGTTACGGACAGCGGTTACGGCAAACGATCTTCCGCATATGAATACCGTATTACGGGACGCGGAGGGCAAGGCGTTACGAACATTGACAATACGAAGAGAAAAGATTCGGTTGTTGCGTCTTTCCCCGTTTCGGACACGGCTCATGTGATGCTGGTTACGGACGGCGGCAAGCTTATCCGTATGCCGGTTAAAGACATTCGCATTGCCGGCCGTAATACGATGGGCGTTATTATGTTCCGCTTAAATGATTCCGAACATGTTGTTTCTGCGACTTGTATTGAAGATTATGATGACGCCCAAACGGACGGTGAGGAACAAAATGACGTTTCAATCCCGTCGGAAAATGAGGCTGAAGAAAGTCAAACGCCTGACAAATAACGGAGAGCGCAAATGTCCGAACGTATCGGAATTTATCCCGGAACCTTTGACCCGGTGACCTACGGTCATTTGGATATTGTTCGCCGCGCCGTTTCCGTTGTTGACCGATTGGTTATCGCCGTCGCCGTTAACGATATCAAACATCCTCTTTTTTCCCTGGAAGAAAGAATGGATATGGTACGTTCGGAAGTCGACGCAATAGCACAGGAAACAGGAAAAACCATTGACGTCAAGCCGATGGATAATTTGTTGGTAAAATTCACGCGTCAACACAATTCTCATATCATATTCAGAGGATTGCGCGCCGTATCTGACTTTGAATACGAATTCAAAATGTGCGTCATGAACCGCCGTTTGGCTCCGGAAATCGAAACCGTCTTCTTAATGGCGTCCGAACGCCATCAGTTTGTGTCTTCAATTTTCGTAAAAGAAATTTGCCGTCTGGGCGGCGATATTTCTTCTTTTGTTTCCGACGCGATCGCGGCGAAACTTAATGCCCGCTACAAGGAATTGGGAGAAATTTATGGCTGACACCAAAAAAAATAAGTTGCTGTTAGAATTAAAAGACGGCATCGTCGAAATTGAAATGCGCTCCGATCTGGCGCCGCAACATGTTGAACGCATCAAGGAATTGGTTAAGCAAGGTTTTTATAACGGCTTAAAATTCCATCGCGTTATTGACGGATTTATGGCACAAACAGGTTGCCCGAACGGTACAGGGACAGGCGGAAGCGGAAAAAAACTTAAAGCCGAATTTTCCAAAGAACCTCATGTCCGCGGAACCGTTTCCATGGCCAGAGCAATGGATCCGAACAGTGCGGACAGCCAGTTTTTTATTTGCTTTGACGATTGTCCGTGGCTTGACGGACAGTATACCGTTTGGGGAAAAGTCGTTAAAGGAATGGAATTCGTCGATAAAATCAAACGGGGTAGGGGAGCCAACGGTTCCGTTGACGATCCGGACATTATCATATCAATGAAGCTGGCATAACTGAAATGCCAAAAGTTTCCGTTATCATTCCCGTCTATAATATGGAACGTTTTATCGGAGCCTGTTTGGATTCCGTTTTAAACCAAACTTTTTCCGATTTTGAATGTATTTGCATAAATGACGGTTCGACAGACGGAACTTTGCAAATTCTAAAGCAGTACGAGCAAAAAGATTCTCGAATAAAGCTGATAGATCAGGCGAATCAAGGCGGGAGCGCCGCAAGAAACGTCGGATTAAACGTTGCTCAGGGCGAATGGATATCCTTTTTGGACAACGATGACCTTTATCATCCGCAATATCTGGAAATCCTATTAGGCTATGCCGAAAAATACGGGGCAGACATATCTGTCTGCAATTACGGCGTCTTTTTCAATGACGATCCCGTGAATTTCGAAACCTATAACGATCAACGGCTCAAAAAGCCGAAATTAATAACTTCCAGACCTTTTTACGACTATGTCGTTCGTAAAAAGAAAATTCATATGCTGATGTGGACAAAGTTATATAAGAAAGAGATTCTGGAAAATATTCGCTTTGCTCTGACATTGCCGGCAATTAACGATATTTTATTCAACCTGGAAACTTTGAGCGCATCAAAAAAAGTCGTAACCTGTCCGTACACGTTGATAACGCACCGCATTTTGCAAACGTCTCAGACAAGCTCCAAGGTTACGCCCCAAAAAATCTTGGAATATAAAGACTTAATTTATGCCGTTGAACGCAGCTTTGAACACAAGGAACTGACACAGAAAGAACGAAAATCTTTAAAAATTTTCAACACCAAAAACGCTTTTTACAATTTTGTTTATTTAATGGTGAAGTTTAACGATCTGTCCCAAAATGCAGAAGTATATCATTTGATTTTGGAAACTTTGGAGCAATTGGAAGGAGAGGGGCTCATTCTCCCTTCGAAATTAAAATTCCAGGACAAGATGCTTTACAATGCTTTTAAAAGCGGAAATCTTCGTCGTGTAAAATCGGTAATGCGATTTAGAGACCTGTTTACGCATTAAATGTAATAAATACTTTTGACAAACATTTGCGGCTTTTAAAGCCGCTTTTTTTGTTTTTCTGTTTTCTGAATTTCTAATGTTTCGTTATTTTTCTTTTTCAAAAATTATAACAAAACAGATATTAACAAAAACAGATATTGAGTGATAAGCATTGTTTAAAAGCCTGTGCATCGTTCTGCGAACTCTTTTCAAAATCCGTTATATTCATTTATTTCTCGCCAATTTTATTTTAAGAGGTTATATATAATTGTCGCATAATGTATATTATGTCAAATGAAATCTGGACAGGAGGTTTAATGTTTTGTTATAATCCAGATATAAAAACTTATTGGGACGACAAGCTGTTTAAGTGGCAAGACTATTTGCAACCCTGCGGAAAATGCCCGGCATGTCGTATCAATAGCAAACGTGAATGGGTCGTTCGGATGGCTCATGAATTGAAGGACTGGTCTCATAATGCTTTTGTCACGCTTACTTACGACGATTCTGCTTTGCCTGCGAATGGTAGTCTTGACAAGCAGGAAATTCGTAAATTCCTCAAACGGCTTCGTGAACGTCTTGATAGATTATGTAACGGTCGCCGGTTCAAATATTATCTCGTGGGTGAGTACGGCGAAAAAAGGTTGCGCCCTCATTATCACGCTATTCTTTTTGGCGTTGACCCTTCTGATATTGAGCATATCCGTCATTGTTGGCCTTATGGCTTTGTTCGTGCTGATCCTGTAGATCCGGGAGCTATCAAATATGTCGTTGGCTATGTACAGAAAAAACAGATGAAGGAGGATGGTCGCGAATGGTTGAGTTATCACGAGCGGAATGTAGCTCCCGTTTTCTCCCTTGTTTCTTCGAAACCGACGATAGGAGCCACATATTTCAACGAACGGCGGACGCATATCATCTTGAAGCGCGGGTACACTTTGGCTTTTGGATGCAAAACAGGTTTGCCGCGCTTATTTCGCAGAAAATTCGAAAATGTAGATGAAAGGAAATTGAAAAATGAGCAATTGGACGAAAATACGACCGCATTTTTGGAGCGCCTTAATAAAATTGCTTCTGAATACGGCTCTGAAAATGTTTGGCGTCGATACTTCGACGAAGTCGAACAGCGCTATAAAAACTGGGAAGCAAAACAAAGATTAAGGAAACCTCGCGATGTTGAATAGTGTTGATTTTCTTCTTTTTTCTTTTCTATGCCCTATTTTGGCTGTTCTTTTTGCTTTTTTGCTCGCGGTTGCCGTTGAAATGATCGGCGAACTGCGCCAGCGGCAGTTTTATCGTCCCGGTCATTCATTGGACGATTTGAACACTATTAAATGGGAAATGTATTTGGAATCTTTTGCAGATGAAGACGAAGGTTCTTTGTTTGAAAGGAAATTGTCATGAAGTTACGGCGTTCTGCTTTTAATCTTTCATCGACCTATTTGACAACGTGTCGTATGGGTCAGCTTATTCCGGCAATGTGCATGGAATGTATGCCGGGCGATACAATAAAAATGAGTGCAGAGGCTCTTTGTCGTTTAACTCCCCTACTCGCTCCTTTGATGCATAATGTGCGTCTTCGCTTTGAATTTCATAAGGTACCTTATCGGCTTATTTGGAAAAATTGGGAAGATTTTATAACTGGCGGCGAAGACGGTAAGGCTGAACC
>ERZ780207.1563-NODE-1563-length-19081-cov-3.140492_pt1 | contig 19081 bp, 15 predicted proteins | sample MGYA00510977_ERZ780207 | MGnify/ENA primary metagenome ERZ780207 (study PRJEB29588, sample SAMEA2151383) | human gut metagenome | biome: human gut; feature: human-associated habitat; material: faeces | place: Denmark | collected 2008/2010 ... | reverse complement strand
CCTCCCCAAAGATGCTGGTGGATGAATTTCTATGATAGCTCGTTTCCTCGGGAGCGCGCGGCGCAGGAAAAACGCCGTTGCGCACGCCGATACGACCTCCGCGATCGGGAAGCACCACCATACATTGCCGACGTTCCCTGTCAGCGACAGAAGATACGCCGCCGGGATGAGCGCCACGACCTGACGCAGCACCGACGTGAAGAACGAATAGAGACTCTTTCCGAGCGCCTGACAGACCGACCCGCCCACGATGCAGAACGCCGCGATCGGGAAATGGATGGCAATTTTGCGCAGCGCGGGAATGCCGATGGCAAGCATGTGCTCCGACGGCGAGAACGCCTGCAGCAGCACGCCGGGGATCGCTTCAAAGAGCAGCAGGCCGACAGCAAGGATGCACACGGCATACAGCACGCCGTAGCGGATCGTCCGGTAAATGCGTTCCTTTTTCCGCGCGCCGTAGTTATAGCCGACGATGGGGACAATGCCGTTATTCAGTCCGAACACCGGCATGAAGAAGAAGCTCTGCAGCTTGAAGTATGCGCCGTACAACGCGACCGCCGTGGACGTGAACGCCATGAGGATGCGGTTCATGAGATAGTTCGTAAGGGAACCGATACCGACCATGAGGATGGACGGAAAGCCGATGCGATAGATGTCGAGGATGATGTGCCCGTCCGGGCGGCAGTCGGAAAGACGGATATTGACTTCTTTATTATGTTTGTGGTGAAACAGAAAGCCCGCCAGCGCGCCGAATACCGCAAGCGTGCACATTATCACGCGCCAGGTAAACAGCCGCTGCGTTTCGCTCCGGTACTCGGTTAGATACATTCCGGCGCTCTCGGCAACATCGCCGCCCGCTTCGACCGCTGCCTTGACAGACGCCGGTTTTGTCAGCAGGATTTTCATCGAGGTGCGCTTGTTTTCCAGTTCCTTTATCTCATCGGCGTCAAGCAGCTGCTTTGAGAGCTTATCGGCCTCATTATCGAGCTTGCCCTTTTCCTCTTCAAGGCGCTCCCCGTCCTTGTCGAGTTCGCCCATGTTGTACCAGAGGTTTGCAAGCTGCGTCTGGAGCTCCGCTTCGCCTTTCTTTAACATTTCCTCGGCTGACGTGAGCTGAGCTTTTGCCTGCTCGATAGCGCCAACAGCCTCGCCTATCTTGCTGTCTATCGATGAGAGCGCATCGCCTGCCGCGCCGTAGCCGCTGCTTATCTGGCCGAGTGCGGAAATAAGCGTCCCAGCGTTCGAAAGGAACTCCTCATTGCTCATCGCGCTCTCGTCCATTCCGTCCAGCCGGTCTATCTGCTCCAGGATACCCGCGCTTATCTCATCGCCTATCCCGCTGCCCGCTATATCCGGCGGCAGCGCTGCGGATATCTCCTCGCCCAGCGCCTCAAGCGCACCGACCTGGCTGCGCAGCACCTGCGCGCTCTGGGAGAAATCGGCCTCCGCCCTTACCTCGGCGCATTGCTTCTCCCAGTCCTCGTGTTCTGTTTTGTATTTTTCAAGCTCCGTGTTATATTCTTCGAGCTTTTTATCGTACTCCGCTTTCTGTTCAAGATAGCGGTTATATTCCTCCATCTTTTCACTGTCGCTCTCGTCCTCAGGCTTCTCTACCAGGTTCGGTTCCGTGGGCGCTTCCGGTGCTTTGGGCTCCGCTGCGATAAGCGCGTTGAGCTTATCCACAACGGCCTGAAGCCGTGCAGCCTCAGTGCCGCACTCGGCCTTTCCGTCTGCGGCGGTGCTTATGCCGTTCGCGACAAGCTCCTTGTTGTTCTCATAGAGTTCTATCAGGAACTTCATCTGCTCTTCCTTTTCGGTGAGCTGCTTTTTCCCTTCCTCCACCTGAGCCTTTGCCTCGGCAAGCTGCTGCTTTGCATCGTCCATAAGAGACGCCGCCATCTTGTAGCCGCCCTTCTTTGCCGAGTATTCCGCAAGATCGGTCCTGTGCTGTGAAGCTTCCTCGTCATGCTCTGCAAGCAGCTCCTTGAGCACCTTGTATGCGTCGTCATAGCTGATGCTGCCGGCAAGCTTCTCATCCGCCTGACGGTAGGTCTCTATCCGCTCCTCATAGCGCTGCGCCTCAGCCATACGCTCATTGTGCTCTTTGGCCGCCTTGCCGAAACCGGACACTCCTCCGCCCAGCATTATCACGCACATTATCGCTAAAACTATCGAAAATACTCTTACAAGAGTCGGATGCTTCACTTATGATTCCTCCCGGTTTTCTGTAATAATTGATTATACAGGACATTTATTAATTTTTCATGTCTGCCGGAAAATAATTTTATCTTTATTATTCTGTTTTTTTAGTGTATAGTGATAAAAAAGTATTCGAAGAGGAACCTGCGTTATGATCTACAGCTTTGCCCCGATGGAGGGCGTCACCTCATATATCTACCGCCGCATTCACGCGCGTATGTTCCCTGGCGCGGATGTCTATTACGCGCCATTCATCGCTCCCGACGGCAACGGCAATTATAAGATCAGCAGCTTCCGGGACACGCTGCCCGAGAATAACCCCGGCCTGACGCTCGTCCCGCAGCTTCTGTGCAGCAGCGCCGCACCCTTTATCTCAGTTGCGAAGGAGTTTCAGGCACTCGGCTATGAGGAAATTAACCTCAACGTCGGCTGCCCGTCGGGTACTGTCGTTTCAAAGCATAAAGGCTCCGGGATGCTGCGTGACCTCGCCGCACTCGACGGCATCCTTGCGGATATCTTCGCCGCCTGCCCGATCCGCGTCTCTGTAAAGACGCGCATGGGTTTTGCCGATACCGCGGAGTTTCCCGCGATCGCCGAAATATACCGCAAGTACCCCATCTCGCGGCTCATCGTACATAGCCGTGACCGCGCCGGGATGTATAAAAGCCGCCCGGATGTGGACGGCTTCGCCTCAGAGCTTCGCAGCTTCCCTTTTCCCGTTGAATATAACGGAGATGTTTTCTCCCCCGCCGCGGCGCAGGCCGTGCTCGCGCGCTGCACGGAGGTGTCGGGGCTTATGATCGGCCGCGGCGCCGTCGCGAACCCCGCGCTGTTCCGCATGCTGCGCGGCGGCAAGGCGCTCGAGCGCGAAGAGCTGCAAAGCTTCCATGATGCGCTGCTTGAAGAGTTCCTTGCCTCGGGGCTTTCGCCGGTGCACGCCATGGCGCGGCTCAAGGAGCTGTGGTTTTATATGCAGCACGTCTTCCCCGGCGAGTCAAAGGCTGTCAAGGCTGTGTTCAAGTCGAAGACCCTGCCCGACTACCGCAGTGCCGTCGCCTTTCTCTTTTCCTCCTGCGCCTTTGACGGCAATTCGTTTTTTAGCGTATAATTATGTAAACTGTTTTATGTTTATTAAATTACGTAAATTATAAATCGGAGACGCTGTTTATGCGTCTCCGATTTATAATTTAATATCCCAGTTCTCGACTGACCATGCTGCCGTCAATGGCATTGATGGTGAGGACGATAGTTTCTTCTATTGGTCCCTCCGATCCATAATAATCCCAAACAGGTATCACTAAGCCCATGTCCTTACTGCTCTTTGTCCTGACCCGCATGAGATTCAGCCTGACTTTGTTGATATCGATGCTGAGATCACCATCTCCTCCGTTGTCGTTGATCGTCTGCGCGTAGCTGTGCCTTACCATTATCATCCGCTCAAAGACGGAAGATATCTCATCAAAGCTCATAAGCTGCGTGTTCTCCAGCTCTATAACCGGCTCTTCGGTCGGCGCTGTCCATTTGAAATATACAACGCCGTCCTTTGTAACGCAGACCTCTATCGACTCATAAGGCCAGACAGACATCTCGTTTCCTTCTTCCACATAGGTCCCCTTAATGCCGGTATATCCGATTGGAAATCCGTTCAGGCTTCTGACATACTGCATCTGATACCCCGTGTCGAGAATAGCGCGATCCAGATCCTGCCAGTGTGAAGCAGAATCCCACACCGTGTTCCCAGGAATTATCACGCTTTGCAGCCACAACGCGTCTGCAAAGTAAACTGGCGTTATCTGATCGCAGACAAGGTCTTTGAACCCAAGCTCGGCGAGAAGGGCATTCCCTATTTCGACTGCTTCCTCCTCGGAAATATCCGGCTGCGTCGGTTCTTCTGCTATGTTCTCCGGGACAGCGGAATACGGCTGGCAATAGCTGCCGTCCACATTGCCGTAATCCTGCACATACCATGCGGCGTGATCCCAAGCGTCAGGAAAATTCGTCACCCATAAATGCGTCCTTCTTCCGTCGACCTCCGACCAGCCTCTCATTCTTTCCACCTGACCGTCAAAAGTAAACGAGGTCACAGCGGGTCGGAGTTCTCCCTCGTCCGGGGCGGTACTGGCAAGCTCGGTATAGTAGGCAATAATATCCGACAGCTTTCCGGGAATAGCATCAGCACCGCCCGGAATCGGAATGTCTCCGCGCTCCATAGCCTGATACTTCTCGACCTCCGCAAGCGCTTCCTGCTTTGTCATAATGACTTCCTCATAGAATGGCTGTCCCTTCATGAAAACACGGAGAAAAGTATCCAGGTCCTCCTGCGTGAAATCTCTTCGGACGACGCTTCCCGTAGGGATAGCGCCAGCGTCCGGCAGTATGATCTCCGCATCGGCAGTGACATGTACAAGGCCGTTCACGCCCTCCCACTCCCCGGTGAAGTGCTCAGGAACATCCAGCGCAGCCAACAGCGCGGAATTATCCCCGCCCTGCTCCGCCGTCTGAAGCATCTGTTCCTGATCCTTCTGCATCTCCGCCGGGGCGTCCTGCGTCTCCCGGCAGCCGGTGAAAAGCATCATTGCCATTGACGCCACAAGAATGAGCGAAATATATTTTTTCATCATGCGCACCTCTTTCTTTAAGTTGTGTCTAAAGCATAGCAACGCCATAAAGAAAAGTCGTTACTGTAAGATTACCGGATTATTATTTCTGCATCAGCACCCGTACCGTTGTGCCCTCATCGACAGCGCTTTCAATTTCCAGCCTGCCGCCGTGCGCCCGCACGATCTCTTTCACCAGAGCAAGGCCAAGCCCCACCCCGCCCTGCTTCTTGCTCCGGGAGCGATCCACCATGTAAAATGGCTCGGTGATGCGCTCGATCTCTTCACGCGGGATGCCGCAGCCATGGTCACGCACAGTAAAGCCCGCGGCATCAGCGGTAAGGCTTACCGTCTGTCCGGGCTGTGATGCTTTCCCTGCGTTGTCCACCAAATTCACTAATACCGACTGCATCAGATCGGCATCCATATCGAGTCTTTCAGCATGGCATTCCATTTGAAGCGTCACTCCGCGCTGCGTGAGCGCATCCGCGGTGCTCTCCTTCACGCGCTCCAGAAGCTCCGGGACAGAAGAAGTCCGCAGTTCCGGTGCCTGCTCCAGCGTAATGAGCTTTAGGAGCTTCTGCACCAGCCGCTCCAGCCAGCGGGTCTGATGCTCGATCCGCGCTATGGCGGCGCTGCGCCCCTCCTCGTCCAGATAAGTGTTTTGCAGGGAATCCACATTCAGCAGCAGCGCGGTCAGCGGCGTCTTGAACTCATGGGTCACTCCGCCTATAAAGAGCCGCTGTCGCTCCGCGGTTTCCGTAAGCTCCTCAATGCGCTGCTCTACTGCCCCGGCCATGGCGTTGAAATCCCGCGCCAGCGCCCCGACCTCGTCTGCGGATGAGACTGTCACGTGCTCTTCATAGCTGCCCGCCGCAATATGAGCGGCCGCGTTCTGCAGCTCCTGCAATGGGCTCAGGGAGCGCCTGACCAGCAAGGCAATAAGCAGCAGACCAAGCCCGATGCACACCGCACCTATGGCGGCGAATTGAAAAGTGAGCGTGCGCATCTGCTCATAGACCGGCGTGATATCCTGCACGATATAGACCGTGCATCCGGTTCCGTCTGGATTGTTCGCAAAGCTATACGGCAGCCTTTCGCTGCTGCCGACTATCAGAAGCTCCCGCCCGTCTGCCGTGCCGGTACAGCGCTGCGGCGTTCCGCCCTCCAACGTCAGATATTCGCTTGGGTCAAAGGAGAGCGCAGAATAGACGGCCTCACCGGAGAGCATAAGCACAGCCTCGCTGTCGGCATACTGGGTAAAGCAATACTTCGCCAGCGAGCGTGTTGCCGCCGCGCTGTCCTGCTCCTCATGGTAATACAGCAGCATATTGCTGAACGAGCGTACCAGCGCCTGCTGCTTCTGCTCTGCGTTCTGATAGGTAAGGTTCAGTATTCTGTTCCGCGCCTGTGTGGTCAGAACAGCCGTACACACGCCCGCGGTCAGCACCAGCACCAGACCGCACAGCAGCGATATTTTTTTCCAGAGCTTCATTTCCGCCGTTCCTCCAACCGGTACCCGGTTTTCGAGATCGTGCGTATCTCGTCGCCCAGTCCCAGCTTTTTCCGCAGATTCGCCACGCGCACATCCACCGTGCGGATATCCCCGAAATAGTCCTCGCCCCATATCTCGTTCAATATCCGCTCACGGGAGACGGTGCGGTTTTTGTTCTTCATCAGCACCGCAAGCACGTCAAACTCCAGCGGCGGCAGGTCGATCGGCTCACCGGCGTATGTCAATGTGCGGTTTTCAGCGTCCAAAGTCAAGTCCCGGAAGCGGTACACCTGATTGAGCCGCCCGGTACGCGCCAGTACCCTTTCTATCCGCACAAGCAGTGTCACGATCTCAAAGGGCTTGACGATATAATCCTCCGCGCCCTCCTTGAGACCGCGCACTTCCGATTCGCTGTCGGTCTTGGCGGTCATATAAATGACGGGGATATTATATTTCTCCATCAGCGCAAAGAGCGCGAAGCCGTCCAGCCCCGGCAGCATAATGTCCAGCAGCGCAAGGTCAAAGGAATGCTCCTTCTCCAAAGTTGCCGCAGCTTCACCGCCGTCATCAAACGCCGAGACCTCATAGCCGACAGTGCGCAGGTTCAGTGCCACCGCGTCCGCGATAGCGTGATCGTCCTCCACCAGCAATATCCGATTCGCTGCCATTTCAGCCGCCCTCTCTCATCAAGTATATCAGAATTATAGCATAGCAGACAGAAAAAGAGATTACCGAAATATTATTTTCCGCAGCACATTCAAAAACCGGAGGTGCAAAACAGCACCTCCGGTTTTGTCTCATATTTCGTATTTCTGCGCGTAATAGCCGTAGAGCTCGTCGAAATTGTGCGCGTGCATCTCCTTGAGGTTTATCACATAGTCATGCGTATCGTATGCGTCGTCCCGCAGCTCTATCATCGCAATAGCAAGATTCGAGCAGTGGTCGGCCACGCGCTCGAAGTTCGTGAGCAGGTCATTGAAGACAAATCCCGTCTGAAGCGAGCAGTCCCCGGTCTGGAGCCTATCCACATGGCGCAGCTTCATCTCATCACACAGGACGTCTATCCGCTCCTCCAGCGGCTCCACGCGGTAGGCTCTGTTTATGTCCTCGTCGATGAAGGCCGAGACGGACAGCTCAAGTATCTCGTTCACCGCACCGCTGAGGACAAGGAGCTCCCGCTCCCCCTCCGGTGAAAAGCGTATCTTCTTTTCGTGTATCTCATGCGCCGCCTCGCAGACGTTCATCGCATGGTCGCTGATGCGCTCGAAGTCGCTGAGCGTGTGCAGGTACTTTGCGGCGCTCTCGCTGTCACCGCGGTTCAGCTCCGCGCGGGTAAGCTTCATCAGATACGTGCCGAGCTTATCCTCGTAGCGGTCGACCAGATCCTCCGTCCGCTCTATCTCCTTCGCCTGCTCCTCGTCATAGCTGAAGAGCAGCGTCATCGCGGAGCATATGTTGTCCCTCGACGTCCGCGCCATGGAGTTTATAGTCAGGCGGCACTGCTCTATCGCAAGCGCCGGGTGCTCAAGGAAGCGCTCATCGAGCCTGTCAAACTCGGCGTTGACGTTTCTCTCCGCCTCGCTCTCCTTTATAAAGCCCGTCACTATCTGCTCAAGCACTCCGATAAACGGCAGCAGCACCAGCGTCGTCGCGATTCTGAATAGCGAGTTCACCGTCGCAATGCTGACCGGCGTCATTATCCTGCTCTTCACCGGCAGGTCAACTATGAGGTCAGCCCCGTAAAACGCCGCCGCGCATATCACGACTCCGATAATTTCTATCACCAGATATGCAAGCGCCGTTCTCTTGCCGTCGACCTTGGCTCCGAGCGACGAGAGCAGCACTGGCACCGCCGCGCCTATGGCAATTCCGAGGATGATCGGGTAGGCCGCCGAGAAGCTCACCGCCCCCGTCATGGACAGCGCCTGAAGAATACCCACCGCCGCGGACGCGCTCTGCAATACGCTCGTGAAAACCGCGCCGACAAGGATACCGATCAGGGGATTCGAGAACGTTGTCAGCAGACGTATGAAGGCCTCGCTCTCGCGCAGCGGGGACACCGCTGCGCTCATGGCCTGCATGCCGAACATCAGCACGGCAAAGCCCAGCAGTATATCGCCGATATGGTGGCTCGACTGCTTCTTTGAAAACATTCTGAGCACGATCCCGATAACGGCAACGACAGCCGTTATCGTCGAGGTGGAAAAGAGCGACACCCAGCCGCCCGAGCCCTCAAGGCTCGAAAGGCAGATTATCCAGCCCGTCACACTCGTTCCGATAAGCGCCCCGAGGATGACCGATATCGCCTGCCTGACCTTCATCATCCCGGAGTTCACAAAGCCGACCGCCATGACCGAGGTCGCGGAGGACGACTGTATCACCGCCGTCACCGCCGTGCCGAGCAGCACGCCCTTGAGCGGTGTTCCCGACAGCTTATAGAGCACCATTTCCAGCTTGCTCCCGGCCGCTTTCTTCAGTCCCTCGCCCATAAGCGTCATGCCAAACAGGAAAAGGGCGACTCCGCCGAGCAGCGATATCACGTTTGAAACGTTCAGTTTGATCAGCTCCTAATCGAAACGCGCAAAAATTACTATTATCTTACCGTTCTGTATCGATGGTAACACGCCCCAGTGTCCGCCGTCAATTAACAAAAGCTCCGAGAATTTTTCTTGCCGTTGCAAAAAAGCCGTACAAGATGTAGAATAGAAAAAACGCTGAAAAATGGTCATGGTGATGCTGTTTGCCTCTGCAAATACTATATTCTGATGCTGATATAGTCGTATGCGTAAAGCCCGCCGGAATTCTGTCAGAGGAGCCCGGCATGCCGCGGCTGCTGTCGGAAGAGCTCGGCGGGGACATTTACTGCGTCCACCGGCTCGACCGCGCCGTCGTCGGCGTGATGGTCTATGCGCGCACGGCTGCCGCTGCCGCCGGGCTGTCGCGGCAGATAGCGGCTTGGCAGTTCCATAAGGAATATCTGGCCGTCGTGCAGGGATGCCCAGCAGAGGACAGCGCCGTGCTGCGCGACCTGCTCTTCTGGGATCGTACAAAGAACAAATCCTTCGTCGTGAAGCGCCAGCGCGGCGGCGTCAAGGACGCGGAGCTTGAATACGCTCTGCTTGAAGCGCTCCCCGAGCTTTCCCTGCTGCGCGTCATTCTTCATACCGGGCGCACCCACCAGATCCGCGTTCAGTTTTCCTCGCGCGCCATGCTGCTCGTAGGTGATGTGAAATACGGCAGCCGGTATAGGGACTGCGCGCTCGCCCTGTGGTCGCACGCGCTCGGCTTCCGCCACCCCGCAACAGGCAAAGCTATGAGCTTTTCAGCCATGCCCGAGCTTGTTTTCCCGTGGAACGGATTTGAATATTTCAAGTAAAAACATATAATTTTGGAGGATACTATGCGTTATATAGAAGTCACAGTCAACACGCCCGGCGCGGAGATAGACGTGCGCTGTCAGGAAATGGCGGACATGGGAGCCGGCGGCTTCGTCATAGAGAATGAGGAGGATTTCAAGGATTTCCTCGAGCAGAACCACCAGTATTGGGACTATGTGGATGATGAGCTTGAAAACCAGTTTGCCGGCGTCAGCCGTATCAAATGCTATCTGACCGACGATGAGGACGGCATTGCCGTGCTCCGCCGCATCAACGCCGCCTATGACGATGTTACTACAAGCTATGTCGAGGACAGCGATTGGGAGAACAACTGGCGCGAGTATTATAAGCCTATCGAGGTCGGCGAAAAGCTCGTCGTCGTACCCGAATGGGAGGAAGCGCCGCAGGACGGGCGGCTCCCGCTCAGGCTCGACCCCGGTCTTATCTTCGGTACCGGCAGCCACGCGACCACGCGCATGTGCCTTGCAGCGCTCGAGAAGTTTTCAAAGCCCGGTGTGCGTGTGCTCGACCTCGGCTGCGGCAGCGGCATTCTCGGCATCGGCGCGCTCATCCTCGGCTGCGACAGCTGCCTCGGCGTGGACATCGACCCCAAGGCTCCGGATGTCGTGATGTCAAACGCGGCACTCAACGGCATCGGTGCAGATAAAATGACGGCGTGGGCTGGCGATATCATCGCCGACGCTTCCCTCCGTGCGCGCATCGGCGGCGGGTACCAGCTCGTGCTCGCGAACATCGTTGCCGATGTTATCATTCCTCTCTCCGCCGTTGTGCATCAGTTCATGGCTCCGGGCGCAGTGTTCATCTGCTCCGGCATTATCGAGCACCGCTGGCCTGAAACCGAGGCCGCGCTTATCTCCAACGGCTTTGAAATTCTCGATCACAAGTCCGAAGAAGAGTGGCACTGCTTCGTCTGCCGCTGATATTGATTCTGGTAAACGAACACCCTCGGAACCGCAGCTGCGGTTCCGAGGGTGCTTGCTTTATTTTCTGTTTACTTCAGATCGTTTTCGTCCACTAATGTGACATCGACGTCAAAGGTCTCTCCGTCGCGCCAGATCGTAAATGTGATCGTGTCGCCGACGCTGAGGGTGTTCTTCACGGTGAGGATATCGCTCGTCGCGGAAGCCGGGTTCCCGTTCACGGCGGTGATGATGTCACCCTGCTGTATGCCCTTTGCCGCAGCGTCAGATTTCTCTTCGACTGCCGAGACATAAAGCCCGGTGGGCAGATCATAGTGGCTCGTGACGTTCTCCGGTATCGCGCCGACAGTGATGCCTATCGCCGTGCGTCCACGCACCTCGCCGTACTGCATCAGCGAATCCGCGACCGCCGCGATCGTTGACGACGGTATCGCAAAGCCGATGCCCTCGATGCTTGAGTAGGAGGACATCATCTTCATGTTCGTCACGCCGATCACCTGACCGTACATATTGAACAGCGCGCCGCCGGAGTTGCCCTCATTGATGGCGGTGTTGGTCTGCAGCAGCGTCATGCTGTGGCCGTTATAGCTGATGCCCCTGTCTATCGCGGAGATTATCCCATCGGTCAGCGTCATGCGGAAGGTCTCGCCCAAGGGGTTACCTATCGCCGCGACCTGATCGCCGATGGCAAGCTCCGCGCTGTCGCCGAAGCTCGCAGGTGTCAGGCCTGTTGCCTCTATTCTGAGCACCGCGATATCGCTCGTGCTGTCTGCGCCGACGAGCGTTGCCGCGTAGCTGCTGTTGTCATAGAGCGTCACGCTTGCCGTGTCGCAGTTTTCAATGACGTGGGTGTTTGTGAGTATCAGCCCATCCTCGGAAAGGATGATGCCGCTGCCCCAGTAGTAGCCGTCGACGCCGTCCTGATAGCCCTTTATCGCGACTATCGACTTGGAGCACTGGTCATACAGCTCCTGAAGGCTAAGCTCCTTACCGTGCTCGTTGGAGATCGCCACCTTGAAGTCAGGCACGAGCTCTGCGCGCGGCAGCTTTATCTCCGCGTCCTTGCTCTCGGTCACTTGATAATAGTTATCAAGGTAATCGTTCCAGTCGTCGGGCATGCCGTCGCCGCTTATATACGGCGCTTCGGTTCTCTGGTTCGAACCGGAGAAGATCAGCGAGCTTGCCGCGATCAGCAGCACGACCAGCAGTATAGCCCCGCCGATGCGCCATGATGCCTTACCCGGCTTTCTCTTTTTCTTTTCGCTCTCCGGTGAAGTATGCTCCTCAAGCGGAGCATACCAGTCCTGCATATTGCTCATATCTTTTAATCCTTTTATTTATCGGCCAGCTTGAGCGTGAAGACGAACTCTGTTGCGCCGTCCTCGCTCTTCACGGCTATGTCCTCGTCATGGCTGTTGATTATCGACTTCACCAGATACAGCCCCAGCCCGACGCCGTCCTTATCAAGGCTGCGCGAGCGGTCGGACTTGTGGAAACGGTCGAAAATAAACGGCAAATCGTCCTGCGGTATCGTCTCGCCTATGTCCTTTATAGAGACATAGGCCTTCTGCGCGTCCCTGTACAGTCTCAGCGTGAGGCAGCTTCCGGGGGTCGCGAACTTCACGGCGTTATCGAGGAGGTTATATATGACCCTCGTTATCGCATCCTTATCGGCGATGACCATTATGTGGTTCTCCGGCAGCTGCGGATCGACATCAAGGTTCTTCTGCGTTGCGCGCGTCTCAAAGCTGAGCAGCGTCTGAAGTACAAGCTCCGTCAGGTCAAACACCGTGCGCTTGCTCGGGTCGGCGGCTCTGGCTCTCGTCTGCGAAGCGTCCAGCATATCGCGCACAAGGCGGGAGAGCCTGCGCGTCTCGTCTCTTATCGAGGTGAGGTACTTCGTCTCCTGATCTTTCGGGATGGTTCCATCCAGTATACCGTCGGCAAAACCGGCGATCGTCGTCATCGGCGTGCGCAGCTCGTGGGAAACATTCGCGATAAACTCGCTCCTACGGTTCTCCGCGTTCTGGAGTGAGTCTGCCATCTTGTTGAACGAGTCAATGAGCGCGCCCATCTCATCTGTCGGATCCTCCTGCTGCTTTACGCGCACGGAGAAGTCTCCTCTCGCGAACTTTCTTGACGCCGCCGCTATCTCGTCAAGCGGCCGTGCCATACGCTTGGAGTAAACAAGCGACACCGCAAGCGACATGCACAGCACGAGCACCGCGATGACCGTCGCGATCAGCACAAATGTCGACCAGTTGCTGAGAATATTATCCGGTGCGTTCGTCACAAACACATAGCCCATGAGTTCGCCGTCCGTCTCCCGCGTTATCTCGTGGGTGACGATATAGCGGGGATTCGTGTACATCCCGCCGAGCGTGCTTATCTCCGTCTCCTGACCGCTTTTTATCTCGGCCATGATGTCTTCCGGCAGCAGCGTCCCGTAATGCTTGCACATCGGTGTCTGGTCGGAGCAGGACATGACAAGTCCGTTCGCATCGGTGATAAAGATATGGTTCCCGGTCGAGCGCGATATCGCGCTTATTATCATGCTCAGCAGCCAGCTGTTCATAGAGTCATTCTGACCCACCGCCGCCGCCGTGCGCGATACCTCCTCGGCGCTCGCGACCATATCGCTCTTGTACTCGCGTATGAGGTACAGCCTGCCTATCCCCACGAACGAGAACGCCACAAGGATAAAGCAGGTCAGCACCAGCAGCGCCGTCGCGGTGAAGTTTCTGAGGTAAATACTCTTCATGGCGAAGCCTTACTCGTGGACCTCGAACTTGTAGCCCACGCCCCACACGGTCTTGAGGCACCATTTGTCGGATACGCCCTCAAGCTTCTCTCTCAGGCGCTTGACGTGAACATCGACGGTTCTGGAATCGCCGAAGTAGTCAAATCCCCATACCTCGTCAAGCAGCTGATTGCGCGTGAAAACGCGGTTGGGGGACGCTGCCAGATGATACAGCAGCTCCATCTCTTTTGGCGGGGTGTCGATCTTCACGCCGTCGACTATCAGCTCATAGGACTCGAGGTTTATAACGAGCTTATCGAAGGTGAGCTTCTTCTCGACCGGCGCGTCCGCGTCCGTGCGGCGCATGACCGCGTGTACACGCGCGAGCAGCTCCTTGACGTCGAATGGCTTTGTGACATAGTCGTCCGCGCCCATATCGAGTCCGTTTATCTTATCTGCGGTCTCTCCCTTCGCGGTGAGCATAATGATCGGCACCGAGGACTTTTTCCTGATGTCCCTGCATATCTGCCAGCCGTCCTTGACCGGCAGCATGATATCGAGCAGCACTACATCCGGGGAGAAAAGATCGAAGCTGGACTCCGCCTTTCCGCCGTCGGCGGCAATCATGACGTCAAACCCGTCCTTACCCAGATACAGTCTCAGCAGCTCTGCAATGTTCGCATCGTCTTCAACAACAAGAGCTCTTTTACTCATAGTTTATTCTGCCCTTCTCTTTCATAATATATGTTTGCTTTAATCTTAGCTTTCAAATCATTATAGATTATAACCGCCGGCGCAAAATAAAGGTTAAAAAAATGTTAAATACTGCCGGAAAAGTCCGTCTATACAGCATCCGGGAAAGCCGTGAAGACTTTCCCGGATACTCTGTCTATTCTTTTCAGAACTCTACCGCTTCAAGCTCAATGAGCGCGAGGATATATATCTTCAGCGCCTCCATGAACTCGTCAATGCTTGCCGCCTCGTCCGCGCCGTGTATCGGGCCGAAGAAGTCGGGATAGCTGCGCTCCGGATGCTCCGGACCGAAGGACACGCCGTTCGGGAAATCGCGCGCATAGGTGCCGCCGCCCATCGTGTAGGGCTTCGCGTCCTCGCCGGTGACAGCGTTGTAAACGTCCATGCAGACCTTTACCGCGGGGTTATCGATGCTCATGTAAAACGGAGCGGTGTCTCTCTTGAGTTCGATCTCCGCGAGCCCTCCCGCAAGCGCGGAGATAGTGTCAGCGATCTTCTTGCCGCTGGTGTTGGTGGGATAGCGGCTATCGACAGTCTGGAAGATGTGCCCGTCCTTAACGCCTATCACGCCGCCGATTATCGTGAGCGGCTCGAACTTGCCGTCGTCGGCATCAACGCCGAGACCGCTGCCGTCCCAGCTCTCGTGCAGCTTCATAAGCAGGCGCAGGAACTTCTCTTCCTCTTCGCCCGCAAGCTTGTTTTCGAGAATATAGCTTATCAGCACGCCTATCGCGTTCACTGTGCCCTCAGGCATGGAGGCATGACCGCCGATGCCCTTCGCGGTCAGGTGCCACAGTTCGCCGTCAGCCTCGACGGAGACGCTTTCGGTAGCCGCAGGCTTTGCGCCCTTTACCCACGCCTCGGCCTTGCCGGGGATAACGTTGCCCGCAACGCCGCCGCGGATGTCGGCGATCTTGTCAAGCTTCGTCTTGGAGACGATGCGCAGGTTGCATATGCCCTTTTCGCCGTTGCAGACAGGGAAGCCGGAGTCCGGGCTGAAGCAGAACACCGGAGCCTTGTAATTGTCAAGGTAGTATTCCACATCGCCCATGCCGGTCTCCTCATTGGTGCCGAGCAGTGCGCGGATGCTGTAGCGCAGCGGGACGCCCGCGTCCTTGAGGTACTTGAGCGCATACAGGCACAGGACGGACGGTCCCTTGTCGTCCATTACGCCGCGGCCGATGATATACCCCTCGCGCTCGCGCAGCGTGAACGGGTCGCCCGTCCAGCCCTCGCCGACGGGGACGACATCAAGGTGCGTGATGGTGGCGAGGTAATCCTCCGCATCGCCGATCTGGCCGTAGCCGATCTTATCCTCGCAGTTGACAGCCTTGAGCCCCAGCTCGCGGCATATCTCAAGTCCCAGCTCCAGCGCCTGCTTCGGCCCATTGCCGAAGGGTGCGCCCGGCTCTGCCGCGCCCTCGACGCTGTTTATCGCCACAAGGCGCGCGATGTCTCTTATAATATTCTCTCTGTTGTCATTTATGAACTTGTCGATACCGGCAGTGTACTTATTATCCATTGCTCCGACTCCTTTTATTTATGATAAGACAAATATACTATTTTTCAGGAAATTTTTCAAGCCCCGCATATTATCATGCAGGGCTTTTGATTTTATAATTATGTCAACTTAATTATGTTATTTTTCAGTCTCTTTCGATCCTCTTGCTTTTTCCGGGCTTGAAATCGGGCTCCGTCCCGCTTATCAGGCGCTTTATATTCTCCCTGTGCCGTATGACGACGAGGCACATTCCCACTATCGCCAGCGCGCACCGCGGCTGTGACCGCTCCAGCACCAGCGCCCATACCGGCAACGACAGCGCCGCGCATATCGAGCCGAAGGATACCTTCTTCGAGCACAGCACCGCGATGGCGAACACCGCTATCGTCAGCAGTCCCGCGCGCCAGTCGATGCACAACGCTATCGCCGCACCCGCGGAAACTCCCTTGCCGCCCTTGAAGCCGTGCAGCAGCGGATAGCAATGCCCAGCCATACAGGCCATGCCTGCCGCCGCCATGCCCCTGTCGCCGAGAACAAGATAGCCCAACAGCATCGCGGCCGCCGTCTTGCACATGTCCCCGCCTAGGGTCAGCACACCCGCGCTCATTCCATAGACGCGCGCCATATTGGTCGCCCCGGCGTTGCCGCTCCCTGCTCTTCTGATGTCCCTGCCGAGCACATGCCTTGACATGAATATCGATATGCTGAGCGAACCCATAACATAGGCGGCAATTATCACAAGGATGAATTTAAGAGTTTCCATTCAAAGCTCCAGTCGAACTATTTCAAAAATTTCAAGTTTATTATACGCGCACTCCCTGCCTTTGGCAATAGAATCATACACTAATTTACAAAATGTCAAACATCCGCCGTCCACGGCCATTCTTCGGGCGGCTCCGCCTTGAAGCGCATCCGCTCCCCCGTCGCAGGATGGGTGAAGCCCAACTCGCAGGAGAACAGCGCAAGCGGGCACTCGTCGCGCGGCTCGCAGTATTTTCGCTCGCCGATGAGCGGCAGGCCGCGGGACGCAAACTGCACGCGTATCTGGTGCGTTCTTCCGGTGTGTAGTGTTATGTAAACCTCACTCAGACCATCCGCGTACCATTCCCGCTCATAGTCAAGCACGGCCTCCTGCACGCCCTTTGCCGGGGTATCGGTGACGAATGTCATTTTCCGCGCCTTGTCGCGGTATAGCAGGTCGGTAAGCATCGCGCGCTCCGCGGCCTCGCCGTGGACGACCGCCATGTAGTGCTTTTCAAACTCGCCCTCGCGTACCTGGCGGCTCAGTTCAGATGCCGCAGCAGCGCCGCGCGCGAGCACCATCAGCCCGCTCACCGCGCGGTCGAGCCGGTGTACCGTGCGCACGTCCGCCTTTTCGTCCCCAAGCTCGCGGCGCAGCAGCTCCGGCAGTCCTCCCGGCTCGTCCGTCGACAGTACGCCCGCCGGTTTTATGCACACTATTATGCTTTCGTCCCGGTAAATTATATCCATAAATCCTCCGCCCGGCGCTATGCAAAGCCCCGGTAATGTGGTATATTATATAGCAAATTACTTTTATTTGGAGATCACAATGGATCAGAAACATATCCCCTGCCCGAACTTCCGCAAGTGCGGCGGCTGTCAGCTTCAGAACCTACCATACGCCGAGCAACTTCTGCACAAGCAGCGCCGTGCTGTCTCTGTGCTCGGCGAGCTTGGGCATGTTGAAAACATAATCGGCATGGATGAGCCGGCGCATTACCGCAATAAAGTTCACGCCGCCCTCGCCTATGACCGTGCGAAGAACAAGACCATATCCGGTATCTATCAGCCCGGCAGTCACCGCATCGTCCCGGTCGACGAGTGCATGATCGAAGATAAGCTCGCCGATGAGATCATCGTCGATATCCGCCGCATGCTCCCGGAGTTCAAAATACAGGTGTTCGATGAGCGCGGCGGCAGCGGCTGGCTGCGTCACATCCTCATCAGGCGCGGCTTTGCAACAGGCGAGGTCATGGTCGTGCTCGTCGCCGTCTCGCCGATATTCAAGCTCCAGAAGCCCTTCCTCAAAAAGCTTCTGGAAAAGCACCCGGAGATCACCACCGTCGTTCTCAATATCAACGACCGCTTCGGTCCCGTCATCCTCGGCACGCGCGAAAAAGTCATCTACGGCAGCGGCTATATCGAGGATGTGCTCTGCGGCAAGCGCTTTCGCATCTCCTCGAGCTCGTTCTATCAGATAAATCCCGTCCAGACCGAAAAGCTCTATTCCGCCGCCATCGGCCTTGCAGGGTTAACCGGAAATGAGACTGTACTCGATGCCTACTGCGGCATCGGCACCATCGGCCTCAGCGCCTCGGATAAGGCAAAGCAGGTCATCGGCGTCGAGATAAACCGCGACGCGGTGAACGACGCGATAGCGAACGCCCGCCTGAATGGCGTCAAAAACTGCTGGTTCACCGTCGGCGACGCGGGTAAGTACATGGAGCAGATGGCCGCGGACAAGGTGAAGCCCGACATTGTTTTCATGGACCCGCCCCGTGCCGGGAGCGATGAGCGCTTTCTCTCCTCGCTGCTCAAATGCGCGCCGAAGCGCATCGTCTATATCTCCTGCAATATCGACACCCAGCGCCGCGACCTCGACGTGCTCCTCTCCGGCGGCTACAAGCTCCGCCGCATCCAGCCTGTCGACATGTTCCCCTATACCGAGCACATCGAGACGGTAGTTCTTTTATCCCACAAAAAAGCCGACAGTTATATCCACATTGATGTGGAGTTTGGAGAGGGCGAGGGCAAGATTCCGGTAGATAGTATTGCTAAAAGAGCCGAAGCGTACAAGCCCAAAGAAAAAGTGACCTACAAAATGATTAAGGAGTACATAGAAGCGAAATACGGCTTCAAGGTACATACCGCATATATCGCAGAGGTAAAGAGAGATTTAGGCTTGCCAATGTATGATGCTCCTGATGCGGTAGAAGAATTGAAACAGCCGAGGAAGCATCCGACAGCGGGGAAAGTGGAAGCGATAAAGGATGCATTGAAGCATTTTGAAGTGATTTAATGAGGATAAGCGTATCATTAGAAATAGTGGTACGCTTATTTTTGGTTCCTTTTTGCAGATTTGTCCTTTCCCCTGCTTTCCAATATAATGAAACGAATCCTATCATCACCAAAAGTATAGCTCCCATTATCATTAAAAACATTCTCATCTTTCTTAACCATTTCTTATTTTGCATATTTTAACAGTTGATAATTTAAAAACAATGCTATGATTCCAAGAATAACAAAGGACACCACCATGCCTGTCATCTGCCCTATTGACAGTACAATTCCAAGCCTCGTCTGTACAACTGTCTGAAAAATCACGCACAATCCAACACAGGCAAAAAGTGTCAACAGTATGGAAGCCAATACATAGGAAAAGTGATGTCTTTTTAGCAATCCAACACCTGCAATCAAGCAAGTAGGCAATATGATTCCCAAATCAATGGCAAAAGTT
>ERZ780207.1560-NODE-1560-length-19097-cov-3.685380_pt1 | contig 19097 bp, 10 predicted proteins | sample MGYA00510977_ERZ780207 | MGnify/ENA primary metagenome ERZ780207 (study PRJEB29588, sample SAMEA2151383) | human gut metagenome | biome: human gut; feature: human-associated habitat; material: faeces | place: Denmark | collected 2008/2010 ... | reverse complement strand
GAGGGGTCAATAAGAGGGTGAGGATTTCATCAAGACGTCCAACGCAGCAGACCGCCTTTTAGGCGGCTTTTACTTATTCAGTTTTCAGTTTATCGACAGGATTCGCCGCAGCCGACTTCCAGGTCTGCCCGAAAATTGACACGGCAGCGATGAGGAGGGTCAAGAGGGCGGCAACTGGGATGACCCACCAAGGGAACTGGATGGCATTGTAGAAATCGCTGAGATAGTAGCGCATGGCCCAGACGCAGATAGGGGCGGCGATGACTACGGCAACTACTGCCATCATAATGAAATCCTTCGAGAGAGTCCACGCGGCTGTACGAACATCGGAGCCGAAAATCTTGCGGAGGGCAATTTGACGGGACTGCTGGTCGGTGTAATAGACCGACATTGCGAACAGACCGAGAGCCGAAATCAAGATTGCCAGAATCATAAACGTGTTCACGAGCGACATTGTGTTACGTGTCCCGGTGAGGGCACTGTTCAGAAAGTCATCTACATAGTTCATATCCGCGGCCTTAGGAACACCGAGATAATCCACCGCAACACCTCGCCATACATCCGAAACGGCCATGAACGCCTCCTTGCGATCTCCAGTGACCTTCACAATCATACGCGAGCACAGCGATGTCCTGTTCATCACGGCATTGTGGCTATCCTCCATCGGGCGGCTCAGGGCATCGTTGGCCCGGTAGTCTGCGATGATTCCGCAACATTCATATTCCGGAGTACCATCGTCACACTTTCCCACAGTCCTGTTTTTCTCAGACACGCCATAGCGACTCTTCGCCTCCTGCGTAAACCAATACGTCCCCTCCAGAGGCTCGGAATATTTTTCCAGAATCTGGAATCCGAGAAGGCGGAAACTCGTGGAATCAAGTTGCGAAACCTTCAGCCACGACATCTTTTCATTCTCGATATGCACGCCATTGCTTCCGCATGCAAACGGAGCCTGCACGGTCATTCCGACAGCCTCCACCTGAGGAAGGGCACGGAGACGGCGGGCGAGCTCGTTCTGAGCATCCATATTCCTGAATCCGAGCGACCATGTGCTCAAATTAATCATGTCATTTGTGTTGTAGCCCGTCGGCAGGGTGACAAGATGACGCATCTGTAGGGTCATCGTCAGCGCAACGGCAATCATGGCGGTACTGAGAACATTTTGGCAGACAATAAAAACCTTGCTGAACACCATCTTGCTGCGGAAGCGGAAATCTCCTTTCACAACGTCAATCGGCTTGAAACGCGACACCATTACAGCCGGTAAGAGTCCGGAAATCAGAGAAATGACGCAGAGAAGCAAAATGGCGCACAACACCGCCGGCAAGTCCGGACGCAGGACAATCTCCGTCGTGAGCAGCCTTGCCATCCAGGGGCGAAAGCAGATGGCTATCACGCAGCCGAGGACGAAGCAGCCGGCTGTGAACAGAAAGGACTCGCCGATGTAGCGACGTACAATCCCGCTCTGCGACTCTCCGAGAAGGCGCCTCGTTGCCATTTCCTTGGAACGCTTGCCAGTCTGTGCCACGGTGAGGTTGATGTAGTTGAATATGGCGGAGATTAGCAGCACGAGCGCAACTGCAAGAAGCACCTCGACTGTCCTTTTGTCCCCTTTGCGAAAAGGGTTGAAAACATCCCGGTCACAGAAATAAATCCTGTCGAGACGAGTGAGCGAAGAACCGTACAGGAAGCCGCCGTTGGATGCGTCGCGGTCGAACCAGTCCCAGTAGCAGCAATATTTGTCAAGAAGTTTTGCAGCGACCTCATCCGGATCCGTGCCTTCAGCGAGCGTCACCAATGTCTGCACCCCTCCGAACTGATCCATCTTCATTACAAGCCCATCCATCATATTCATGCACAAGAAAACGTCGCAGGGGCTGAACGGGTCACTCGGGCCGAAGTCTTGAAGCACGCCGGTAACTGTCAGGTTCTTTTTGTTGAAGACGACAGTCCTGCCGATAGGCTCTTCTCCACCAAAAGCTTTTTTAGCAAAGTCTTCTGAAACAATCACTTCGTCCGATCCTGCAAGAATCCGGTTTCTGTCGCACCCGGCTATGCGGTAGTCGAACAGCCGCAGAAAATTCGTGTCAATGGCATCGGCCTTAACCTAATAGTATTCGCCGTCAATGGTGACATCTGCATCACCATACACCGCAATACGAGTCCACGATGTTATTTCCGGCATCGACGGGAAAAATTCCTCCCCAGTTCCGAGCGTCATCCCCACCATATCCTCTGTTCCGATGGCGTAGAGCTGTTTCGAAAGCGGCTGACGTGCACCGACGCTGAACTCTGTTCGTGCATACGACGCGAGCAGGATTATAAATCCGAGCGCCAACGAAAGCCCGAACGCCTCAATAGCAGTGTATAACTTATTCTTAGACAGAAACTTCAAATACGTGTTCATATCTCTCATATTCATTTTCAAATTCAGCATCAATTTTTAACTTAAATAAGCAGCTGAGAGTAAAAGCCGTATAAAAGGATGGGATGCAAGGCGCTCATTGAAGATGAAACCGCTGCAACCCAAGGCGCATAAGCGCCGTGCGTAGCGCACAGAAGCGCAGGTTTGTGGGATAGGGTCTCGCGGAGCACCACTTCCCCTTCGAGGGGACGGGAGGGGTCAATAAGAGGGTGAGGATTTCATCAAACCGTCCAACGCAGCAGACCGCCTTTTATGCGCCCCGCTATTTCTTGCGGGAAGTGAAAATAGTGTTCTTATACTCATTAACCCACACCTGCCTCTCAATAGGCTGATCCAGCGAAATCATTGTGTCGGTGGATTGGACGTAGGGGAGTTTCTGGATGGTGTTCACAAGCACCTGCATGAGGTGGTCGTGGTCGAAGCAATAGAGCTTCACGAGTAGCGCATACCTTCCTGTAACAAAGTGGCATTCAACGACTTCCTGGATATTTTCAAGAGCTTCGACAACCTCCGGGTACTTGTTTCCCTCGGAGATGGATATGCTCACGAACGCGCAGATGTTCAGCCCGATGGCCTGGGGTTTCACGAGCACTCTCGACCCTGTGATGATTCCGCTGTTCTCGAGTCTCTTAACTCGCTGGTGGATTGCTGCTCCGGATACTCCACACTCGCGCGCAATTTCAAGGAAAGGCGTCCTTGCGTTCTTTATAAGAAAAGACAGTATCTTCTGGTCTATCTCATCAATATGATAATTAATCATACGTTATTAATTGTTAAAATTCGGCGACTAATATAACAATATTTTTATGAAATAGCGCAAAAAACTTACAAACACGCAGTATTTCTGCCTTTGTACCTACTTGCGTCCGCGTCCGCGCCGGCGGCCTGTCGGCTCGGAGGTCTCGACTATGGTCTTGCAGTCGGCTTCGGTGAGTTTCCAGGCATCGGTTTTGGACGGAATCTTGTAGTTGTTGCCGTCGAACTTGATGTAGGGACCGTAGTTGCCGTTGATGATGGTGATACCGCTGTCCTTGAACTCTGCTATGATTTCGTTGGCTTTCTTGTTTTCGCTTTCTTCGATGAGGGAGATGCAGTCCTCAAGAGAGACGGAAAGAGGGTCGGACTTCTTCGGGAGCGAAACGTTCTTGTCGCCGTATTTGAGATACGGACCGAAGCGTCCCTTGGTGCAGATGACCGGGATGCCATTGTACTCTCCGACAGTGCGCGGAAGCTGGAAGAGTTTCAGAGCCTCTTCAAGCGTGATGTTCTCGATGAGTTGGCCGGGAGCGAGTTTTGCAAACTGGCGGTTTTCTCCCTCGCCCTTCTGGACGTATGGGCCGAATTTTCCGAACTTAGCCACCATCGGCTGTCCATCCGACGGGTCAACCCCGAGGTCTCGGCTGACGTGGCTGAACTCGTTGTTGTTCAAGCAGTCCTCCACGGTTTTATGGAAAGGAGTGTAGAAATTGCCTATCACCTCGTTCCACTTGAGTTCGCCTTCGGCGATGCCGTCGAATTCATCCTCGACGTTGGCAGTGAAGTTATAATCGAGTATGGCGCTGAAGTTCTTGACAAGGAAGTCAGTGACAATCAGGCCGATGTCTTGCGGAAGGAGTTTTCCTTTTTCGGCTCCGACGACTTCCGTGTGGTCAAGCGCGGAGATGACTCCGTCCCTCATCTTGAGGTCGGTGACCTTGACAGAAGTTCCCGGCTTGTCGCCTTTCGTGACATAGCCGCGTGCCTTGGTGAGGGTGGTGATGGTCGGAGCGTAGGTTGACGGACGGCCGATTCCGAGCTCTTCAAGTTTTTTGACGAGGGTCGCCTCGGAGTAGCGCGGAGGGGCTGCCGTGAAGCGGCATTCGGCAGTCATCTCAACCTGCTGAACCTTGTCGCCTACAGCAACGTTCGGGAGTATTGTGCCCTGTTCGTCGTCCTGTTCGTCGTCCCGTCCCTCGATGTAGAGGCGGAGGAAACCGTCGAAAAGGATCTCCGTCGCCTGAGCCGCGAACTGTTCCTCCACTTTTTCGGATGCGAGCCTGACGTCGGTCTTGAGCACCTTCGCGTCTGCCATCTGGGATGCCACGGTGCGCTTCCAGATGAGCTCGTAGAGCTTCTGCTCCTGGGCTGTACCGTCGATTGATACGCGGTCTATGTAGGTCGGGCGGATGGCTTCGTGAGCCTCTTGGGCCCCCTTGGACTTGGTCTTGTAGTTACGGGTCTTGGAGTATTCTGCTCCATATTCCTTTGTGATATATTCCTTTGCGGCGTTGAGCGCAAGGCCGGAGAGATTGGTGGAGTCGGTACGCATATAGGTGATGAGTCCGCTCTCGTAGAGTCTCTGCGCAACGCTCATCGTGGTGCTCACAGGCAGATGGAGCTTGCGTGACGCCTCCTGCTGGAGAGTGGATGTCGTGAACGGGGCTGCCGGGGTTCTCGTGCCTTCCTTCTTCTCGATTCCGCAGACGGAGAACTGCGCCCCGTTGCATTTGCCGAGGAACTCCCTCGCCTCTTCGACCGATCTGAACTTCTTGTCCAGCACTGCCTTGAGAAATGTTCCCGTGCCCGTGTTCTCCGGATGGAACAGAGCCTCAATGCGGTAGAACTGCTCCCTGTCGTAGGCCTGGATTTCTCTCTCCCGGTCAACAATGAGCCTCAGCGCCACGGACTGAACGCGACCCGCAGAGAGTTTTGGCTGCACCTTTCTCCAGAGTACAGGCGAAAGTTCGAATCCTACCAGACGGTCAAGCACGCGGCGTGCCTGCTGGGCGTCCACGAGGTCCATATCTATTTCACGAGGATTCTCCACGGCGCTGAGAATGGCGGGTTTCGTGATTTCGTGGAAAGTGATGCGCCTTGTGTTCTCCTTCTTCAGACCGAGAGTCTCGAAAAGGTGCCATGAAATGGCCTCTCCTTCGCGGTCCTCATCGGATGCAAGCCACACCGTATGTGCCCCTGCCGACAGTTTCCTGAGTTCCGAGACGAGTTTTTTCTTGCCCGCAGGCACCACATATTCGGGTTTGAATCCGTCCTTTATGTCAACGCTCAGTTCGTTGTCGTGAAGGTCACGGATGTGTCCTTCGCTTGACTTGACGACATAGTCCTTTCCCAAATATTCCTGAATTTTCTTAGCCTTCGTAGGTGACTCGACGATTACAAGATTTTCCGCCATATCCATATATTTTTATACCTATATAATGCAATTTTCATTTGCGGGTGCAAAGTAACGGACAATTCACCCATATTTCCAAATTTATTGAGTAATTTTGCGACTTTGAAACATGAAAAAATCACACTTATGACTGACAATACTAAAAAGAAAATCGTCAAATGGTTCTGGATTCTCTTCCTGACACCGATTGCCTTGTTTCTGATTATGATACTGCTCGTCTGGGCCTTCGCGGACATTCCTTCGTTTGAGGAACTCGAGAATCCCGACAGCAAACTTGCGACGCAGGTGATTGCTTCGAACGGCGACATTCTGACGACGATTCACGACGAGAACCGTCTATATGTGAGCTACGATGAGCTCTCGCCCTATCTCGTGCAGGCAGCGGTCGCGACGGAAGACTCGCGCTTCTACAGCCATTCCGGGATTGATTTCATGAGCCTCGGTAGGGTGTTCTTCAAGACTCTGCTCGCCCGCGATTCGAGCCAGGGAGGAGGCAGCACCATCACCCAGCAGCTCGCAAAGACCCTCTATCCGCGTGCGGACGTAAGCAGCAAAGTGCCCGGGTGGTCGAAGGTCAAGATGGTGTGGGTGAAGCTGAAGGAATGGATTACGGCCGTGAAGCTTGAACGCAACTACACCAAGGACGAGATTATGGACATGTATATGAATGCCGTCTTTTTCGGAAGCAACGCATACGGGGTGAAGGCGGCGTCACAGACATTCTTCGCGAAGAACCCGTCCGAGCTGACGGTTGAGGAAAGCGCGACGCTGGTCGGGATGGTGAACAAGCCGACGCGCTACAATCCTGTGATTAATCCGGACAAGTCGCTGCAGCGCAGGAACTTCGTGATCGGGCAGATGGAGAAGGCCGGCTACCTCACTGAGGCGCAGCGGGACTCGATTCAGCAGATACCGATTAATGTCTCCGCGCATCAGGTGATGGACCACAACGCGGGTCTCGGCCCTTATTTCAAGGATATGCTCATCCGTACGATGAAGGCCCGTAAGCCAAAGCGCAGTGACTATTACTATGCGGAGGACTATGCCGCCGACTCGCTCCGCTGGGAGACCGACGGACTTTACGGCTGGCTGGACAAGAACCGCAAGGCCGACGGTTCGCAGTACGATCTCTATCGCGACGGCCTGAGGATTTATTCTACCATCGACAAGAATATGCAGCGCTATGCGGAAGAGGCCGTTGCTGAGCATCTCGGAAAGGATCTCCAGCCAACTTTCTTCCGTGAACTCAAACGCAAGCCGCACGCTCCTTTTGCTTCGGACGTCGACGCCGCCACAAGGGACAGGCTGATGAAGCAGGCACGTCGGTGGAGCGACCGCTACCGCATGATGAAGAAAGACGGGGCATCCGAGTCGGAGATTGCGAAAAGTTTCGGCGAGAAGACCCGGATGAGGGTTTTCTCCTGGAAAGGGAAGGGGTATATTGACACTTTGATGACTCCCGACGACTCCATAAAATATTATAAATCATTCCTCCGGGCGGCGTTCGTGGCAGTTGAGCCCAACACCGGATTCGTCAAGGCTTATGTCGGCGGTCCGAACTACCGCTGGTTCAAATATGACAATGCACGCCAAGGCAAGCGTCAGGTGGGCTCTACGATAAAGCCTTTCCTCTATTCTTTGGCTATGCAGGACGGACTCACCCCTTGTACGGAGGTTGTGAATGTTCCGCAGACATTCGTCGTCGGGGATGATACGTGGACTCCACGAAGCACCGACAAGGACGAGTGGATTGGGCTTACAGTGACTCTGAAATGGGGGCTGACGAAAAGTTCTAACAACATCTCGGCCTACCTTATGAAACAGTACGGCCCGCACGCGATGGCCGAGATGATGCACAAAATGGGCATAAACGGCCACATTGACGAGGTGGAGTCACTCTGCGTCGGCTCGACGGACCAGATGCCTTACGATATGATTGCCGCCTACAACACTTTCCCGTCCAAAGGTATGGCCATTACGCCTATGTTCGTGACGCGCATCGAGGACAACACGGGCAACACCGTCAGCGAGTTCTCCAACCACAAGAAGGTGGCGATCAGCGAGTACACGGCCTACGAGATGGTGGACATGATGCGCTCTGTGGTCGACCACGGAACGGGAATCAGGCTTCGCGCGAAGTACGGGCTCAAGGGCGAGATTGCCGGAAAGACAGGAACGACCAACGACAACTCCGACGGGTGGTTCATTGGCTACACCCCGACTATTACTGCCGGAGTCTGGGTCGGTGGCGAGGACCGTCAGATTCACTTCAATTCCACAGCGCTCGGAGGCGGCTCCAATATGGCACTCCCGATCTGGGGGCTGTTTATGAAGAAGGTCTTGCGTGACGGTTCTCTCGGAGTGAGCGAGGACGATCATTTCACGCCGCCGTCCGGAGTGGTAATGAACATCGGATGCGACGCTCTGGCGACTAAGGCGCCGGGGGAGAAGAAGGCTGTTGAGGCGCAGTCGGCTGAAGAGGATTATTATTTTGAGTGAGATATATGAAAAACTACAAAAACATCGCTGTGATATACAGCAGTGACTCCTCTGAATGGGAGGTTTCCTGCCGCAGCGGAAAATTTACGGCGTCGCAGATTGACGGGACGAAATATGATGTTTACGAAATATTCGCGCGTTTCGGGCAGTGGAACGTCGTTGCGATGCGTCCGAAAGGGGGAGAGCGCGTCGAGTTCGCGGAAGGGGAGGCTCCTCAGGTCGACAAGACCGATTTCTCCGCAGAGATAGGCGGTGCCCGTGTGAAGTTCGATTATGCCTACATCATGCAGCACGGCATCCCCGGCGAGAATGGTCAGATGCAGGGTTATCTCGAAATGCTCCGGGTTCCGTTCAACAGCTGCAGCGCGTTTGTCTCGGCGATTACATTCGACAAGTTCTCCTGCAAGAGCTACCTGAAAGATGTTGATTTCGTGAAGGTTGCCAAAGACCTGTTCATCCGCAGGGGCGAGTCTCCGGAGGGACTTGCGGACAAGGCCGTGGCGAAGTTGGGACTTCCGATGTTCGTCAAGCCAACCGATGGCGGCTCCAGTTTCGGCGTGACCAAGGTCAAGACTGCCGAGGATTTTGACAAGGCTGTGAACTATGCCTTCGAGGACAGTGCGACTATTCTTGCAGAGGAGGCTATTGTCGGACGTGAGATTACCTGTGCCGTCTACTTCGACGGAAAATCGGAGGTTGCGCTCCCTGTCATCGAGATTGTGACGAGCCATGAATTCTTCGATTACGATGCGAAGTACAACGGTGCAAGCGAAGAAATATGCCCGGCACCGCTCGATGCCGCAACGACTTCCATGGTGCAGGAGACTTCCAAGAAGATATATGCCCACATCGGCTGCTCCGGAGTCGTCCGCATGGACTATATACTTTCGTCCGACGGGCTTTATTTCCTTGAAATGAACACGATTCCGGGAATGACGGCTGCGTCCCTCGTCCCGAAGATGGTGCGCACGGCCGGGCTCGATATGACGGATTTCCTGAATACTATAATCGAGAATACCGGCAGGTAGGAAGTCCGAAGGAGTTTGTTCTCCTGTCGTTTCGGATGAAATGAGAATCTTTGTGCAAACATTATGTGGCTTAAAGACTTATATGATGAGGGACGTGCATTGACCTCAAGAGAATATCCGGACAGCAGGGAGCGCGACAGTCTGCTTAACGCTGTTCTTGAGGATGTACTGCATCTTCCTCGCTATGCTGTCCTTGTCGACCCGTTCAATGAAATTGGCGAGCGGGAATGCAGCCGGTTTCTCGACTGCGCGCGGAGGCTGGCGGCAGGGGAGCCTCTTCAGTACATCGTCGGGTGGACGGAATTTTACGGACGTCGCTTCAATGTCACTCCGGCGGTTCTGATACCGCGCCCCGAGACAGAGCAGTTGTGCCGGGAGGCGATTGAACGAATATGTGCGGTAGGGCGGGAATCGCTCCGCATTCTTGATTTATGTACAGGATCCGGCTGCATTGCCTGGACGCTTGCACTTGAACTGCCCGGTTCCGATGTCGTGGGGGTTGACATATCTCCTGCGGCTCTCGATGTGGCATTGAATCAGGGGCTTTTGCCTGAAACTTCGCAGGAAAGCGCAAAATCGGGCGGGCAGGAGTGCCTTACGAAACAGCCTAAGTTTGTGGAATATGACATCCTTCGCGGTCCGGATGAATTCATATATCACAATGAGTTTGACTCGTTCGATGTCATAATCTCAAATCCTCCATACGTCCGTGATGGCGAGCGCCCGCTGATCAGACGCAATGTCCTTGAGCATGAGCCGTCTTTGGCGCTCTTTGTCCCGGATGCCAACCCTCTTAAGTTCTACAAGGCCATCCGTGATTGGGCGGAGCGGCTTCTCGTTCCGGGCGGTCTGTTGTTCTTAGAGCAAAATGAGGCCCTGGCGGAGGAAACTGCAACAATTTGTTGCAATTTTTCCGAGGTTGAAACCGTCAGCGACTATTTTGGCAAGCCGCGCTTCACTGTTGCAAGAAAATAGCCCTCTGTCGTCCTGCGAAGTGGGTCTCATACCTTGTCTGAGGGTGACGTATTTGATAAAGTTTGCGCAAACTTTTCGTTTAATCGGGAGGCAGAATCTGCCTTTGGCTGCCCTGTATGGCATGTTAGAGACTTTATCCGCTGAATATTTCCATCTGCCGGATTTTCTTTGTCACTTTGCGGCAACAAATGAAAATTGCTATGAGAAAGTTCAGACTGTTTTTGTGCGCGGGACTGCTCCCGCTACTGTTTTCCTGTGAAAAAGTGATTGGAGAAGACTCCTCTGACAATGATGTGAGTCCGGTTGCACTTGACCGTGTGGCTGCCATGCTTTCGGAACTGCCGCTGGAGCCGGAGCATTATCGTGAGGTGCACTCGGCGGTGGAGTCGTCTTCAGGCAACGGCTACGATGAGGAATACACGATGTCGGACCTCTTTGCCTCGCCTGGAAAGGGAGTAGGAGACAGCCGGACCAAGGCGGCGACTGTGTCGAAGGCCTACGGACGTCCTTTGAGGGAACTTATACGCGAGCATGTGAGGGCTTCTGTCGCCACCAAGTCCGTTGGGGCAGGCAAGGCTGATTCGGATGACTCACGGTCTGGAAACTCAAATACCGCCTCATCTGGCGCCGGCATGGCAGACTCCGGTTTCGGGGATGATGCGGATGCTTACCTTGCTGCCCTGGAGTCATCGGACGTGCAGATTTACTGGCCGTATTCTGAAAACTGGGACGGACAGTCGGAGCCGGTCTTTACCTTTGACCCGGGAGACGATTCGGATGTGAATATAGGCTACAAGGTGGTGCGGCAACCTGATGGTTCAAGCCGTGTCGAAGAAGTGGAGGTGGACGAGGCATTTGCCGAGAATAACCCGGTTTGGGTGGTAAACCGCAACTCGGACTGCGGCTTCACTTCGCTTGAAATCATGCGTCGCGAGCACCCTGAATGGGACAATGGAGGCGGAGCGCTGATTATCGGCGGAAAAAGACAGGCTTCTGCGTCCGCCGCATCGACAAGAGCTTCTACATTGAAGACTCTTGTACTCAAGGAATTCACGATGAAACGCAACTACGACTGCTGGTTTGCCGGCGGCTCCGAGTTCTTCATCAAGGCCGGTTCCGTCAACGATTTCTTCGCCTCCACCGAGGCTGAACTGCGCCTCTACACTCCGCAAGTCACAGACTTTATGGTCGTTGTGAAGCGCAAACAGAAAGGACAGCCCCTGCCGTTTAACACTGTGATTGTCTCGGACTGGTCCGAGCAGCTCACCCAAGTTGCTTTCATGATAACGGAAGACGACGGCGGCACTCTTGATCAGTGGAAATGCTCCGCAGTGGTCAAAATCAAGTCCAAGAGCTACGGCTTTGACATTTCTCTTCCGTTCAACTCCCGCGACGACATTGTCTGGCGCGGTCAGCTCAGCCGCCGCTACCTCGACGCCACCAGCAACCTCGTCGGCCACTTCGGCGATGTTGACATCACCTTTGAAGTCCTCGAATACTGATGAAGGATGATGCCGTAACTTCGTGTTATTCCGAAGCATTCAGTATATTATCCAATTGTGCCTGCAACTCTTCTTTTTTTGGAAGGTATAACTGATAACGGGCAGTGAACAACTGATTGGTAATTCCTTGTGTGGCATATTCCATCAAGACTTCATCTTTCCGCGCTCCAAGGACGATTCCGATTGGTGGATTGTCATCGGGTTGGCAAATCTCGGACTTGAAATAGTTGAGGTACAAATTCATTTGTCCAATGTCCCCATGCTTGATTTCTGCCCGTTTCAAATCAATTAGGACATAACACTTGAGAATGCAGTGATAGAATACCAAGTCTATTTTAAAGCGTCGGCTGCCGATATTCATCACATATTGGCGGCCGATAAATGCGAAGCCTCTGCCAAGTTCCAGTAAGAACTTTTCCATATTGACTCTTAGTGCAGATTCAAGTTCGCCCTCCTTATATCTTTTTTGTTGTGGAAGTCCTGTAAATTCCAGGACAAAAGGGTCTCTGATAATGTCTTGCGGTCTTTGTACTTGATGTCCTTTATTTGCTAGTTCAAGAACTCCTTTCTTGTCTGTGCTTAATGCAATTCTTTGAAATAGAGAACTTTTCATTTGCCGTTTGAGTTCTCTGACAGTCCAGTTTTCTTTGATCGATTCATTGAAATAGAAGTTCATTTCCATTTTGTCATCACATTTCAGAAGTTCATAGTAATGACTCCAGGTCAATTTGTGGGACACTGTCCCACAAATCGGGAATGCGATGTACAACTTACGCATATATATGAGATTGGAGCGATTGAATCCTTTCCCTTTTCGTAATGTCAGGTCTTTTGAAAGCCTTGTGAGCAATTTGCTGCCATACTCGGCTCTTTCGTTTCCGTGCGCTCAAAGTCAACTATGTATTTTCCTGTATTCCAATTGGCCTCAAGCAGTTCCCCGTTTACTGCAGTGCATGCTCTGTATTTCGCATTGTCCCATAAAGATGAGATCTCATTCACTAAATCGAGATATTCAGTGTTAGCGGCTCCGTTTGTAATTATATCTGAATTTTCCATATCCTGAAATTTTAGAGGTTAATCTCCGGAAGGCTATTCACTATATCTATAGTCTTGACAGAGACGTTGATTACAGACAGAAGAAGGTCGAGGATGTAGCGGGGTTTGTTGTGTTCACGTGACCAGGCGTTCGGGTCGTTCTTAATCATACTCCCGTTTTTGCCATCATCAATTGTCATCTGGTAACGCTCCATTATCCACTCGATGGCGGATTTCCCGTTTACAACATACCCATACGCCTTTTCGGGAATTCCGCTGATGCGGATATGTCCATTGTAGATGATGGTGTCTTTCTGCGTTTTGGATGGGAATCTCATCTTCTGAACCGAATAGAAATCGAAGGAATCGCCTTCCTCTTCATCGGCTTCGATGCAGACGTCCGGGTATGCGGGAACATCCTCATAGTGCAGGTGAAGTTCCGCGAGTTTCTTTCCAGCATTGTAGAATTTCAGAAAATCTTCCACCTTGTCAGGGAAGGATATGCGCGGGAGTGACTTTTTAAGTTCCGCTGCAAATTTGGTTCTGTATTGTTCACTATGGAGGAAACCATAGACATAATAGAATATGTGCTCCTTGGTGAGAGATTTCGTGTTGCCGTAGCGGGCCCGGAGTTCTTGGAGCATCCAGTCGGAAATGCCGTCCCTCCGGATATATTTGCTGTCGTCAACATCGTCGAAGAGAGATCCTTGCGGATTCTTGTTTTCTTCATACCAATAGAGTGGGAAGCATTGAGATTTTCCTATAAGTTCCAAATCTGGAATGATGTCCGAAATAATACAAGAAAAGTCCTTGGTCACCCCAACGCCACTGACACATATAACGAGATTATCCGCCTCTCGGCCAGGGAAGAGATGCGGTACCTGGTACCGCCTCTCGACCAAAGGCTTGTACCAAAACATAGCCTGTTTGAAGAAGGGGCGGTAAAGCGCCGTGCGTATTTCTCCGTCACTATACTCATAAACCGTGCCCCGCTTGAGATCGTCAAGGACCGCCCTTGTCCAACTTATCTTATGCGTGCTGAAGTCCGGTTCCGTTTTTTTGCCGGTGGAAATTGCCGAAAGAGTCGCGTTATATAGGGCAATACTTTCATTGGCAGCTGCTTCAACCTGGCTGCGGGAAGAGTTGTAAGCCCACGCATCCCTTTGTGTCTTAGCTCCGTTTGAACAGGTTATGAAAACACTTCGGTTGTCGAGAGAGTATTTTTTCTCTGGAGCAAGCGGAACAAGCGCATCAAATTCGTCCCCGCGCTGGTTTATCCAGTCTCCCTTTTGGTTCGGAACTATGCTTTGCCACTCCATCTTCCTCGAAGCGACAGACTTGAAGTCACTGATAATCTTGAGCTTTTGCTCGCGAGTCAGATAGTCTCCGATGTCGTGGTAGTGGATTTCGGCTTTGCCCTTCATTTTTGCCGGGTTTTTGACGAGAATCGTAATGGCTATCGGAGTGCGTGAACCATCGCTAAAGATTCCCCCGCCCTCTTTTCTACGCAATTCTCCTTGAGTCCTCGCATTTCCCCTAAGATTAAAGACCCAAACGGATGAAAACTCCTTCTCGAAGCATCTGCGAACTCCTTCCTGAGCATTGCCGTCAATCCATGCGCCATTACTGATGAAAGCGACAATACCACCCTCATCACACCGGGAGATTCTGTCACTTGCCCAACGGAAGGCCTTGATATAAGAATCATAAAGAGAGTTTTTATTGGTGGTATTCACATTGCTGGCATAAGTCTCACCAATTCTGTTCTCCAGCATAGAATAATTGAGATTCTGCGCATTGTCATTCGCCGATTTCTGTCCAACGGAATATGGCGGGTTGCCGAGAATGACTCGGACAGGGGCCTTCTTTTGCCTAATCACCCGCTCCGAATTCTCTTTGAACAACTGTGAAAATATGTCCCTGTCGCCATCCTCGTTAAGTTGGAATGTGTCCGTGAGGCATATCCCGTCATAGGGGAGATATTCCTTCCGATGAGTCAAGTCGTGAAATACGCTCTCAATATTTACGTCGGCTATATAGTAAGCAAGGAGTACGATTTCGTTGCAATGAATCTCATTGAGATACTTCCTCTCCATATCCTCCAGGCGGATGAGCCCCGATTGGAGAAGTCTGGTGATGAATGTCCCGGTTCCGGTGAACGGGTCGAGGATGTGGACATTCTCTTCTGTCAGGGATGTGCCGAATTCGGATTTGAGGATTTCATTTACTGAACGGATGATGAAATCCACACATTCTATCGGGGTGTAGACTATGCCGAGTTTATCGACTGTCTTCGGAAAGGCTCCCTTGAAGAACTTCTCATAGAGATTCTTGATTACAGTCTGCTTTCCCTCAAGGTTGTCTATGTTTCCGACATTGATTTTGACAGAGGTGTAGAATTTGTCGAGAACCTCGGTGTCTTTTTCGAAGGCCTCTTCTTTCAGAAGGTCAATCATCGATTGCATCGAACGGCTGACGGCGTTGTTCGTTACAAATGAATAGTCAGCAAAAAGCGCATCGAATACGGGTTTGGTTATCATATGCTGAGCAAGCATTTCGATTGCCTGCCCGGCATCTACAGAAGGGTTGAGGTTCTTCCTCAGACCTTCGAGATATTTATTGAATTCGGTTTCGTGTCGATGTTCCTTAATGACCAGCCGATGAATCCTGTCGATAAACTTTTGAGCGAGGACACCGACTTCTTTCGCCCAGTTCTCCCAATACATCCTATCGCCGCACTTTTCGACAAGTTTGGCGTATATTCCGTCTTTGAGTTCTCCGAAACGGATGTCCAGCTGGCGCGCGATTTCCGCGTCTTCGAGAACTTGTGCGTCTTCATCATCTTGGTTATATCCATCCACGAGGCTATTATGTCCTATGCCGACGCCACCGATTGTGACTTTTCCTTCCTTTTTCTTGTTGAGGGAGAGTTTCTGCACTTCCGCATTGAATTGGTCGTCGTGTGAGCGGAGGGCATTCAAGATGTCCCAGACTACCTTGAAATATCTGTTGTCGCTGAGAGCGTCTTCCGGCTTTACATTCTGTGGAACAACGACAGGGATGATGATATATCCATATTTTTTCTCATCCGGGCTGCCTTTATGAAAATTTCGCATAACACGTCCGACAGACTGGACGACATCCACCTGACTGTTTCTGGAGGATAGGAATAAAACGGCGTCCAGGGCAGGAACATCGACTCCTTCAGAGAGGCAGCGCACATTTGTAACAACCTTGCACTCTCCCTCCTCACCATCTTCCTTGAGCCAGGAGAGGATCTCATTTCTCTCGGATGAGTTCATAGACCCGTCAATGTGTCTGGTGTTGATGTTTACAACCCGGTTGCGTTCGTCCTCTGTCACAATCTGTTCTTTATATTTTCTGTCAATTTCAGGAAGGATGGCTGTGACGTTTTTTGATGTTCCGGTCTTGTTGACATCACCGATTGCCGAACAGAAGGCCAAAGCACGTTTCATCTTGCCGGGGTCAGCACTCCAAGTCCTGCCATCGTCTCCTCGTATGATTTTCGACAATCCGTTGATGACGCCAATGAGTTTTGCTGTGTCGTCGTAATTCAGTTCCGTGCGAAGTCCAAGTTTTATCTCTGTCTGAAGATTTGTGGGGATATCCTCCTCGCTGACAGTCAATACGAGCACTTTATAGTCTGTCAGAAGACCATTGGTGACAGCGTAGGCGAAGTTCACTCTATAAAACTCTTTTCCATAGATGTTTTCATCGTCCATAGAGCAGAGTATGCAGTCTTTTTCTGATGCCTTGATTTTTGCAGATTCTCCATAAAGACGGGGAGTTGCCGTCATATAAAGGCGTTTCTTGCCCAAGACATTTTCGTCGGAATGAATTTTCGTGAAGTTACTTTCGTCGGAATCACTCAGTTTGACTCCCGTCGTCCTGTGAGCCTCATCGCATACGATGAAATCGAAGACGCCGTATTCGTTATTTGTCGATTTGAGCAATTTTCGTTGTGCCTGAGAAACTGTATCAATTGACTGATAAGTCGAAAAGACAACGACGAGTCCGTCGTGGTGTCGAAAGCTTTTTAATTGTCTGACAATAGAATCCGGGTTTGTGCAAGCCGGTACGGCAAGGTCTATGGCCTCGTCGCTTATGAGGTCCAATTCATTCTGTATTTTTCTTGACGCCTTGCTGTCGGAACATATGCAGACTGCTTTGATTGGCTTTTTTGCATCTGCTGCCCAAGCGTTAAGACTCTGTCCAAGAAGGGATATGGACGGAACCATAAACAACACAAGTCCTTTTTGTTTCAGAAGTGTTTCCACCATCACAAGTGAGGTGTAGGTCTTACCTGTCCCGCAAGCCATTATGAGTTTGCCTCGGTCATTGACCGAATAGTGGAGATCTGCTTTTGATACCGCCTCCAACTGATGCTTCAACGGTGTTTTCCCACCAATCAAAGCTTCTTTTCCTTCAATACCCTCAAGTAGTTTGCCCCATTCGACAGGAGATGATTCGAGGTCGACCAAACCGACTCTGGTGAGAGGAGGGTCTTGATTGCGGATTGCTTCCTCAGCGGTGGGACCCCACTTTTCTGTTGTGGATATCCACATTCTGACTGCAAATTTGACCGTCTGAAGCGTTTCGGGGTCACGGAAAGTCTTGCTTGAAGTGGACAAGAATGAATCGACAGCCGGCTTGTCGATACTTGTATTTTCTTTATAACACTTGCATTGGATAGCCCAATAGTCTCCCAATTCAGTCTTTGCGACAAGGTCGATTCCTATATCCTTGCCTCCGAAGTCTTTTCTGGAAGGAAAATTCTCCCAAAGCCAAACCTCAGTGAGTTGGGAATACTTGGGGTCGGTGCGAAGCCACGACTGAATAAGCCTCTCGAATTGGGTTCCCTTTTCCTTTTCAGAGAATGACTTACTGCGAAATTCTTCAAGTATGTCTTTGAATGTCATTATCTATAAGTCTTGTATCATTTCTTGCAAAGATAGCAAATTTTGTTCGCGCTTTGCCTGCCTTGCCAACAACCATCTCGCAGTTGCGGCAGTCGAAGTCAAGGGCGAGAAGACGGCCGTTGTTGCGGAGAAAGAGTCCGTCGCGGATGTCGTTGGCGGTGGCGAAGGCAGCGTAGGCCGGTGTCTTGCGGCAGAGACCTATTTCGTGTAGGAGGCAGTATTTGCTGCGCATCAGTTCGATGGAGTCAGACGGCTCGATTTCGTAGGCCGGTGCGACAATCTCTGCACCGAGGCGTCTGTATAGACCGGCGGCGAGACTGTTGGCGACGTCACTTTTATAGCTGATGAGGGGTGGAAATTCAAGCTGTTTCGCAAGACTGCCCCTGATTGTGGCGTGGTTCAGCGGGCGTGCATTGCATGGAAGACTGTCGATCGCCTCGGCAATAGAACGGCGGATTCCGTTGAGATGCGCGGCTGAAATCATTGGAATGTTGCCGTCAGCTTCGCGTTTGATACAGCTCTCACCATTGCACAGTATGTCCTCAACCGAGAAGCTGTAGATGCCCGAGTCCTTGCCGAGCTGGCCGGAAATCATCCCGAGCATGCGCTCCCTGTTTCTTGCCGGCTCCGTCTCGATGTCTGTAGCGTAGTGAGTTTCACGTCCGTCTTCGCTGACGGCATTGACAATGACCCGGAAGTTCCTGACGCATTCCACCTCGTGTCGGTTTGCTATAGGGCTGTCGGTTTCGTTGATATCTACAATCAAATTGACTCCAATCCTGCGAGTGGCGCCCTTTTCGAGTTCCTTCTCGAAGGCCGTGTCGAGGTTGCGGTAAAGCCGCATCCCAGGAGCTATGCCATCTGCGGCCCGGCAAAGAATCGTGTTGCCCTCGCAGATGTCTGCCCTGAATCCGTGCTCCTTGCCGTCCCAGCCGATGAACGAGAAGCCATCGCCGTTGTGAAACGATGTGGCTGCAGTTCTTGTTTCCCGATGTTGTCTACCATGCTCTGCAGTTGTTCCCTGTTGATGCATTGGTTTGATTGTCAGTCTAATTCCGTTTCTTAGCCTTTCGATGGAAGCCACTGTCCCGACTTCCTCTCCAAGTGCCTTGCCTGCGTCAAGGCGTGCCCACTGACTACGCTGTCCGTCAAAGTACAATTGCGTGAACCCTCTGTTGAAACTTTTCGCCGGGGCCGGGGTGAAACCGCAGACCTCATGTCCGTGCGATGCGCGGCAATATATGTCCGGATTTGCGCTCACAAGCCTATCCAACGCTTGCGAGTAGGCGGCCACGATGTTCCTTACGTATGAGATGCTCTTGAGCCGCCCCTCAATCTTGAATGAACTGACTCCGGCAGCCGCCATCTCCGGTAGACGCCCAAGCAAGTTTAGGTCACGCAGCGACAGTAGCGTCCTATCCTCTGCCACGGGCTTTCCCGGCTTGTACCCTGCTGCCAGCCGTGCCCCTTCCCCTGCCAAGGCTTCACGCCCATGGGACAAGTCCGGCCACCTCACCGGCTTGC